>Ga0070679_100004117_pt1 | contig 13409 bp, 12 predicted proteins | sample KBSC63BmetaG_FD_65652 | JGI IMG/M metagenome (GOLD analysis project Ga0070679, IMG submission 65652) | Corn rhizosphere microbial communities from Kellogg Biological Station, Michigan, USA - KBS C6-3B metaG | ecosystem: Host-associated > Plants > Roots > Rhizosphere | place: USA: Michigan... | reverse complement strand
GTCGGTGATGCGGCCTTTGCGGTGATACCAGTCGTCGCGCTGAAAGCCGAATTGCCGCGACGGATCCTGCCCGGCGCCGGCGCCCGGCTCCGTCGGTGCGCGGTCGATCCCGGGGATGTAGACCCAGCGAATCGGCGCCAGCCCGGAGAAGCCGAGCGACGTATAGCCGCGCACGCCCTGCGGGTCGAAGTCGGGATCGTATTCGGTCAGGTGCGTGATGATGGCGCCGCCCGGGCACGGCTGGCGGTCGGCGGGGGCCTGCTCGCCGCAGCCGGCGCCGTAGACGTTTTCGTCGGGGTGGCCGTTGCCGTTGATGTCGTAATAGAAGAGCTGCGCGACGTGATTGGTGACGATATCGAGGATCACCTTGAATCCCTGCGCGTGCGCTCGCTGCACCAATTCGCGCAATTTCGCCAGATCGCCGAAATGCGGATTCACGTGCGTGAAATCCTGCTGCCAATACCCGTGATAGGCGTCGAAATTGGCATCGGTCTCGAGGTTGCGCACGACCGGCGAAATCCACAGCGCGGTGACGCCGAGCGTCTTCAGATAATCGAGGTGATCGATGATTCCCTGCCAATCACCGCCCTGGTAGAGCCCGAGCGCGCCGGGGACGACGTTGACGTCGTTGTTCAAGTCACCGTCGGCGAAGCGATCGACGAGGAGCTGGTAGATGACCTCGTCGCGCCAGTCGCCGGCGGCGGTGACTTGATCCGTCGTCTTCCAATTCTTGTCGACGCTCGAGGCGTCGTTGCAGCCGGCCGCCAACGCGACCATCGCGCACAACACTCACCTCGCCGCGCTGATCCCCGTTCCCGTTCCCGTTCCCGTTCCCGTTCCCGTTTTCCAGCGCGTCCGCGCGCGGGTACCCGTACCCGCCCCGGCTTGCCCGGGAAACGGGTCCCGGATTGCGGGAACGGGAACGGGAACGGGAACGGGAACGGGTTTGGAGAGAAGGGTGGTGTTCATCAGCGATAACTCGAGTTGAACCACCATTCGACACCCGTCCCAATGTAATGGACGACATTCTGCCCGTACCGATAATCCGACGGGTCGTACAGCGCGATCCTCGCATCGTCGTTCATCGCCGACACCGTGTAGATCAAATAGATCTGCGGCCGCGAATACGTCCCCCTTCCCATCGGCGCCACCAGCGGCAGCACCGAGAAGCGGAACACCGACGGCGTCAGCACCCGGTTCGCCACGAAGTCGACGCCGTCGGCCTTGCGCGCCTGATACGACAGCTCGATCGCCGTGTGGAAATACTCGTTCCAATAAATATGCGGCCGCACCGCGAGAATACCCTCGGTGTAGCTGTTCGGATTGAACGCCGACGTCGACGCGTCGGTGAATCGCCGCAGGTACGCGCCGCCCATGACGCCGAGCCAGCGCGACTCCCAGTTGAGCGAGAGCGCGCCGACATATTCGCGCGCGCCGGTGACCGAGCGCGTCGGGTCGAGCCCCGTCGGCACGGTCAGCTCGCCGTACGCCGCCAGCCCGCCGGCCGCGCGGAACCACAAGTTCGCGAAGACGTACGGGCGCAGCCAGCCGCCGAGCTGCACGCCCGCCACCCAGCCCGTGTCCGACGGCAGCGCCGTGTGCAGCATGGTCGTCGGATCGGTCTCGGTGCCCGCGGGCAGAAGATGCAGCTCGGCGTAGAGCGCGACCTTGAACCCGGGGAAGTCGCCGAACCGCTGCTGCAGCTTCAGCGAGCTGACGAAGCGCGGCCGGTCGAGCACCGTCGACTTGCCCGGCGGGCCGAGCCCGCGTGGCGGCGTGTCCAGCGTCTCGAATTGGTAGAGATCGTTGAGCCGATTGAGCCCCGCGTGCAGCGCCACGTCGAACTTCTTGTGCTCGTAGCGCGCGCCCGCGCCGATCGTGTTGAGGTTGTCGAGCGGCCAGTAGTCGAACAGATAGATGTCGTCGCCGCGGTACATGCGCGAGCCCGCCCACAGCGACAACCCGTCGATGCCGAGGTTCACCGTCTCGGCGTAGGCGTTGCGAATCGCGATGTGCGAGGTGAAGTCGCCCGAGTAGTGGAAGAGGTCGCCGCCGGCGAACGCCGGCACCAGCACCACGCGCCAGCGACGGTGCTCGTCGCCGCCGATCGATCGCGAGTAGTAGAAGTTGAGCTCGAGGTAGGGCGCCTCTTCGAGCCGCGAGCCGTGCGAGACGACGTTGGTCGAGTAGCCCTCGTGGCCGCGCCCGTCCGAGCCGACGCCGATGCGCCCATAGCTGCCGAAGTCGAACCCGGTCGCCGTCTGCGACGGCGGCGGCGGCGAGCCCGGCTCGCGCTGCGTGCCCTCGGCGGCCAGCCCGCGCTCGCCCTTCGGCAGCGAGGTGTCGCCGCTCGTCGGCGCCGGCTTCGGCGCCGGCTGCGAGAGAACCTCCTGTGCGCGTAACTCAGATACGAGTGACGCCACTCCCAGGCAAACGACGACCGATATGAGCCGGCGCGCGCGCATCTACTTCAGCGTCGGCGAGACCCAGGCATGCCCCTTGAGCTGCCCGAGCATCTTCTTGTAGATGGCGGCCATCCGCTGCGAGTTGGCCTTGTCGACGGACTTGTCGGTGCCGTGGTTGGTCGCGAGCTCGAGGAACGCGCGCCCATGCAGCTGCCCGATCTGCTCCTCGATGTCGCCGACGTTGATCGCCTGATACTGCGAGCGGTCCATCGAGATCTTGACGACGTCCTGATCCTTCCAGCGCCCGATGTACGTCATCGCGCGCAGCTCCGGCACCTTCTCGAACAGCTCCTTGGCCGTGTCGGTGAAGATGACCATCGCCTGATTGAACGAGAGCTTGTCGGCCCAGCGATCCTCGCCCGGCTCGGTGTACGGCATCGTGATGGTGAGCGTCTTCTGCTCGTCCTGGCGATCGATCTTCTTCTCGAGCTTCCAGCCCTTGTCGCTGTGCGGCAGCGCCTGATCGACCTGCTGCCAGAACTCGAGCGGCACCTTGTTGTCGAACGCCGGGCCGACGTCGCCCGGCTTCTGCACGACGGCGGCGATGGGCGAGCGCGGCGGCGTCTTGTACTGCGCCTCGTCGCTGTAGATGTACGCGGCGACGCCGGCCGGCTGCGGCTCGGCGCGCGTCATGAGGTGGCGATAGAGATACTTGAGGAGCTTGTCGGCTTCGTCGTGCTTGGGCTGCGCCGAGAGCAGCACGTGGTACTCGACGGTGTTCGTCTGCTTGTTGACCTCGTCGGCGAGCACCTTGTACGGCATCGGCGAGTCGGCGGGCGATGCGGTCTCGCCGACGGCTTGCGCGTTCTTCTGCGCCTGTTGGTTGGCGCGCTCGTCGATCGGATTGGAGCACGCGACAAACGTGCAGCACAAAGCGGCGAGCAGGGCGCGGCGCATTGAGGCGCACGCTACCGTTTCGAGCGCGTAACCGTCAAGTGTCTTGAGTGAGGGTCAGCCGTTGGCGACGGCGGCGGGCACGAGCGGGAGGGTGAACCAGAAGCGCGCGCCGCGCTGTCCATCGAGCCGCGCGCCGGCGCCGATGCGGCCGCCGTGCGCCTCGACGATGGCGCGCGCGATGGCGAGCCCGAGGCCGCTGCCGCCCTTGGCGCGGCCGGCCTTGGTCTGGTGCCAGCGATCGAACAGCTCGCTGGTGTCGACGTCACCGAAGCCCGGGCCCGAGTCCTCGACGGTGACCACCGCCTCACCGCCGGCGCGCCGCACGCTGACCTCGATGCGCCCGCCCGTCGGCGTGAACTTGAGCGCGTTGCCGACGAGGTTCTGCATGACCTGCACGATCTTGGCGCGGTCGAGCTCGCCCGGCGCGAGCGGCTCGGTGTGCACCGCGAGCGTGACGCCGCGCCGCACCGCCAGGTCGTTCATCTCGCCGATGGTCTCGACGACGACGCCGTCGAGCGCGGTGGGCGCGCGCGACAGGGTCATCTGGCCGGCGTCGACGCGCGAGAGCTCGAGCACCGAGTTGATGAGCGTCTCCATCTGACGGCAGGCGGTGCGGATGGTGTGCGCCGACTGCTTCATCTCGCCGTCGGTCTCTTCGTCCTCGATGAATTCGGCGCGCAACGCGATGATGGCGAGCGGCTGCTTGAGATCGTGCACCAGCATGGCCGTCTGATCGCGCTTGAGCGCCTCGAGCTCGCGGCGCGCGGCGGCCAGCTTCAAGAGCGCGCGGATGCGCGCGCGCAGCTCGGCGGGGCGCACCGGCTTCTGCAGATACTCCTCGGCGCCGAGCTCGAGGCCGGCGCCGACCGATTCGGCGTCCACGCGGTGGCCGGTCACGAGGATGACGGGCACGTCGCGGTGCGCGCCCGCGCGCAGCCGGCGCAGGGTCTCGAAGCCGTCGATGCCGGGCATCGACACGTCGAGGAGGATGAGCGAAGGCGGGCGGCTCTCGACGGCGGCGAGGCAGCTCTGGCCGTCATGCGCCTCGCGGACGCGATAGCCGGCGTCGCGAAGCAGGGCGACGTAGCCGAGGCGGTTGTCCGCGTCGTCGTCGACCACCAGGATTTCGTCCGCGGTGGACGTACTGCGCATGACCAATAGGATCTGCGCATGCGCCCTTCATGATCAAGAGGGACGTCGCGCATTTGTTGCGCTATCCTGTAAGGGTTGGGCAAGGTCATCGACGTCGAATTTCGCGTGGGCGATCGCGGGCGCTGGTGCGTGCGCTGCGACGAGCCGTTCCCCGAGGGGACGGCGATGTGCCCGCGCTGCGGCGGCGAGCTGGCGTCGGCGGCGCGCCATCGCGCGGAGATGGCGGCGCGCGCGCGCAAGCAGGCGCGGCGCTACGTGGCGACCGGCGCGGGGCTGGTGCTGTTCGTGCTGGCCGCGGTCGCGTGGCTGCTCTTCGGGCCCGGCGTCGCGCACGCCGATGAGAAGCCGGCGGCGACGAACGCGGCGCCGGCGGCGGCGAACAAGCCGAAGCCGAAAGCGGCGGCGCCGGCCGCGAAGCCGAAGAGCGAGAAGGTCGCGGCGGCGGCGCCGGCCAGGCCCGTCGAGCCGGCGGCCGAAGATGCCAACGCGGAGGCGATGATGCTGCCGCGGCCGGTGCGCGTGCGCCTCCTCGACGGCTCGACCGTCGTCGGCACCGTGCACGCCGAGGAGGCGGGCACGCTCGTCGTCGACTGCTCGCTCGGCACGCTCTCGATCCCGCGCGCGCGCATCAGCACCATCGCCTACGACGCCGCCGCCGGCGTCGGGCAGAAGCGCGCGCCCGTGCAGCAGCTCGACGACGAAGACAAGCCGACGCCGACGCGCAAGCACTCGTCGTCGTCGCAGTAGCGCGGTCGCAGCGTCGAGCTAGGCCGATCACGCCAGGGGGCTGCAGCCCTCCGGAATTCGGACTGTGCGGCTCGGAAACCCCACGGCATCGATTGCACGCGCTAGCAATTTCAGCCAATTGCGAACGGTACGCGTCCTGCTAACTACGGCGTGACATGGAGCGTCGACGCCACGCGCGGTATCCGTTCGAGCGGCACCTCGAGGTGCGCGCGCCGGCGCCGCATGGGCGCCTGCTGGTGCGCGCGCACGACATCTCGGAGAGCGGCTTCTCCTTCGCCAGCGACGTGGAGCTGCACATCGGCGATCGCATCACGCTCGGGCTGCGCAACGACGACGACGTCTTCGTCGAGGCGGAGGTGCGCAACGTGCGCGTCGCCGGCGGCGGCTTCGTCATCGGCGCCGAGCGGCTCGGCCACGCGTAGCGAGATGCGCTCTAGCCGCCGAAGCGGAAGGTGACGCGGGGGCCGACGAAGAGGTAGACGGGGATGCGCGTGATGTCGGTGAGGAAGGCGTGGTAGCGGACGATGAGGCCGACGGCGATGTGGCGCGTCAGCAGGTAGTCGAGGCCGAAGCCGAGGCCGACGCCGAACGCGGTCGACGACGGCGCCACGCTGTTCGACTTCGCGTTGTCGCGGAACGACGCGTCGCCGCGCAGGCCGAGCACGCCGAGCTGTAGATCGAACGACGGCACCAGCCGGATGACGTCGAGCGAGTAGTTGATGCCGGCCATGGCGCCGAACTCGCCGATGGTGCCGGCGGTGGTCGTCTTGGTGGCGTCGACGGGGTGCCAGCTGACGAAGCCCGACGCCTTGATGGTCAACGAGTCGCTGACACCGAAGCCGACCTCGCCGCCGCCGCCGCCGCCCGAGGGCGCGCGGCTGTCGACGTAGGTGATCGCGTAGTCGGGCCAGACTGCGACCGACCATTGCTTGTAGTCGGCGTGCGCGGCCACGGGGACGAGGGTCGCCAGAGCGATCGCGAGCGCGCGCAGCACGCATCCCCGTACCACGCGCGAGCAACCGGATGCAACGCGCGCGTGTCCGTGTTATAGGCGTCAGCACTCCAATGTCGAAATACACGCGCAAGCAGCGGCAGGCGCCGCAGGACGAGTTCGTCGGCTTCTGGGAGAAGCTGTTCAAGAGGGCCGAGCCCTACGCGCGCGCCATCGCGATCACGGCGGTGACGGCGGGCGTGCTCATCGCGATCGTCTGGAGCGTGATGAGCTGGATGGAGCGGAAGTCGCAGGCGGCGACGGAGGCGTTCGGCCACGCCGTGCGCGTCTACGAGGCGGAGCTGCAGACCTCGGACGAGCCGCCCAAGAGCGACGAAGAGAATCCGGTGCCGCATTTCAAGACGGAGAAGGAGCGCGCCGACGCGACGCTCAAGGAGCTCGACGAGTTCGACAAGAAGTACGGCAAGTCGTCGACGGCGGACGAGGCGCTCCTGTTCCGCGCCGGCGTCTACTACGACATGGGCCGGCTCGACGACGCGGCGGCCTCGTACGACAAGTTCATCCAGCATGCGCATCCGTCGCCGCTCCTGATCGCGGCCAAGGAGGGCCTGGGCCTGGTGCGCGAGCAGCAGGGCAAGCTCGACGAGGCGCTCGCGCTCTATCAGCAGCTCGAGCCGAAGACGGGCGACTTCTATCGCGATCGCGCGCTGTGGGACGAGGCGCGCGTGTGGCAGAAGAAGGGCGACAAGAAGAAGGCGGCCGATCGGCTCAAGGAGCTCGTCGCCAAGACGCCGTCGTCGCCGCTCAAGGACGAAGCGCAGACGCAGATCGCCGAGCTCGAGGGTTCGTGAGAGCTCTCGCCGCCGCGACGCTGGCTCTGGTGGGGATCGGCTGCGGCGGAGCGAGCGTGCCGGGCGTGGCGCGCGATGCGTTCGTCGCGCCCGTCGACGTCTTGCAGGTGCGCTGGCGGCGGCATCTGGTCGAGGAGCCGCTGCTCGAGTACAAGCCGCAGGAGTTCGCGTCGGCGGCCTCCGACGGAGCGCGCGTGTTCGTCGGCTCGTCGGCCAAGGTCTTGTGGGCGTTCTCGACGCGCGACGGCTCGATCTTGTGGAACCGCGTCGTCGGCGGCGCCATCAGCGGCCGGCCGCTCTACAGCGCCGCCAACGACACCGTGTACGTCGGCGCCGACGACGGCGGGCTCTACGCCTTCGCGGCGGCCAGCGGCGCCGAGCGCTGGGTCTATCACGCGCACGGGCCGATCGCCTCGCAGCCGGTGTTCGCCGACGACACCGTCTACGTGACCAGCGGCGAGAACCGCGTCTACGCGCTCGACGCGCACAACGGCAAGTGGAAGTGGCAGTACGATCGCGAGTCGCCCGAGTCGTTCACCATTCGCGGCTATCCGTCGCCGCTGGTGGTCGGCAATCGCGTGTACGTCGGCTTCTCCGACGGCTATCTCGCCTGCTTGTCGGCCGCGTCGGGCGACGTCATGTGGGCGCGCTCGCTCGCCGGCGACGCGACGCGCTTCATGGACGTCGACTCGACGCCGCTCTTCTATCGCGACACCTTGTACGTCTCGGCGTACGCGACCGGCGTGTACGCGCTCGATCCCAAGGACGGCTCGACCAAGTGGCGCTACGACGTCGAGGGCGCCACGACGGTGCGCGCGCGCGGCTCGCGGCTCTATTTCACGGCGACCAAGCTCGGGCTGCACGCGCTCGATCTCGAGGGGCACCTTTTGTGGCGGCAGGCGCTGTCCGAAGGCGGCGAGCTGTCGGCGCCGATCGTCGTCGCGTCGTATCTGCTCGTCTCGTCGGCGCACGCGGGCACGTACGTCGCCGACGCGCGCACGGGGCGGCTCTACCAGTTCTTCGCGCCCGGCCACGGTGTCACCTCCGAGCCGACCAGCGACGGCCGCCAGGTGTACGTGCTGTCCAACGGCGGCTACTTCTACGCGCTCGCCCTGAACAAGCTGTAGCCGCGGTCAGCGTGCGCCCGCGAGGGCGTCGCCGACGGCGGTCCGTACGGTTTCGTTCGGCTCGCTCTTCAGGCGCGCCTCGAGCGCGGGTCGGATCTCGGGGTCGATCTCGACGCCGATGCGGCCGAGCGACTGCGCGCAGGCGACGCGCACCGACGGGTCCTTGTCGGTGAGCGCGAGCACGAGCGCGCGCGCGGTGGCGGCGTCGCGCGCGCCGCCGAGCGCTTCGGCGGCGGCCACGCGCGCCGCGGGATCCTTCGATTTGCCGAGCTGCACGACGGCGTCGCGGCGGCGCGCTTCGTAGCGCAGGTAGACGTCCTTCGACTGGTCGGTCTTGCCGATGGTGACGTCGAGGCCCGCGAGATCGACGTAGGCCGCCAGATCGTCGGGATCGAGCGCGATGACGTGCTCGAGCGCCGCCGCCTGCCGATCGCGCTTGCCGGCGGCGGCCATGCCCTCGGCGAGCACGCGCCAGGCGTCGGGATCGTCCGGGCGCAAGACGGTCACCTGCTCGTAGGCGGCGATGGCGCGCGCGTGATCGCCGAGCTCGCCGTAGGCGGCGCCGAGGGCGAGCCAGGCGTTGGCGCGCAGCTCCGGATCGCTCGCGCTCGCCGTCGCGCGCGTGAAGTAGTCGACCGCTTCCGAATAATGCTTCTGATCGAGCGCGACCTTGCCCTGCTCGTACAGGGTCGGCGCGGCGACCGCGGGCGGCACCGCGGCGGGCACCGTGAGCGCCGCTTCGCTCTTCTTGTGGCAGCCCGCCGCGGCGGCGAGCGCCGCGACGACGACGAGCTGCGCGCGCCCGAGCCGGGTCACGACGTCGGCCGCGCCAATGGCAGCGCCACGCGAAAGGTCGTGCCGACGCCGCGCGTCGAGTCGTAGCCGACGCGGCCCTGGTGCTCCTCGACGATCTTCTTCACGATGGCGAGGCCGAGGCCGGTGCCGTCGCGCTTGCCGGCGGTGGCGAACGCCTCGAAGACGCGTCCCGCCATCGCCTCGGGGATGCCGGGGCCGGTGTCGGCGAACGACATCGTCAGCTCCGGCCCGTCGGTGTCGATGATGATGCGGAAGGTGCCGCGCCCCTCCATCGCCTGCGCCGCGTTGCGCGCCAGGTTGTGGATGACGCGGAACATCTTGTTCTCGTCGAACATGGCCGCGCCCTTGTAGCGATCCTCGACGACGAGGTCGATCTTCTTGCCGGCGAACTCGCGCTCGAGCTGCGCGCGCACCTCGGGCAGCCACTTTTGCAGGTAGACCTTGCGAATCAGCACCTCGGACTCGCCGCGCGCGAACTGCAGGAGCTCGCGCGTCATCGACGACATGAGGTCGAACTGCTTCAAGATGAGCTCGGCGTAGTGGTTGCGCTGCGCGGCGTCGTCGGAGGAGGCCATGAGCTGCGCGTAGCCGGAGACGATGGTCATCGGCGTCTTCAAATCGTGGAGCACGCCCGACATCATCTGGCCGATCGAGGCCAGCCGCTCCGAGTGCAGCCGCTCTTCGCGGTTGCGCGCGATGATGATGGCGCGCGAGACCTGGCCGGCGATGAGCGTCAGGAGGCGCAGGTCGCCGTCGTCGAAGCCGCCGCCCGTCGAGGTCTGCTTGTTGACGAGCTCGATGGCGCCGAGAGTGAGCGGCTCGTCGTCGTCGCTGGTGCGCGGCGCCAAGAGCGGCACGGCGAGGATGCTGCGCGCGGGCACGCCGATCTTTTCGGCGATGAACAGGTCGTGGCGCGCGTCGTGCGCGGGATCGTTCACCAGGAGCGGCTCTTTGTGCAGCGCCACCCAGCCGACGATGCCTTCGCCCGCCGGCAGCTTGAGCCGCTGCAGCGACTCGGCGCCGCGGCCCTGCGCGGTGCGGAAGAAGAGCTCGCCCGAGCTCTTTTCGCGGAGCAGGATCGAGCCGGCCTCGACGCTGACGAGCTGGATGGCGCGCGACAAGAGGCGCGCGAGCAGGCCGTCGAGATCGAGCGCCGCCGACGCTTCGCGCTCGATCTCGAACAAGAGATCGAGCTCGGCGATGCGCTGGCGCAGCTGATCCTGCGTCGACAACAGCGCGACGTTCTTGCCGAGCACGTTCAAGTAGAGCTTGGAGTTCTCGATGGCGATGCCGGCGTGCGCCGCGACGGTGGCCAGGAGCGCCTCGTCGTCGACGTCGAACGGGCCGAGGCGCTTGTTGAGCACCTGCACCACGCCGATGGTGCGCCCTTTGTGATCGGGCATCGGCATGCACAAGATCGATCGCGTGCGAAAGCCCGACGAGCGATCGACGGCCTGGTTGAAGCGCGGATCGGCGTAGGCGTCGGGGATGTTGACCGTCGCGCCCGACTGCGCGACCCAGCCGGCGATGCCTTCGCCGGTCTTCAAGCGAATGGCGGCGATGGCGCCGCCTTGCGCGATCTTCGACTCGAGGTGCGTGCCGTCGTCGGTGACGAGGTAGATCGTCGCGCGCTCGGCGTCGAGCAGCTCGGTCACTTTTTCGAGGAGCACCACGAGCAGGCGATCGAGGTCGAGCGTGGCGCCGAGGACCTTGCCGAGCTGACGGACCGCTTCGACCTTCTTGCGCTCGATGCGGAGCTGCTGCTCGAGCGTGACGTGCTGCTGCTCCGCCGAGAGCGCGCCCGACACTATTCCAATCCGCGCGCGCGCAGCGCGTCGTCGTCTTCGCCGCGCAGATGCCCGAGCTCGTGGAGGAGCGTCGTGCGGATTTGTTGGATGAGCTCGTCGCGCGAGGCCACCGCGCGCTCGAGGTTCTTGCGGTAGATGACGATGGCGCGCGCCTCGGACTCGGGCGCTTCGCCGATGGGCGCGCCGCGGAACAGGCCGAGGATGGTCGGCGCCAGCGGCGGCTCCTCGGCGGTCAGATCGGTCAAGTCGGGCAGATCGGCGGTCTCGAGATCGACGCGGCCGAGATCGGCGCGCAGCTCCGGCGTCAGCTTCTTGGCCTCATTGTCGACGAGCGCGCGGAACTCGGCCGCCGAGACCTCGACGGGCGCGTGGAACTCCGCCGGCGCCTCGATGCGCGCGCGCGCCAGCTCGCGATCGGCCGAGGCCACGTCGCCGAGCCGCTCGAGCGTGAGGCCGAGGTGATGGTGCGCCCAGGCGTCGTGCGGGTTCTTCGACAAGACGTCGGTGAAGGCGCGCTTGGCCTCGGAGAAGCGGCAGAGATCGAAGAGCGCGACGGCGCGCTCGTAGCGCGCGTGCAGATCGTCGGGCTCGGCGGCGAGCGCGGCGTCGAGGCGCATGAGCGCTTCGCGCGAGCGGCCGAGATCGTTCAGCGCCTGCCCTTCGAGCAGCGCCAGCCGCGCCACCAGCGCGCGATCGGGACGGGCGCCGTGCGGCGCGCGCACGCGCTTGAGGCGGCGCGAGCCGCGGCGCGCGAACTCCAGGCCGGTCTCGGTGTGATCGTTCGTCGGCGGCAGCCGGTTGATGTAGAGATCGGCGGCGCCCGCCAGCGTCTCGGGATCGTCGGGATCGAGCGCGAGCGCGCGCGTGAAGGCCGACTCCGCTTCGTCGAGGCGGCCGATCTCCTGCAGCGCGGCGGCGCGATCGTGGTGCGCTTCGACCGAGCGCGGCTCGACGCGCGCCGCTTCTTCGGCGCAGATGAGCGAGGTCTGGAAGTCGCCGTGGTCGTAGCGCTCGGCGGCGCGATCGAGCAGCGCCTCGAGCGGGCGCGGCGGATCGCCCGAGGCGTCCTCGTCGAAGCAGCGCTTGAGCGGGCGGGCCGGCGCGGCCGATTCGCCCGGCTTCTGCGTCGCGCGCATGGCCGAGCGCTCGGGCGACGGCTCGGGCGCCGGACGCGTGACGCGCTTGCACCCCGGGGCGACGAGGCAGAGGGCGCTGAGTACGAAGGCGGCGCGGCGCATGGTCCCCGACGATTATAGCATCTAGAAGAGGAAGGGCACGAGCGCGCGCCGCCCCGTCGGATAGTCGGCGAAGGTGCGGCGGTACCAGCGGTGGTTGGCCCAGGCGCGCGGGGCCAGGTTGGCCGCGGTCCAGACGACGAAGACGAGCGCGGCCGGCGACCAGGCGGCGAGGGCGAAGCCGCTCCATTCGACCAGCTCGCCGAAGTAGTTGGGCGCGGAGACGAAGCGGTAGAGGCCGCCGTGCGGGATCTTGTAGCCGCGCTCGCCGGGGGCGCGCAGCGTGCGCAAGACTTCGTCGGCGTGCTGGTTGATGACGAAGCCGGTCAAGAAGAGGGCGGCGCCGGCGATGAAGCGCGGCGAGGCGAGCCAGCCGGCGGACCAACCGTGACCATGGAACGCGAAGTGCGAGACCCAGCGCGCGTTCAGATAGCTGTTGGCGATGTTGAAGGCGAAGCCCATGAGCGCGACGGCGAGCGGCATGGGCTTGTCGCCGCCGCGACGGCGGAACGGGTAGACGAAGGCGCGGTTGACGTAGTGCAGCTGCCACATGGCGAGGAGCGCCAGCGGCGCGGCCTCGGCGCGGTGCTCGCCGGCGAGGTAGAAGGCGGCGAAGCCGAGCGACGCGGGCGCCTCCATCAAGAGCCAGCCGAAGGTCGACGGGATCGTCGGGCCCCAGCCGGCGCGCGTGTGACGGCCGTAGGGCGCGGTGATGACGAAGAGCGCGACGAAGGTGACGGCCGACAACGCCAGCATCGCGTATAGGAGATCGTGGAAGAAGGCGGCTTCGCTCATGCGGCGTCGTTCATGCGATCAGGCGAGCGCGCCCTGGGCGCGGAACCAGTCGTAGGCGGCGGTGAGCGTCTCGACGAGCGGGCGGGGCGCGTAGCCGAGCTCGCGCGTCGCCTTGTCGTGGCTGACGAGCTGGTGGTTGCGCAGCGCGTGCAAGGAGTGGCTGGTGTAGAGCGGCTGCTTGCCGGCGATGCGCGCGGCGGCGGTGGCGAAGGGCGCGCCGACGCGGGCCAGCCACATCGGCGAGACCAGGCGCGGCGGGCGGACGCCGGTGATCTCGTGGACCAGGCCGGCCAGCTCGCGCACGGTCTTGCGCGCGCCCGAGAGCAGATAGCGGGCGCCCTTGGGCGCGCGATCGGCGGCGGCGAGCGCGCCGGCGACGACGTCGCGCACGTCGACCCAGTCGAAGCCGCCGTCGACGAGCGCGGGCAGCCGGCGGTGATAGAGGTCGAGGAGCACGCGCCCCATCGCCGACGGCACGTAGTCGTACGGCCCGAGGATCGCCGTCGGGTTTACGATGACGGCGTCGAGGCCGCGCTCGACGGCGGCGAGGACGGCGCGCTCGGC
>Ga0070679_100004116_pt1 | contig 13409 bp, 12 predicted proteins | sample KBSC63BmetaG_FD_65652 | JGI IMG/M metagenome (GOLD analysis project Ga0070679, IMG submission 65652) | Corn rhizosphere microbial communities from Kellogg Biological Station, Michigan, USA - KBS C6-3B metaG | ecosystem: Host-associated > Plants > Roots > Rhizosphere | place: USA: Michigan... | reverse complement strand
TCGAGGCGCGCCTCGCCGGCCATGACGACGAGGATCGGCTCGCCGGCGAGGCGAAGCGACAACGTCTTGGCGATTCGCGCCGGCTCGACGTCGTGCGCCGCGGCGGCGAGCGCGACGGTCGCGGTGCTCGTCGTCGCCTCCAGGATCTCGATGTCGGGCGCGTGGTCGGCGAAGAACGCGCGGACCGAATCCAGGCTCATGCGGCGGCGCTCAGAGCGTTCTCACCAGGTGGCCGCCGTCGACCGGAATCACCGCGCCGGTCATGTACGACGACGCGTCCGACGCGAGCAGCAGCAGCGGCCCGTCGAGCTCGGCGAGCTGGCCGACGCGCTGCTGCGGGATGCGCGCGACGATCGCCTGGCCGACCGGCGAGCGCAGCAGCTCGCGGTTGATGTCGGTCTCGAAGTAGCCCGGCGCGATCGCATTGACGCGGATGCCGTGCGGCGCCCACTCGAGCGCGAGCGCCTTGGTGAGCTGGACGACCGCCGCCTTGGTCGCGGCGTAGGCAGCGACCTGCGTGCGCACGCGCACGCCCAGGATCGAGGCGATGTTGACGATCGTGCCGGGCGTGCCGGTGCGCACCATCTCGCGCGCGCTCGCCTGCGCGACGTGGAAGACGCCCGAGAGGTTGACGTCGACGACGCTTCGCCAGGCGTCGGCGCCGAGCTCCAGGCTCGGCGCGCGCGCGACCGTGCCGGCGTTGTTGACGACGATCGCCGGCGCGCCGAGCTCGGCCGCGATCGCCGCGAGCGCCGCGGCGACGCTCGCCGGCTCGGTGACGTCCATCGGGTACGCGCGCACGTCTGCGGCGCGCCCGGCGGCCGTGCCGAGCTCGGCGGCGACGCTGCGCCCGAGCTCGATCCGGCGACCGGCGAGCGCGACCTTCGCACCCTGGCGGGCGAGAACGCGCGCGAAGTGCAGGCCGAGCCCGCCGAAGGCGCCGGTGACGAGCGCGGTGCGCCCTCTCAGATCGTGCAGCTCGATCATCGTGCCTGCTTCCCCCATGCTCACGCGACGCCCAGGTACGCCTGGCGGATGTAGTCGTCGGCGCCGAGCTCGGCGCTCGTTCCTTCGCGGCCGACCCGGCCGTGCTCGAGAACGACGACGCGGTCGGCGATGCGCAGCGCCGACTGCGCATCCTGCTCGGCCATCAGGATCGCCGTGCCGCCGCGCTGGATGCGCTTGATGGCATCGAAGATCTCGATCTTCAGACGGTGCGCGATGCCGACCGACGGCTCGTCGAGGAGGAGCAGCGCGGGCTTGCCCATCAGCGCGCGGCCGATCGCCACCATCTGCTGCTGGCCGCCGGAGAGCGTGCCCACGACCTGCGGCGCGCGCTCCTTCAGGATCGGAAACAGGCCGTAGACGGTCGCCAGGTCGGCGGCGACGGCGCCGGCGTCGCGGCGCAGGTACGCACCGAGCATCAGGTTCTTCAGCACGGTCAGCTCGGGGAACAGTCGGCGCCCCTCGGGGCAATGGCAGATGCCGAGCCCGACGACCTCGTGCGCAGCCACGCCCTGCAGCGAAGCGCCGCGAAACGCGAGCACGCCGCGCGACGGCTGCGCACGCGAGATCGCCTTCAGCAACGTGCTCTTGCCGGCGCCGTTCGGGCCGAGCACGGCGACGAACTCGCCCTCGTCGACGTGCAGCGACACGTTCTCGAGCGCGATCGCCTTGCCGTAGGAGACCGAGAGGTCGCGGATCTCAAGCAGCATGGCTCGCCACGACGGAGCCGGCGCTTTCGTCGCGCCCGATGTAGGCCTCGATCACGGCCGGATTGCGGACGATCTCGTCGGGCAGCCCTTCGGCAATCACCTCGCCGAAGTCGAGCGCGACGACGCGGTCGACCAGCCGCATGAACTCGCGCAGCTTGTGCTCGATCAGCACCACGGTGAGGCCTTCGTCGGCGTGCACGCGACGGATCAGCGCGGAAAGATCGGCGATCTCGCTGCTGCCCAGGCCGGCGAACGGCTCGTCGAGCAGCAGGAGCGCCGGCCGCGCGGCGAGCGCGCGCGCGATCTCGAGGCGACGCTGGTCGCCGTACGACAGCACGTCGACCGGAACGCCTTCCTTGCCGCCCAGGCCGACTTGCGCGAGCAGGCCGCGCGCGCGCGCTTCGAGATCACCGCCGGCCGCGGCGCGCGACCCGAGCGCGCCGACGACGACGTTCTCGAGCACGCTCAGGCCGACGAACGGGCGACAGAGCTGGAACGTGCGCGAAATGCCGAGAGCCGCCACACGGTACGGCGCCAGGCCGACCACGTTCGTCCCCTGGAAGACGATGCGCGCGCCCGGATCGGGCGCGATGAAGCCCGTGAGCAAGTTGTAGACGGTCGTCTTGCCGGCACCGTTCGGCCCGAGGATGCCGACCACCTCGCCGCGCGCGAGCGTGAGCGAGACGTTCTTGACCGCGTGCAGCCCGCCGAAGTGCTTGTTGAGGTTCGCGACCTCGAGTAGCGCCGTCATGCCGATCGCTCCTGCGACGCGGGCACGGTGCGCGCGGTGCGGCGCTCGGTGAGGGCGGCGCGAAGCCGCCGCCACGCCGGTGCGACCAGGCCGCCGGGCAGGAAGAAGAGGATCAGGATGAGTGCGCAGCTGTAGATCATGAGCCGCCACTCGCCGAAGTTGCGCAGCAGCTCGGTCAGGAGCACCAGCAGGATCGCGCCGCCGACCGGCCCGTAGATGCTCGCCATGCCGCCGACGTAGACCATCGTGATGATCGTGATCGAGGTGACGACCGCGAACAGCTGCGGGCTCACCTGCAGCTGGTAGTGCGCGTACATGGCGCCGCCTGCTCCCGCGAACGCCCCGCTGATCGCGAGCGAGGCGATCTTGTAGAAGGTGACGTTGATGCCCGCGGCCTGGCAGGTCGCCTCGTCGCCGCGGATGGCGCGCAGGATGAGGCCGAAGTGCGAGCGCGAGAGCGCGAGCAGCAACGCCGTGATCGCGGCGAGCGCGGCGAGTGCGAAGTAGTAGAAGCCGATCTGCGAGCGGATCAGCGGCGTCAGGCCGTTCAGCCCTTCCTCGCCGCCCGTCTGCTCCCAGAAGATCAGCATCAGCCGCTGCATGATCACCGATCCGGACAGCATCGCCAGCGCGAAGTACGGGCCTTTCAACCGCAGCGTCGGCACGCCGATCAGGAGCGCGAAGAGGGTCGCGACGACCATCGACGCCGGCAGGCTCCACCAGCCGTTCAGGCCGAACGTGGTGTTCATGAACCCGGCGGTGTAGGCGCCGACACCGATGAAGAGCGCGTGGCCGAAGTTCTCGCGCCCGGTCAGGCCCGACATGAAATCCCACGTCACCGCCCAGATGCCGTAGAGCACGCTGACGGTGAGCACGCCGATCAGGTAGTTGCTCGGAAAGGCCAGCGGCAGCGCCGCCATCAGGGCGACGAACACGGCCGCGCCGGCGAGGTCGACTGGCTTGGCGAACACGGCCTGCCTCAGAAGGCCGCGCGACGGCCGAAGATGCCGGCCGGCCGCAGCATGAGCATCAGCAGCGTCGCGAGCACGGAGACGATCTCGGTCCACGACGTCGAGACCGTGTAGCCGACGATCGTCTCCGCGTAGCCGAGCATCAGCGCGGCCAGGATGCTGCCCGGGATCGACCCGAGCCCGCCGACGACGACGATCGCGAACGCCTTGACGATGGGCAGCAGCCACATCGTCGGCTGCACGGTGAGGAACGGCCCGGCGAGGATCCCCGCCAGCGCCGCGAGCCCGGCCGAGAGCGCCATCACGACCGAGAAGATGCGGTCGCTCGGGATGCCCATGTACTGCGCCGCCTGCGGATCCTGCGAGATCGCCAGGATCGCCGAGCCGTAGCGCGTGCGCTGGATGAACAGCCAGAGCGCGCCGATGACGACGACGCCGACGCCGAGCGCGAGCAGCCGCGCGCCGGCGATGTTGACGCCGCCGATCGTGAACTTGGCGTCGACGAACGCCGGCACGTTGCGGTACTCCGAGCCGAAGGTCAGGAAAAGCGCCTGCTCGACGACCAGCGCGACGGCGAGCGTGATCATCAGCACCGCCAGCTGCGACTTGCGCATCGGCCGGATGAACACGCGCTCGATCAGGACGCCGAACGCCGCGACGATCGCCACCGAGAGCAGCGCCGCGGCGAGCAGCGGCAGCTTCAGGTGCGACGTCAGCACGTACGTGCCGTAGGCGCCGAGCGCGTAGAACGAGCCGTGCGCGAGGTTGAGCACGCGCGCGACGCCGAAGATCAGCGTGAAGCCGACGGCGAGCATGGCGTAGATGGCGCTGCTCACCGCGCCGACGATCAGGATCTCGAGCAAGGCGCGCTTACTGCTTGATCCAGCTCGGGTAGACGAAGTCGGCGGTGCGCATCGTCTTCGGCACGATCACCTCGCGTTTGCAGCCGTCGCGCCACTGGGCAAAGAGGAGCGCGGGGCCCTTGAAGGTCGCGCTGCCCGGCTTGACGTCGTGGTTCTCGTCGAACTCGATGGTGCCCGGGATGCCGACGTAGCTGGTCTTCTCGAGCTCCTTGATGACGGCATCGGGATTGGTGCTCTTGGCGCGGGTGACGGCCTCGGCGTAGATGTAGACGGCGTCGTTGGCGCCGAACGCGGTGTACACCGGCTGGCGGTTGGTGCGCTTCTTGAACTCGTCGAAGAACGGCACCGTCTTCGGCGTCAGCGGCGCGCGCACGGCGAAGTTCGCCGCCAGCTCGCCGACCGCCTTGCCGCCGATACGGTCGCAGAAGTCGCCGTCCATGCTCTTCACGTCGATGCCGCCGTACGCCATCGGGAAGCGCGAGTCGTGCCACTGCTTGGCGAAGATGTCGCTCGACGCGTGCGACAGCACGACGACCATGTACTGCGCCCCGGAATCCTTCACCTTCGAGAACAGCGGCGAGAAGTCGGAGGTCTGCGCATCGAAGAACTCGACCGCGCGCACATCGGCGCCGGCTTCCGTGGCGCCCTTCTTCAGCAACGGCACGAGGTCCTGCACCCACTTCGCGTTCTCGCCGACGATGGCGATCTTCGACAGGCCGAGCTCGCCCTTGACGAAGGTGGAGATGAAGCCGGTCATCTGGCGCGCCTGCAGCGCCGCGTTGAGCGGGCCGACGCGGAAGATGTACTTGTAGTGGTCGTAGTCGGTCTTGACCTTGGCGTTGGTCGCCGGCGACGCCGAGCCGACGTTGAGGTAGATCGTCTTGGCGGCCGAGATGTGCGGCAGCTGCGCCAGCGTGACGCCACTCGTGTAGCCGCCGATCAGCACGTCGACCTTCTCGTCGGCGGTGAGCTTCTTGATCGCGCTGATGCCCGTCTCGGGGTTCTCGGTCTCGTCGGCGACCACCATCTCGAGCTTGCGGCCAAGCACCCCGCCCTTGGCGTTGATGTCCTCGATCGCCATCTTGATGCCGTCCTGCGTGTCTCGGCCGACCTGCAGTTGCATCGCCGTCGGCACGCCGATGCGGATCGGCCCCGACTGCGCCGACGCGGTGGCGGCCGGCAGCGCGAGCGCGGCGCACGCGGCAGCGAGCGATGCGCCTCTGGCGAGGCGGGAGATGACGGACCTCTCGAGCGATTCGGGCTTCATGGAGCGCCTCCGGCGACGGATGGGGCGTCCAGTGGAGCGAATTCGTCGCGCCGGCAACAGAGGGCTATCCCGGGCGCGCAGGTCGCCGGGATCGCCGGGCAGACCGCGACGGATTTCGATCGTCGCTTCGCCGCGCGCGAGGATCGCCACGCCGTGGCGCGCGCGCTGGCCGTGCCGGAGTGCACGGTAGCCGGCCGCCTCGATCGCTGCCGCGCGAAAGGTCGCGTCGCCGGTCTTGATCTCTGCAGGCACGCGATCGGGCGCGGTCTCCGCCAGCCACTCGAGCAGGCGCGGCAGTCGGCCGTTGACGCCGTTGACGTTGAAGGTGGCGATCCTCGCGCGCCGCTGCCCGACCCGGCGGTCGGAAAAGAGGCGAAGCCGGCCAATATGTCGCGCCTGCGCGCGTCCGGCGCGACGCGCGCCCGCCAGCGGTCGATAGACTGCGCAAAGGGTCGGTGTCTGCTCACGATCCGGCTTTGCACGAGCCCGTGATGACCACCTCGCCGCTGCCCCACGCATCGAACCGCAGGGCCTCGCCCCGCAGGGTGATCCGGTGCGCGGCGACCGTCGTCATCGGCGAGGTCGCGAAGGAGGTCCAGACCTGGGACGTCGGCCGCGACGGCATGTGCCTGCTCTCGGCCCGGCCGATCGCGCCCGGAACCCGCTTCGGAGTCAGCTTCGATCTGCCGTGCGGCGGTGCTCTCGTCCGCGTGCGCGCGACCGCGAAGGTCGTCTACTCGTCCTACTCGGCGGCCGGCGAGTTCAAGATCGGCGCGCTGTTCCTCGATCTCGCCGAAGACGTCGCGACGACTCTCGGCAGGTTCGCCGCGAGCTCCTGATCGAGCACGCGCGGCTCGCGCGCGGCGGTCACCTGCCAGAGGCCCCACGCCAGCGCCGAGAACAGCGCCAGACCGACGAACGCGAAACCGAGCAGCACGAGGCCGGCTTCCCACGGCCTGCTGAGCGCAGCGAACGTCGCCGCGGCGCAAAGCGCCGCACCGCTCGCGACGAGGCGCCCGCGCGCCGTCGCGAACTCGCCGATCGCGAGCGAATAGCCGGCGAGGAAGACGAGCGCGAGGAACAGCTGCTCCGGCCCCATCGTCCTCAGCACCTCGACCACGTCGCGCATCGCCCTGCTCCCGTCGAATGCATGCAGGATGCGCGCGGGCGCGGCGTTGCGCAACCGCGCGGACGACGCGTTCCGGACGGGCGTGGTTCGCTTCACGCCGGCCGGTTGCGCGAGCGCGACATCGGCATCGGCGCCCCGCGTCCATGGGATTGCGCCCGAGTTCTGGATGCGCGCCGACAGGCGGTCAGCGGATCTTCGCCGCCTCGCTCTCCATCTGCGTGACGAGCCGGTCCATCTGGTCGATCACCGCCTGGATCGTCGCCCGCTGCGTGAGATCGACGCCGGCCTTCTTCAGCTGCTCCATCGGGTAGTCGTTGCCGCCGCTCTTCAGAAGCGTCAGGTAGCGCTCGGTGGCCGCCTGGCGCGACTGCGCAGTGCCGCTCGTCATCGCGTCGTAGAGACGCGCCGACGAGGCGAAGCAGGTCGCGTACTGGTACACGTAATACGGCGTGTTGAAGAAGTGCGGAATGCGTGCCCACGTCCACTTGTAGAAATCGTCGACGGTGAGCGCATCGCCCCAGTACTCCTTCAGCAGGCCGGCGTAGAGGCCGTTCAGCACTTCCGTCGTCACCGGCTCGCCCTTTTCCACGAGCTTGTGCGCACGCAGCTCGAAATCGGCGAACACCACCTGCGTGTAGAAGGTGCCGACGATCGAGTCGACCGCGTGCTGCAGCAGCAGGAAGCGCTCCTTCGGATCGCTCGTCTGGCGCAGCAGTTCGTCGAGCAGGAAGCGCTCGTTGGTCGTCGACGCGACCTCGGCGACGAAGATCGTGTAGTCGGAGGTGACGAACGGCTGGCTCTCGTACGACAGCACCGTGTGCATGGCGTGCCCGGCCTCGTGCGCGAGCGTGAACGCGGCCTCGAGCGTGTCGTTGTAGTTCATCAGCAGGTACGGTCCGACACCGTACACGCCCGCGCTGTAGGCGCCGGTGCGCTTGCCTTCGTTCTCGTACACGTCGATGCGTCCGCCGGAAACGAAGCGCTTGTACTTGGCAACGTAATCGGCGCCGAGCGGCGCCACCGACGCGAGGGCCAGATCGCGCGCCTGCTCGTACGGGTAGGCCTTGTCGCTGCGATAGATCGGCAGGAACGCGTCGTAGGGGTGGTAGCTCGGCAACCCGAGCAGCTTCTGGCGCAGCCGCGCATAGCGCCGGAACGGCTCGCTGCCGGCGCGCGTCGCCTCGACCAGCGTCTCGACCACGGCGCGAGGGATCGCGTTCGCATCGAGCGCCGCGTCGAGGGTCGAGTCGAAGTTGCGCGCGCGGGCGACGAACCAGTCGCGCTGCAGCGTGCCGTTGTAGATGGCGGCGTAGGTGTGCGCCGTCGCGCCGTAGGTGCCGACGTGCGCGGCGGCGGCCTTCGCGCGCTCGCTCTGCTGGCGGTCGCTCTCGAGCAGCGCGGCGTAGTTGCCGGGCGTGAGCAGGACGTCGCTGCCGTCGGCACGGCGCAGGGTCGGGAACTTGATGTCCGACGTGCTCAGCTCCTGGTAGATCGTCCGCGGCGCCTCGTTGAGCTGGCCGGCCAGCGAGAGCAGCCGCTCGCCCTTGTCGTCGAGCACGTGCGCCTGGCGGCGGTACGCGTCGAGGATCGGGAAACGGTACATCGTCAGCGCGCGCGTCTGCTCGATCCATCCCTTGACGGTCGCCTCGGGGATCTTCAGCAGCTCGGGCGTGAACCAGGCCGACGCGGTGTCGAACTTCGCGAACAACGCGCTCATCCGCTGGAAGCGGCCGGCCACCGCCTGGTCGCGCGTGTCGACGTCGCGCTGCAGCTGCGGATAGCGATACAGCCGGTACTGCAGCTTGCCGATGTCGTCGAACGCCTGGTAGGCCTTCAGCAGCGCCGCCGGCCCCTGCGCGAGCGTTCCCTTGAGCTTGGCGAACGCGTCGATGCGCGCCTCGAGCTCCTTCATGCCCTCTTCCCAGGCCGCCCAGCTCGGGTAGATCGCGGAGAAGTCCCAGCGATACTCGGCCGGAATCTCGGCGCGGTTGCGCGTGGTCGGCTTGGCGGCGATCGCGGCCGTGCCGACTGCGGCGGCGCACAGAACGCCGGTGACTGCGATGGACATCTTCATGCGCTCGATGCGCCGCGCGCGGCGCCTGGAGAAGGGACGCGGGGAGATTGATCGAATCCGGATCGCGAGCGCGTCACTCGAGCTGGATCTCGCCGTCGAACCTGACGTTCAGCTGCAGCCCGGCGACCTCGAGCGTCATCGTCGCCGGCAGACGTTCGTTGCCGGCGATGGCGCCGCTCGCGGTGAGCCGCGCGACCGCCTGCTCGATGTCGCGCTGCGAGCTGACGCCCACCATCTTCAGGAACTTGCGGATGCTGATGTTGAAGGTTTCTTCGTCCATGGGGAGCTCCGATCGAGGTCAGGTGAGCGGGATGCGCGAAGCATTGACGGCGAGCCACTGCCGAAACGTCTGCAGTTGCGGGTCGAGCGCTCGCGCACGAGCGACGTCGCGCGCGCCGCAGAAGGCGTCGGCGAACTCGACGTTGAACTGGAACATGTTGCCGAGGTCCTCCGCTCCCGCAAACCCGGCGGCGCGAAACTGCGCGGGCGTCAGCGCCTGGTAGCGAACGGTGCGGGCGAGCGCCTCGCTGAGCCGAGCGGCCATCTCGTCGCCGGTCAGGAGCTCGCCCGCGATGCCGACGCGTTGTCCTGCGAGCGACGTCCCGGCCTTGAAGATGCCGTAGGCGCAGCGGCCGATGTCCTCGACGCCGATGCCGGGAAACTGCGCCGTGCCGAGCGGCATGGCCCAGACGAGGGTCCCGTCGTCGGCTGCCTTCGGGCCCATGCCGAAATGGATCAGGTTCTCCCAGTAGAACGACGTCAGCAGGAACGTGGTCGGCACGCCGGCATCGAGGAAGAACCGGTCCGACTCCGCCTTGGCATCGAAGTGCGGCACCTTGTAGCGGCCCATCAGCGTCGGCATCCGCTCGTCTTCGAGCGGGACGAATCGGCGCGAGTCCTCGAGCGTCGACCAGATCGCATGGCGCACCCCGGCCGCCTTGGCGGCGGTGGCCATCGCCTCGGCCTGCGCCTTCTCGCGCTCGGGCGAGAAGTGCTCCCAGAAGTTGGTGACGCAATATGCGCCGTGCACGCCTTCGAGCGCGCGCGCGAGGCTCGCCGCGTCGTCGAGGTCGGCGGCGACGACCTCGGCGCCGGCACTCGCCAGCGCCCTGGCCGGCGCCGAGTCGGTGCGCCGCGTGATCGCGCGAACGCCGAAGCCGCCGGCCGGGTCGGCGAGGATCGCGCGCGCGAGTCCTCCGCCTTGGGCTCCCGTGGCGCCGAACACGGCGATCGTCCTGGTGTCGCTCACTGCCTTGCTCCCACTGGGCGCTCGTCGGATCGCGCCGCGGCCGTGGTGCGGCGGCTGGTCGAGCGCGTCGTAGTATCCATCCGCCGAACTTGCCGCGCTTCGACATGACCCTTCCCGCCGACGCTCCCGCCATTCCGGAAGGCTTCCAGGAGCGCCGCTTCGGCGCCGGCTTCATCGGCGTCAACGGGCCGCTCTACGCGCGGCTCGCCGGCGCCGGCCTGCAACTCGGCTTTCGCGTCGAGCCGCGCCACTGCAACCCGATGGGAATCTGCCACGGCGGAATGATGGCGACCTTCTGCGACATGCTGCTGCCGATCTCGGCGCACGTGCTCTCGAAGGAGGTCGGCAACCGATTCCTGCCGACGATCAACCTGCAGATCGACTATCTCGCTGCGACGCCGCTCGGCAGCTGGGTGCAAGGCGAGGCGCAGCTGCTGCGCGCGACCAGGAGCCTCGTCTTCATGCAAGGCCTGGTGCACGCCGACGACGTCGCGGTCGCACGCGTGAGCGGCATCTTCAAGATCGGCCCGCCGTTCGACGACGCGAGCGGCCTGGGGCGCACGCCCTGACGCAACTCGAGGAGAGGCTCCAATGCCTGTTCGCACCGTTCCCGGATCCGATCTCGCGTATGCGCTCGTCGTCTTCGACGAGAACGGCAGCGAGCGCAGCGAAGCCGACGGCTCGCGCATGAGCGAAACGCTGGCGACGCGCCTCGCCGATCCAGCGCGCCCGGTCACCGACGTGTTCCTGATCGCGCACGGCTGGCAAGGCGACGTCCCCGCGGCGATCGCGCAGTTCGACCGCTGGATCGGCGCGATGGCAGCCGCGCAGAGCGACCGTGCCGCGGCAGGAGCGCGGCCGGGCGGCTTCGCGCCGCTGATCGTCGGCCTGCACTGGCCGAGCCTTCCGTTCGGCGACGAGGCCGTGCCAAAGGACGCGCCGGCGCTCCTCTCCGCAAGTGCCGGCGACGGCGCGGCGCGCGATGCGGACGTCGACACCTGGGCCAAGCGCATCGCCGACACGCCGCGCGCGCGCCAGGCGATCGAGACGATCCTCGCGGCTGCGCGGAGCGGGGCGAGCGGCGACACGCCTTCTCCCGAGTTGCTGGCGGCGTACCGCGCGCTGTTCGAAGAATCGGGCCTGGCGGCCGGCGGCAGCGCGGCCGCGCCCGGTGCCGACCAGGACGGCTTCGAGCCGGCAGCGATCATCGCCCAGAGCAAGGCGGCTGGCCTCGCCACACAGCCGGCGACGCAGCTCCTCGGCATCGGCGACACCTTGAGCGGCCTCTTCCTTTCGCCGCTGCGCCAGCTCTCGTTCTGGAAGATGAAGGACCGCGCGCGCGCGTTCGGCGAGAGCGGCGCGCACGCGCTGCTGGCGCGCCTGCAGACGGTCGCGCCGCAAGCTCGCTTTCATCTCATGGGCCACAGCTTCGGCTGCATCGTCGCTTCGGCGACGGTCGCCGGCGCGGCGGGAGGGCCCGCGTTGCCGCGGCCGGTCGACTCGCTCTTTCTCGTCCAGGGCGCGCTCTCGCTCTGGTCGTACGCAGGCGACATTCCGTACGCGCCGGGAACCGCCGGGTACTTCCACCGCATCGTCGAGCAGGGCCTGGTTCGCGGGCCGATCGTGACGACGCGCTCGTCGCACGACACCGCCGTCGGCCGCTTCTACCCGCTCGGCGCGCAGATCCGCAAGCAGCTCGTGCTCGGCAACGAGCTGCCCGCGTACGGCGGCATCGGCTCGTTCGGCATCCAGGGCGTGGCAGCGAGCGTCGACCTGCCGATGCGGCCGGCGACCTTCGACTACGCGTTCAGGCCGGCGACGGTCTACAACCTCGAGGCGAGCGAGATCATCAAGAACGGCGGCGGCGCGTCGGGTGCGCACAGCGACATCGCGCATCCGGAAGTCGCGCACGCGTTCTGGTCGGCGGTCCTCGGAGGGCCGCCCCGCCCTTTTGACGTGCGCCCCCCGGCCACGACTGCGGCCGGGGGGCCGGCGCCGCGAGCGGCTGCGTCGCGAAACGGCGCGCGCGCGCGCCCGGACGTCGCGGCCCCGGTGCCGCGCTCGCGCGAGGCGCCGCCGGCGGTGTCATCCGGTTCGGCCGGCGCAGAGCCCGACGCCGCGGGCGGTTCGTCGTCGTCGGCGCGCTGGGTCAACGTCGCGCTCGAAGACCAGCCGCCCGACCAGATTCTTCGCACCGGCACGTGGACCACGCTCGCGATCGACATCGACGTCGCCCAGCGCGCGGAGGCGATCGCCACCAGCGGCTTTGCCGAGCAGTCGCTCTTTCCCGAAGGCGTCGACGAGGTCGCAGTGACCGTCCAGCTCGACAGCCTCGACTTCGAGATCGCCGATCCGATCCGCACGCTGCACGTTCCGCGCGCGGGCAAGTCGCGCAACAAGGCACGCTTCGACATCGCGCCCCGCCACGACGGGCCGTCGACGATCACGGCGACGCTGCACAAGGACGGCAACTTCCTGCAGAACGTCGCCATCACCTTCACGATCGGCGGCAGCGCACCGGTGCCGGTCGAGTCGACGTCGCGCGGCCGGTCGCCCTCTGCGGCCGCGGTGCTGAAGCCGCGCGACGTCGGCATCTCGCTCGCGCTCGCGGAAGGCGGCTACGAGTGCGTCGTCTGGGGCGAGGTGGCGGCGCGCGCGCGCCTGCCGCTGCAGAGCGCCTATCTCGCCGCGGCGATCGACGCGTTGCGGCGCGAGCTGATGAAGGTCGTCATGCACCAGGACGCGACCGGCAACTACGTGTTCCAGACCGGCATCGACATCGCCGCCGCCGACCGCGACTTCGCGCTGACGACGATGGCGCGCGCCGGCGCGCTGCTGTTCCAGAAGGTGTTCTTCGGGCCGGCCGCGGGAGAAGACTCGAAGGCGGTCGGCAAGTACCTGCGCGAGGCAGCGAGCGATCCGGGGCGGCGGCTGAGGCTGCAGGTGGTCGCCGAGCAGGCACCGGTTCCGTGGGGCTTGCTCTACGTCGGCGACGCAGCGGCGGGCGCGAAGCTCGACTGGGATCTGTTCGTCGGCATGCGGCACGTCGTCGAGGAGATCCCGCTGCAGACGACGCTCGCCGTCAGCGACAGCACGATCGCAAGCGAGCCGAAGCTCGTCGTCAGCGTCAACGTCAACGCCGGCATCGACGCGCAACTCGGCATCAGCGTCGTCGCCGACCAGCAGACGTACTGGAGCGAGGCGCGCACGAAATGGCAGCGGCTCGGCCTGACCGCGCGCTCGACGCGCGCCGACGTGCTGGGCGCGCTCGGCAACGCCGCGACCGACGACCAGATCCTGTACTTCTACTGCCACGCCGAGTCCGCGGGGCTCGCCGATCCAGGCGGGCCGGACGCGTCGGCGCTGGTGCTCAGCGACGCCAGGATCAGT
>Ga0070679_100004115_pt1 | contig 13410 bp, 11 predicted proteins | sample KBSC63BmetaG_FD_65652 | JGI IMG/M metagenome (GOLD analysis project Ga0070679, IMG submission 65652) | Corn rhizosphere microbial communities from Kellogg Biological Station, Michigan, USA - KBS C6-3B metaG | ecosystem: Host-associated > Plants > Roots > Rhizosphere | place: USA: Michigan... | reverse complement strand
AACCTGCGCGCCGCCGGCGCGCTGACCGTCGAGGGTCTTCGCGCGTTGCCTATGGAGGACCTGAGCCGCGCCATCCAGCCCTCGGGTTTTTTTACCCGCAAAGCGCCCGCGCTTAAGGCGTTCGTGGCCTTGCTGGACCACGAGTACGGCGGATCCCTGGAGCGGATGGCTGCAGCGCCAACAGCCGAAGTTCGCGAGCGGCTGCTGGCGTTACCCGGTGTAGGGCAGGAGACCGCCGACGCCATTCTGCTTTATGCGTTCCATCATCCCGTTCCAGTCGCTGACGAGTATCTGCGCCGCATCGTAGAGCGCCATCAGCTCATCCAGCTTCCAACAGGAACCAAGCGCTACCAGGCACTTTCCGAACTGACCCGGCATGCATTTGCCGCGAATCCGCCGTCGAGCCATGCCAGTCTGTTCAACGAATTCCATGCGCTCACGGTGGCGGTAGGCAAGGCGCACTGCGGGCGCACACCGGATTGCAACGGCTGCCCTTTGGCCGGCGATCTGGAAGACTGAGGCGCTCGCTTTCAGCCCTCCACTCCGACGTCGTAAGCTTGTGGAATGAGTCCAACAGCTCCGCAACAACCGCAAATGAATTTAGTCCAAAGCGATGATTACCGCGAGTCCTATGCCAATAGCGTGCAGGTGCGCGTCAGCGTGTGGGATTTCCAACTGGTGTTCGGTCTGGCCAGCAGCGACAGTCCCGAACAGGTGACCATCCGAAATCACCAGGCCATTTTTCTAAGCCCGCAACAGGCCAAGGCATTGTGGAATGTACTGGGCCAAAATCTTGCCCAGTATGAGCAGGCCTTTGGGCAACTCAACCTGGAGCCGCAGGGCCCGGCCTTCCAACAGGGGCAAGTGAATTAGCAGCAGGAAAAACTAGGGAACAGGACTTCAGGAGCGCGAGCTTGCCCTTCAAGCGATTCTTCGAGCCCCGGCTGGATAGGCCGCTGCCGTCGTGGATGATTTTCTCCGTCATCTTTGCGGCACTGTATGCCTCGCATTTTCCGTTGCTTGGCGTGCCCTATTACTGGGATGAGGCGGGCTATTACATTCCCGCCGCATGGGATTTTTTTCGTACCGGCTCGCTCATTCCGGTAACCACGCTTACCAACGCGCACCCGCCGTTGCCCAGCATCTATCTCGCGATCTGGTGGAAGACGTCCGGTTTTCTGCCTGAGGTAACTCGCGAGGCTGTGCTCATGGTGGCTTCGTTTGGTCTGCTTGGAGTCTGGCGATTGGCGATGCGCGTTGTAGGCGTGGCTTCGGTCGCTTTCTGGGCCACTCTGCTCACCGGTATTTATCCCATCTGGTTTGCGCAGAGCTCATTGGCGCACGCGGACATTTTTGCCGCCGCATGCACTCTCTGGGGGCTGGTCTACGTTCTGCCTGAGCGCGATCACCAACCTCGAGCAGCCGCGCTTTGGTTTGCCGCCGCGGCGCTGTGCAAGGAAACGGCAATTGTCGTTCCGTTAACGCTGGTCGCGGCCAATCTCTTTTGGGTTTTTCGCAATTCGAAAGCTGAGCGCGGCCGCCTGTTGCGTGAATCGGTGTGGCTCGCGAGCTGCGTTCTGCCATTGGCTGCCTGGTACGGCTGGCATTATGCAAAAACCGGATACCTTTTTGGCAATCCGGAGTACCTGCGCTACAACGCGCAATCGAATTTCGACGCGCTGCGTTTTTTTGCAGCATTCGGCCATCGCATTCTCCACCTCACGGCGCACATGAATATGTTCGTGCCCGTGCTCATGACGATTGCAGCTCTTATGCTGCCGCCGCGGCTCAATTCTGACGGTAGCGAGCGCGCATGGATCCCACGGCTGGTACTGCAACGAATCTTTCTTCTCCTGCTCACTAATGCCATATTTTTCAGTGTGCTGGGCGGCGCACTGCTTACGCGCTATCTTTTGCCGATGTATCCGCTGGTCCTCCTTATTGCGGTTACGGCATTCTACCGGCGCGTTCCTTTGTGGCATGGAGTGGCGGTGTTCTCCGCCGCAGCATTTGTGGTTGGACTGTTCGTCAATCCGCCGTACGGATTCGCCCCGGAAGACAATCTTGCCTATGAACATGTTGTGCGGCTTCATTTAATGGGCATTGAACAACTACGGCATCGCTATCCGGGAGCGGTGGTCCTCACCGCGTGGCCCATGAGCGACGAACTGACCCGGCCAGAACTTGGCTATGTCAAAGAACCGTGGGACGTAGTGCGCATCGAGGACTTTACTGCCGGCCAGATCCGGATCGCTGCCCATGAGGCAGACAAATACTCCGCGGCCCTGGTTTTTTCCACCAAGTACGATCCACCGCCGGGTATGTTTACCCTCGGTTCGGCGAGCGAGGCTCTCGACGAGCGCTTTTTCGGACTTCACCACGATCTCCAGCCCGAAACCATTGCCAGAATGCTTGGCGGCGAAATGGTCTGGAAGCGGGAAGACGAAGGCATGTGGATAGCGCTCATCCGGTTCAACCGGCAGGTCGAGGCGCAATTGAGGCAACGCAATGAAGGGCAACTTGTTGCAGTCGGGGCCAGTCGATAGGCTCATGGTGCACGGATAAACGCCTATAATCAGGCTGTCGTGCCTTTCAAATCTTCATCTCGATTGAGCGGAATTCTGCCTGTGCCTGCGGGTGTGCTTTTCACATTTCTAATAGCTTTGTTCGGTGCTGTTTGCACACGGGGGCAGGCTCCTGCAGAAAACACAGTTGCCAACGCTCCCGCTGCCGACCGCGGGCGTATTTTGCTCGTTCTCCCGTTTGATAACCGTACCGGCCAGCCGAGCCTGGAATGGGTTCGCGAGGCCGCCGCTGACCTGCTGAGCAGCCGTTTTCGTTCCGTGGGCTTTGCCCCCATGAGCCGGGCGGACCGCATGTACGCGCTCGACCATCTTGGGTTGCCGCAGGGGTTCCAGCCTTCGCGTGCCAGTTCACTCAAGCTGGCGCAAACGCTGGATGCAGATCAGATTATCGTCGGCAGCTACATCACCGACGGAACCAACATCGTGGCGGACGCGCGCCTGGTAGATGTGCCGCATTTACGCATGGGCGAGCCGGTAACGGCGCGTGGCCAAATGAGCGATCTCGTCGCCGTGTTTGACTCGCTGGCATGGAAGCTGACCCGGCAACTCGATCCGCGCATCAGCGTGGCCGAGGAGACGTTTATTGCAGCAGGCAGGAACATCCGCCTTGACGCATTCGAGCAGTACATTCGCGGCATCACGGAGTCCGATCAGATCGAACGGATCAAGCACCTGCAATCATCCGTTAAATTGAATCCCGACTTCAGCCCAGCGTGGATGGCTCTCGGGCGCGAGCAATACAACAGCCAGCAATATGAGCAGGCTGCGGATGCCTTCTCGCGCGTTGACAAGAATGGCATCGACGGCCTCGAGGCAGGGTATTACCGGGGTCTGTCGCTGTTGTTTTCAGGCAACTACGCCAGGGCGGAAAAAGCCTTTGCGGAAGTGGCTAAAATTTTGCCGCTGGCTGAAGTGGTAAACAATGAAGGCGTAGCGCAAAGCCGGCAGGGTCATGACGGCACAGTGCTGTTTGTGCAAGCCGCGGCCGACGATCCAAAATTTGCCGATTATCATTTCAATCTCGCAGTCAGCCTGAAGCGCCAAGGCCAGACCGTCCCCGCGCTCAATGAGCTTACACAATGCCTGAAGTTGCGGCCAAGCGATTCTGAGGCGCTCGCTCTTCAGGCTGCATGGAAACAGCCCACGGTAAGGCCCGTATCGCAGACAGCAAGCTCCGGAACCAATGCCGGGGGCGATCCCCCGCCAGATCCGCTGGAACGCATTGTTCGCACCTTTGACGCGGCGGCTTTCCGCCAGGCCGCGCAGATGCTTGACCAGGTGGATGCAGAGCGTCTGAATGCCCTCCCGTCCGCGGAAAAGGCGCAGAAACTTTCAGCCCAAGGCAAGGGATACCTCGACCGCGGCTTGCTTTTGGAGGCCGAGCGCCTGTATCAATCTGCCGTGAGCACCGATGCCAACTGTGCCGAAGCGCATGCCGGTCTTGCGCAGGTTCGGGAGCGTGCTGGGGCGGCTGATGCCGCTCGCGGCGAGGCCAAAAAGGCACTGGAACTTAAGCCTTCGATCGACGCATATCTGGTACTGGGCCGGCTCGACCTTGATGCGAACCGGCTAACCGAGGCGGCCAGCGAAGCCGCAGCAGCTCTGAAGCTGGAACCGGGGAATTGGTTCGCCAGGGACCTGATGCAGAAAGTCCAGGCCAAGGGCGGGAAATAAGAGGATTTTTGGTTAGCAAGTTTCGATTTCGGCGTAGCATGGTGCGCCGGGTTTTTCTTAATCGCACCAAGGTTCAGATGTTCGGAAAGGATGAGCCATGGGACGGTACAGAAGTGAGCTACGTTGGTTTGCGGCCATTTTTATAGTATGCGTTCTGAGCTTGCACGTTCCCGCTCAGCAGCCGCTTGTCGACAAATTCAAGCTCCACGAAACCATTCAGCCCGTCAGCCAAGCCGAGTTCGAGCAGGCCATTGCGCGTGCGAACAAAGACGGTGCACAGGCCCTGCTCGTTGAAATGGATACGCCGGGCGGCATGGTCGAATCAATGCGCGCCATGGTCGCCGCAGAACTTGGGTCGCGGGTTCCGATCATCGTCTATGTTGCACCTTCCGGTGCACGCGCAGGCTCGGCGGGCTTCTTCCTGCTTGAGGCGTCGGATATCGCCGCCATGGCTCCCGGCACGGAGGCGGGCGCAGCCCACGTTGTCTATGAGTTCGGCAAGCCCGACGCCACCATGCAGCAGAAGATCGAAAATGACGCCGAAGCATTTCTCCGCTCCTTCGTAACGCGCCGCAACCGCAATGCCGAGGCCGCTACCGCCGCTTTGCAGAATTCGCGTTCTTACACTGCGGAAGAAGCGCTCAATCAGCACCTCATCGATCTGATCCAGAACAATGAAAACCAACTGCTGGCAGCACTCGATGGCCGCGAAATCACGCGCTTTGATGGATCCAAGTTGAAGCTGCATTTGGCCGGCGCCCGCATTGAAACAATCCGCCCCGCGCTGCGCGATGAGTTACTCGCCTGGCTGGTAGATCCCAATATCGCCCTGCTTTTCCTGGTGGGCGGTGCGCTGCTGATCTATCTCGAATTCAACACGCCCGGCACCATTGTTCCGGGGGCGCTGGGCACTCTCATGGTGCTGCTTGCAATCTTCGCGCTCAATCTGCTGCCCATTCGTTACACGGCGGTCATGCTGCTGCTGGCAGCTGTTGTCCTGCTGCTTCTTGAAGCAAAGTTCGGTGGCCACGGTGTACTGGCAATAGCCGGAATTATCTGCCTCACCTTCGGAATGCTTACGCTGGTTGCTGCACCGATACCGGAAATGGCTGTCACTCCGTGGGTGGCCATTGCAATCAGCGTCGGCTTTGGATCCATCACCGTCTTTTTAATGCGCCTGGCCGTGCGGGCGCGCCGCAGAAAGGCCGCGATTGGCCCTGATGCCCTGGTGGGCGCCCATGCCACCGCCCTTGAGCCGCTCGCGCCCGAGGGACACGTGCTGGTGGAAGGAGAAATCTGGCGCGCCGTGTCAGACCCGCCCGTGGAGAAGGGTACTGGTCTGCGCGTCGTGAGCTATGAGCAACATTTGCTGCGCGTTGTTCCGGATGCCAACCCTCAAACGCCGCTGACCACGGCCTAGACCAGCCGTCTTGCAGGTGCTGGGGTACAATTCCTGCGTGAGGAAAGACCAATGTCAGATTCCACAATGCCCCTTCTGATTTTCTTCGCCATCGTGGTTCTTTACCTGCTCAATTCCATCAAGATTCTGCGCGAATACGAACGTGGAGTTATTTTCCGCCTTGGTCGTGCGCTGCCCGCACCAAAGGGGCCCGGCATCATTCTGGTTTTCAGGCCCATTGACCAGATGGTCCGCATCTCGCTGCGGCAGGAGGTTCTGGAGGTTCCTCCGCAGGATGTGATCACGCGCGACAACGTGACTATCAAAGTGAATGCGGTGGTCACGCTGTACGTCATTAATCCAAACGACGCCGCCATCAAGGTGGCGAATTACGTCTACCAGACCTCGCAGTTTGCGCAGACCACGCTCCGCTCAGTGCTGGGCGAAGTGGAGCTTGATGAATTGTTAAGCCATCGCGATAAGCTCAATCTGCGCATCCAAACCATCATCGACCAGCGGACCGAACCGTTTGGCGTTAAGGTGACGTCAGTTGAGGTTAAGCAAGTGGATTTGCCGGAACAAATGCTGCGCGCCATGGCCAAACAAGCCGAGGCGGAACGCGAAAAGCGGTCGAAAATCATTCACGCCGAGGGCGAATTTAACGCTGCGCAAAAGCTGGTGGATGCTGCGGCACTGCTTGCCACGGAACCCATCACTATCCAGTTGCGCTACCTGCAGACCCTCACGGAAATCGGCGTAGAGAAGAACACCACAATCGTATTCCCGCTGCCCATTGAACTGATGCAGCTAATCAACAGGCTGGGAGCTCCTGCTAGTGCGGCTCCAGAGCAGCCTTAACTTGAGGTTGGTAGATGCGCGGAGCATTTGACGACGAAATTTTGGATCGACGGAAGACCAGCCATGATGTGGAATTTACGCTGGGAGCCGGAGCGATGCTTCTCATCTCCGCCGGGCTCGTGATTGTGTGTGGGCTGTGTTTGGGCCTGGGCTACATGATTGGCCATCGCGGAGCGACTTCAGCTATCCAGCAAACCGGCACTCCGCGGCCAAGCCGGGAGGTAGCCAGTTCGCAACAGAAGCCTAGCGCCACTGCGCAGCCCGCAGTGCCTGCGTCCGCGCAAGCCGCGGTCAATTCCGACAGCGCGTCCCAAGCGGGACCAAGCGATCTGGCGCAAACCTCTACTGTCGCTGTGCCAGTTTCGTCTTCGCAAAGCATCTCAGCGCCGGAGCAACCGCAGGTGCGCCCGGCTTTGCCTGCCCAGCCCACCGCGGTTCATCCTGCGCCTGCGTATCCATCGCGCCCTGCGTTCAGCCCGCAGCAACAGGCGCAGCTTCCCGCTCGTGCAACGCCTGTCCCGCCTGCGAACCCGGTGTGGGTGCAGATTGCCGCGGTGTCACACGTTGAAGACGCGCAGGTGCTGACCACCGCATTGCGCAAGCGCGGCTACAACGTTACTCCGCGTCGCGAGCCTGACAATCTCATCCACGTGCGTATTGGCCCATTCAGCACGCGCGATGAAGCAAACCGTTGGCGCGCCAAGTTGCTCGACGACGGTTATAACGCTGAGATTGAGTAGCAGCCCGCATCAAGCCCGCATCCACTCCGGCAAACCAGAGGCAATTGCTTCGCGCACAGCACGCAGCAATTCCTCGCGCGTGGCGAAATCGCGCGGATGCACCGCTGGATGAAAAACAACGTGTGCGGTTCCGCGTTTAATGGCGAAGCTTCCCTTGGCCATCAACTTTTCCGTTCCGTAGATCGATACCGGAATGCACGGAGCGCCGGTTTCGAATGCCAGGTAGAACGGGCCCTTTTTGAACGGTAGCAATCGTCCGTCTCTTGAACGCGTTCCTTCAACAAAGGTTGTAATGTGCACGCCCTTCTTGATGAGGCGCGAGGCCGCCGCCACACTCTCCTGCGCGCTGGCCGCATTACCTGAACGCGCCACCGGGATGAATTCGCCAAGCTTAAACGCGTAGCCAAGCACGGGAATGTTCATAAGCGAGTGCTTGATAAATACGGCGGTGCGGCTGGGCAGATTCGAAAGCAATGCAGGCGGATCGAGATTTGACACGTGGTTGGCCATGAAGATGCACGCCTCGCCCGCGAGAAAATTTTCGCGCCCATTGACCTGCAGCCGTATGCCAGCTGATCGGAAGGCAACGCGGACAATCGCGCAAGCTACGTTGTAGAGCGCTGTGGGATCACGCGTAATCATGGTCAGCGGAATAACAACCAATGCCGAAGGAATACTGAGAATGAGAACAACAAAAAAGACGATAAGCGAAACGATCATATGATGATTTCCGTCGGCGACAAGCGCTATTAGCCCTGTGGCCGCCTTGCCCGTACTGCTCTATGTTCGCATCCATTCCGGCAGCCCCGAGGCAATGGACACACGAACGGCTTGCGTCAGATCCTCGCGGCTTTGGAATGCAGCCGGATCGATGGGGTCATGAAACGTGATAAATGCGTTGCCCGGATGCATGCGCAGGCTGCCCTTGCGAAGAATATTTTCCGTGCCATGGATCGAAACCGGAACGCACAAGGCACCTGTATTGATTGCCAGAAAGAACGGGCCTTTCTTAAACGGCAACATGCGGCCATCCTTCGAGCGAGTGCCTTCAACGAAAGTGGTGATGTGAATGCCTTTGGCGAGCACGCGCTCGGCAGCGGCCACGCTCTGTTTCGCGGCGGAAGCATTCCCGCTTCGGTCGACAGCAATGAATTCGCCTTGACGAAATCCGGTGCCGAGGATAGGAATCTGCATCAACGATCGCTTAAGAAAGGCAGAAGTACGTCCGGGAATCAGCGAAATCAGAGCCGGTGGATCGAGATTCGAAACGTGATTTGACATGAAAATGCAGGCCCTGTCGCGCGGAATCCGCTCGCGCCCGACAACGCGAAATCGAACACCTGAGAGCCGACAACTACTTGCGAGCATGAATCGCGTCGCTCTGTAAAGCGGCATCACATCTCCCGTCAACCAGCACCACGGAATGAACAAGACCGCCGTCGGAATTCCGAGGACAATCATGGTGCTGATGAAGATGAGAGAAGCGAGCATGTAGTGTTGGCGCTTTCAGGAATGGAGGAGTTTCAATCGATTCGGAAGTTTCTCGTAGATGCCATCGAAGCCGCCGTTTGAGAGGATTGCTACCACATCACCCGGCGCGAGGCGCGGTGCGATTCCATTGACAATGGCATCGGCGTCGGGAAGCAGTTCCGCAGGCGTGCCTTCGTCAATCAGTTTCTGTACCACGTCTTCCGGATGCAGTCGCTCCGCGTCTGGTATGCGCTGTTGCTGATATACGCCGGCAAGAACAACGTGGTCTGCCAGTCGCAGACTCGCCACCAGTTCCCGCTCAAGCACTTTCCGCCGAAGCGTATTCGAACGCGGCTCAAGTACAGCCCAAAGGCGTGCTTGTGGATACACTGAACGCAATGCGCGCAGTGTTTCGCGAATGGCCGTTGGATGGTGCGCGAAGTCTTCAATCACCTGGATACCGCCGACCTGCGCTCGCAATTCCAGGCGCCGCTTTACGCTCTTGAATGTGCGTAGCGCTTCGATGATGGCCTGCTTACTGACGCCTTTGCCAAACGCAAGCGCGGCCGCAGCGGTGGCATTCAAAGCGTTGTGCTCGCCAGCCATGCTCATCTCGAGTTCACCCCACAGTCCGCCGCCGTGCCACACTTCCCAGCGCGTTGCACCGCCGACGTACTGCAGTTTCTTCATCTGCCAGTCTGCGCCTTCTGAAAATCCATAACGCTCTACGCGGCAAAGCGCGTGCTGCACGCACTCCGTTACGTTTGCGCTGGCATCATATGCGACAATCAGGCCGCGCCGCGGAATCAGGTTCACCAATCTCTTGAACGCGGTTTTCACAGCGTCAAGATCGGCGTAGATATCGGCGTGATCAAACTCGACGTGGGTGAGGATGAGCGCGTCAGGAAAGTAGTGCAGAAACTTCGGACCTTTATCGAAGAACGCAGTGTCGTATTCGTCGCCTTCAAGAATAAAGGTGCGCGTCTGCCGCAGTTGAAAGCTCGAGCCAAAGTTTTCGGCCACTCCGCCGATCAGGAATGACGGCTCCAGCGCAGGCTGCTGGCGCGAAGCAACCTGGTAGATCCATGCCAGCATGCTCGTCGTAGTGGTTTTGCCGTGTGTTCCCGCGACTACAAATGACTCGCGGCCGACCAGGAATTCTTCTCGAAGAAGAGCCGCCATCGATGTGAAGGGAATGCGCTCATCGAGCACACGCTCCACTTCAGGATTGCCGCGCGAAAGTGCATTGCCGATAACGACGAGATCCGGAGCTGGATCGAGATTCGCCTCAGAGTACGGTTCATCGACAGAAATGCCGAGCGAGCGGAGCAGATCGCTCATGGGTGGATACGCCGCCTTGTCAGAGCCGGTAACGCGATGGCCTTCCAACTGCAAAAGCCCCGCGAGCGAAGCCATTGCCGTTCCGCAGATTCCGCTCAGGTGAATGTGTTTTGCCTTGCGCGTCGCGCCCTCGCCTATCATTTTTCGATCGCTGCCTCAAGCATATGCAATTTCGTTTCATCGCCGACCGTGAGCTGCGCTTGCACGCCGAAGGTGAGCGTGACGTTCTGTCGCGAAACGTGGCCGCTGCGCAGTCCAATGGCGATCGGTCCTTCAAATCCATCCAAAGCGTTCAAAATCGCTCGGTCCAGAAGATCGGGAGCAGCGCCCGATGATTCGCATTCCAGCATCTCGCCAAAAACAATTCCGCGCGCCCCTTCAAATTTGCCCGCTTTGCGAAGTTGCCACAACATGCGATCAACCTGATACGGCTTTACGCCGACATCTTCAATGAAGAGCAGCTTGCCTTCCGTGTGCGGCTCCCATGGCGTGCCAAGCAGAGAAACCAGAATGCTGAGGCAGCCACCGTAGAGTGTGCCCGTCGCAGTACCGCGCTTGAGCGAACGCAGCCCCTCTGCTGCGCCAACCTGATACGGCGTTCCGGAAATTGCCGCATGAAAACTGTCCATGTGAACGCCGTCAGGGAGATAGAAATCCGCAGCGGCCATTGGTCCATGAAACGCGGGAATCCCGAGTTCATCAAGCAGTCGCAGTTGCACGCCTGTGAGATCACTGTACGCAAAGAATGCTTTGGGATGTTTGCGAAACAGATCCAAATCCAGATCATCGAGAATGTAATTAGAGCCATAGCCTCCGCGCAGGCACATGACTCCGGCAGTGTTTGCGTCGGCAAATGCGGCATGCAGATCAGTAAGGCGCTGTTCCGTTGTACCTGCAAAATACAGCGGTCCACGATGAAGAGTATTCAATCCGAGTGCAGGCACATAGCCGAGTGCGCGCAGGGCAGCGATTCCTTTTTCCACGCGCTCCAGCTGAGCGGACGATGCCGCCGCAACGATGCTGATGCCCGCGCCTGTGTCTATGGCGGGAGGCTTCAGCAGATTGGCGCTTTCCGTTGACATTGTTACCAAGCCTCTCCGCGCGCGATCAGAGATGCAGGCCCAGTCAGGCTAAGGTCGCTGCCCGGGCCGTCCCATGTAACCGTCTGCGGCCCGCCGGGAGCAACCACCTTCACTGGCGAAATGCAGCGCCGCAGTGCCATCACCGCCGTCGCCGCTGCGGAGCTCCCGGTGCCCGACGAAGTGGTGGGCCCGACACCACGCTCGAAGATACGAATCTGAATCTCGTTCTCGCTGACAATCCGGACAAACTCAACATTCGTCTGATTCGGAAAATCTTTGTGCGCGCAGATCTCCGCGCCAATGGATCTCCAAGTTCTATCAGCGATTCCAAACACATCGTTTTCGACGAGAACTACGAAATGAGGATTACCGGTGGAGACCTCCACCCCAAGCACCTCCGCGCCGTCGATGAGCTTGAGTGTATGCGGCTTGAACTGCGGCACGCCCATGCCAGTCGTAACTTCCACGGAGTTACCGTCCCGTGCATTCACATGGCACACGCGCATACCGGCGTCAGTCTCAATCGCAAGTTCATCGCCGCTCTTCGAATCGAGTTCGTCGGCCATCCAAGCGGCCACGCAACGCGTACCATTGCCACTTATCTCTGCAATGGAACCGTCGGCATTAAAGAGTCGTATGCGACCCGCCCCACGTTTGGACGGATCAGCGATCTTCCATGCAAAATACTCAACGCCATCAGCTCCTACACCAGTGTTCCGCGCACAAAGTCGACGCGTAAGTTCCTCCAGGTCCTGGCCTGCTACAGCTTCCTCAGTTACGATCAGGAAATCGTTGCCACAAGCGTGCGCCTTCGTATATGGAATCACTCTGCCTCCGTATAGGGAAAACATTCGGCACACCGGGTTGCCAAGCCCGATGCTATCACCGTCTCGACCCCGTTGCTGATGCGGAATCTGGCTGCAGTAGCAGTATTGGACACGTAAAGCGTTCCCGACGGTTGTCCCTTTGCCGTAAAGTGCCGGATGAGCATCAGCCCCTCGGGGTGCGCCTTTACCGCGGCGTCTACCGCGTCCCCGTCAAACGCCAGCACGATACCCGCATGCGCAGCTGGCGCGGCCAGAGCCTCATTCCAAATTGCCAGGTCAGCCTCATTGATAGTCTGCCGCAGCGGAATTCCTGTGAGCGCCACAATCTCCGGATCTACCGAAGTCTCCATCAGAATTGTAGTATTCGGCTGCTTTGCCAGGAGCGTGCGCAGGACGGGGGGAATGGCAAGTTGGTACGGTCGGTGCGCCTCCATGTTCTTGGTGCCCTCAACATAAACCAGCGGTTTCTCGCGAACTAATTGCCAGGCGTTCAGCACAACGAGAGCAAGCAGGAGCGGAACGACAAACTTCTCCCATCCCGGCTTAAACTCCCGAACCGCTGCCACCAGAAAAGCTGCGGCGAATCCCACACCGAGAGCAAGCGCGGGCAGCAACTCCATACCGTACCGCGTGTTGTACCAGGAGTGCGGCCACCATGGCGGCAGAAAAATGGGCACCGAACTGTATGCGACTGAATAGGCATAGAAGGGAACTGGGAGCCAAAGAAGCAGTGCCCAATCGAAGGCGCGCCGGTGCGATGTAAGCCACGCCCACAACGTGCCCAGTGCGCTTACAATGAGCAATTTATTGCCCCACGCTTCTGCAACTGCGTCCATCTCCGACGCCTTAACGTAAAACAGCAGCCCTACCCACGGATTATGCCAGCCGGGATGAGGCGGTCCTGCGCCATGGCTGGCAGTACGCAACTCGATCGCCTTGGCTGAGTAAGGACCACGCGCAAACTCCAACCAATCACCAAAGGACAGAGCGTTATAAACGAACCACGCAATCGGCGCCGCCACAATAAGCACACTGGCCGCCCAGAATACGCGCGAGCGCAAACTTCGACGGCGCAACAACCAAACGCCGATGGAGGTCCACGAAATCAGCGCCAGTATCCATCCGTCATAGCGCGTGAAGATTGCGGCAACAAGTGCCAAGGCAATCCATTTCAATTTCTGCTCAGCCTTGCGAGGATCGACATCCAGGTACGCGCGCCACTCCACCAGCCACACGATCATCCAGATCATCTCGCATACAAACAGCGGTTCGGTCATCGCGGTTGTCTGCAGATACAGGAGGTTTGGATTGGCGGCAAAAAAGACCAGCGCCAGCGCAGAGGCAGCAGGTGTCATCCAGCGCCGCGATAAGCGGTAAAGCCCTGCGCATGCGGCGATGTAAGCCAGCGCGGATGGCACGATACCCGCAACGCCG
>Ga0070679_100004114_pt1 | contig 13411 bp, 11 predicted proteins | sample KBSC63BmetaG_FD_65652 | JGI IMG/M metagenome (GOLD analysis project Ga0070679, IMG submission 65652) | Corn rhizosphere microbial communities from Kellogg Biological Station, Michigan, USA - KBS C6-3B metaG | ecosystem: Host-associated > Plants > Roots > Rhizosphere | place: USA: Michigan... | reverse complement strand
CGGACCGCGCTGCGGATGAAGCTGCGGCGAGAGCTGCGGAGGCGTCGGCTAAGACGCGTAGCGGAGCGATGAAGCTGCTGCCGAGCAAGGTATTGGCGGCGTTCCGTGCCCATGGAAGCACGACTTCCGTAATGCCGGATACGGTGAGCGAGACGCGGCCACTGGAGACCCCGAAGATTCAGCCGGAGGTACAGGCGCGGGGGAATACGGCGGTCGTGATCGATCCGGCGAAGCGCGTGGCTGTGCCGGCGTTCCAGGGCGACGGCTTGCGGACGGTCGTGCAACAGGCCAACGCGGCGGGCTTGAGTGTGCAGCCGGTCGGCAGCGGCCTGGCGCGCGAGCAGGTGCCTGCGGCGGGAACGATGGTGCCCGTGGGGACGCAGGTGGTGGTGAGGTTCGTGCGGTGACGACGCCTCCTTGGCCCGTTGTGCTGGCGATGGGCGCTGCCGTTGGAGTGGTAGTCGGGTTGGTCGGCACCAGCGGCGCATTCATGATTCCGGTGCTGGTCATGGTGCTTGGGTTGACGCAACTGCGGGCGCAGGGAACGGCCCTGTTCATAGCGTTGCTGCCAGTTTGGTTTTTTCCGATGCTGCCGTATTGGCGGAACGGAAATGTCGATTGGAAGCTGGGCCTGTTGTTAGGCACGGGGCTGGCGGTAGGCGGATACTTTGGAGCGCAGTGGGCGCAGCATCTGCCGGTAAGCGTCGTGCGCAAGGTGTTTGCAGTGATGCTGATGGTGGTTTCGGTGCGTTTGTTTTTGCAAAGGTAGAATCGCACGATGCGGTGGGATGATGTAGTGGCGGCGATGCAGGTGGTGGAACGCCGCGGGGGCGGCGACGCCGAGGTGCGCGACGTGCAGTATGACTCGCGACGGGTTGGGCCCGGCGATGTGTTTGTCGCGATGCGTGGCGGGAGTACGGACGGGAATCGCTTCGTGCGTGCGGCAATAGAACGTGGTGCGTCTGCAATTGTCACAGACTCGCGTGAAGTGTTTGCGGAACTGGGCGATGTACCGGCGGTGCTGGTGGAGCACGGGCGGCGAGCGCTGGCGGAGGCGAGCTCGGCGGTGTTCGGAAGGCCGCAGGACAAGCTGAAGATCAGCGCGGTGACGGGGACGAACGGCAAGACGACGACGGCGTTTTTGCTCGAACAGATGCTTGCGAGCGTCGGACGCAAGTGTGTGCTCGTGGGCACGATCGAGACGCGCATAGCGGGTGAAGTGAGGCCGAGTGAGCACACGACGCCGGAAGCGCGTGATTTGCTGGCGTTGTTTGCGGAGGGTGTGAAGGCTGGATGCACCGAAGTCGTGATGGAAATGAGCTCGCATGCGCTGGAGCAGGAGCGCGTGTGGGGGATTCCGGTGGACGTGGCGATCTTTACGAATCTGACCCAGGACCATTTGGATTTTCATGGGACGATGGGCGCGTATGCTTCTGCGAAGATGAAACTCTTCAAAGGAGTTGGCGCTCCACATCCTCGAATTTCCGTGACCAACGCTGATGACCCGCTTGGTGACCTCTTCTGGAACAAGTCTCAGGCAGATATTCGGTGGACATATGGTTTAAAACCGAACGGCTCGACGGCGCCTGACTTCTATGCGGACAATATATCGCTGAAGCCCGATGGTACGTCGTTTGTCTGGAAGTATCCGCAGGGGGAGATGCCCGTCCACTCGCCGTTGGTTGGACGCGTCAATATATACAACTTGCTGGCTGCTTCGGGCGCAGCGATGGCTCGAAACGTGTCATCGGCAGAAGTGGAAGCTGCAGTCAGAAACCTGAAGCAGGTGCCGGGTAGATTTGAGGTTGTCCCGGGATCGCGCGAAGCGGGCTTTACGGTTGTGGTCGACTATGCGCACACAGATGATGCGTTGAAAAATCTAATTGAGCTGGGCCGCGGGCTTGTGGGAGAGCACGGCGGACATGTCATTACGATGTTCGGCTGCGGTGGGGATCGCGATAAGACGAAGCGCCCGAAGATGGGACGCGTTGCCGGTGCAGGGAGCGATCTGGTAGTCGTGACGAGCGACAATCCACGCAGTGAAGACCCGATGGAGATCATCAACGAAGCGCTGCTTGGCGTGCGTGAGACGAATGCGACATTCGTTGTTGAAGAAGATCGTCGCGCGGCAATTGAGGTTGCGATTCGTGCGGCAAAGCCCGGGGATATTGTCCTGCTTGCGGGCAAGGGACACGAGAAGGAACAGATTTTTGCGGACGGGCCGGTGCCGTTCGACGATGTCGCGGAAGCAGCGCGCATCCTAGGTGAGATCGCACATGAGGGCGCGCAATGACGTTGACGTTAGGACAGATTGCAGATTGGATTCACGCTGAGGGCGAGTTTGATACGGCGAAAGAAGCCGTGGGGTACTCGATCGATTCACGCACGGTGGGTGCGGGTGAATTGTTTTTCGCGGTGAAGGGCGAGCGTGTCGATGGCCACGATTATGTTGACGCCGCGATTGCCAATGGAGCCGTCGCCGCAGTCGTGAGTCAGCGCTGGCTGGCGCCGGCGGAGTTCGATGAATGCAGGCTGTTGCGCGTGCCTGATGAGTGCGACGACTGCGTTCTGGATGCTATGCAGAAGCTGGCAAATCGCGTGCGCCGCGAGTGGGGCGGACGCGTGATCGGTGTCACCGGGTCGGCGGGAAAGACGACGACCAAGGAGTGCGTGGCGCAGGTCCTGAGCGCGCGGTTTCGGGTGCTAAAGAGTGAGGGGAATTTCAATAATCACTTCGGCGTCCCACTGCAATTGCTGCGTCTGGAGCGCGAGCACGAGGTCGCGGTGATCGAGATGGGGATGAACCATGCCGGCGAGATTCGCGCGCTGGCGAAGATTGCGGAGCCCAATTGGGCGGTGGTGTCGAACGTCGCGGCGGTGCATCTGGAGTTTTTCCCCGACGGCATCGAGGGCATCGCTCGCGCGAAGTATGAGCTGGTGGAGTCGTTGCCTGAAGATGGTGTGGCCTTTCTCAATGGCGATGATGATCGTGTCGCTTCGTTTGGCCGAGGCATGGGAGACCGCGCGGTGTTGTATGGGATGCGCGTTCGTGCGGCTGTCCGCGCTGAGAATGTAGTCGAGGCCGGGCTGGACGGAACGCGATTTACGGTGGTCGTTCCCGGCGAAAGAAACGATGTTCATCTGCGGTTGATGGGCCTGCACAATGTGTCGAATGCACTGGCGGCGGTTGCGGTTGGATTGCGCAGCGGTATACAGCTAGGCGCGTGCTGCGCGGCGCTCGAGGAGATGCGGCCATCTGCGAAACGCGGTGAGGTGCTGGAGTTTCGCGGAGCGCGCATTGTGAATGATTCGTACAACTCAAATCCGAAGGCCTTGGACGCTATGGTTGCGGCACTGATGGGAGCTGAGGCGAAGCGGCGAATTGTGGTCGCTGGAGAGATGCTGGAACTTGGGCCGGAGGGCACGGCGCTGCATGCACAGAGTGGAGAGGCGATGGCGCGCGCGCGCGTGGATGTGGTGATTGGCGTGCGTGGCCTGGCAAAATCGCTGGTGGACGCGGCGCGCACGGGCGGTGTGGAATCGGAATTCATGGAGACCCCGGAGGCCGCTGGCGAATGGATGCGCGGGAATTTGCGCGAGGGCGATGTGGTCCTGCTCAAGGCTTCGCGCGGTGTGAGGCTGGAGAAGGCGCTGGAGGCGTTGGTGGAGTAAGCGGATTTTTATTTTCAGCCACGAGCTGCGAGCCGCGAGCTGCCAGTTCACCGCCGCTATTTGTAACAGGCTTGAGAGATAAGATGGGCGTGGCGCTGCGTATGAGCGTGGCGCTCCTTGCGTGAGGAAAATCGTTGCTTTATTGGCTGCTATACCAGAAACTCTTTCCGTACTTCCCTCCGTTCCGCATCTTCCGGTACGTGACGTTTCGTTGCGTGTTTGCGAGCTTTACCGCACTGCTGATCGGGTTGTTGATTGGGCCGTTTGTGATCGAGCGGTTTCGGCAATTCCAGATCGGACAGTTCATCCGCGAAGAAGGCCCGGAGAGCCATCAGAAAAAGGGTGGCACGCCGACCATGGGCGGCGTGCTGATCTGCATTTCGATCTTTGTTCCCACACTGTTGTGGAGCGACCTGTCGAACCCTTTTGTGTGGCTCGTGCTGTGCTCGACGCTGGCGTTTGCTGCGATTGGATTTACGGACGATTACATCAAGGTGGTGCATAAGCGGAACCTGGGTCTCACGTCGAAACAGAAGCTCGCATTGCAGTTTTTGGCGAGCGCCGCAGTCGCGGTGGCGCTGGTTGTGTTGCGGGGCGAGGGTGAATATTCGACGCGGCTGATGGTCCCGTTCGCGAAGCGCTACCGGCCTGATTTGATCTGGAACTGGCTGGGCCACATCCCGCACATGCATTGGCTGGTGGTGGTGCCGTTCGTCATTTTCGTGATGCTGGTCATCTCGTTTTCGAGCAACGCCGTGAACCTTACGGACGGCCTCGATGGGTTGGCGATCGGCTGCACAATCATCGCCGCCGGCGCGCTGACAATGCTGACTTATGTCAGTGGGCACGCGGTGTTTTCGGACTATCTCGAACTGCAGCGCATGCCGATGGTGAGCGAGTTGACGATTTTCTGCGGGGCGATGGTGGGAGCGAGTATCGGCTTCCTTTGGTACAACGCTCATCCAGCGGAAATTTTTATGGGCGATGTTGGTTCGCTGGCCCTGGGTGGGGCGATTGCGACGGTAGCGGTGGTGATCAAACAGGAATTGCTGCTACCGTTCATCGGCGGAGTTTTTATTATGGAGGCAGTCAGCGTTATTTTGCAGGTAGGCAGTTACAAGCTGCGCGGAGGGAAACGGATTTTCAAGATGGCTCCCCTGCACCATCACTTTGAACTGAGTGGATGGTCGGAGTCGAAGGTGATTGCGCGGTTCTGGATTCTGGCTCTGGTGTTTGCGCTGTTTGCGCTGACGACGTTGAAGCTGAGGTAGCGTCAGAGCTCTCGGATCACCGAACTAGCATCGGGCTGCAGATAGGCCCATGCTTCATCCTCTTCCGGGCGAAGCCAATCCGCAAGCGCTTTCTCCGACATGAGGGCCGGATGGATATTTTCGCTCTGCGGCCAGGCCAGAAACGCACGACCTGGCGGTAGTTTCACATTTGGATCGGTGGGATGAATCTCGCCAGCTTCATCGATTTCAACTTCGATGGTTCGCGTCATGGCTTCCACTCCCGCTTCTACAGTGTGATGATAGCAGCGAGGGTGCGGGTCTCGCCCTGTTTGCGTTGAAGATGAGATCGAAGGATAGAGGATAGATGGAACTGAATAATAAACGCGTGCTGGTAGTGGGTCTGGGCAAGAGCGGCCTTGCGGCGGCACGCTTTTTGAAGGAGCGCGGGGCGCGGGTTACGGTGAGCGATGCTCGGCCGGCGACACTGATTTCTGAACTGCCATCGCTCGTCGATCAGGGCATTGTGGTGGAGGCGGGCAGTCATGGGCTGCTGACATTTCGTCGGCAGGATTTGATTGTCGTCAGCCCTGGTGTGCCGATGTCGACGCCGGAGTTGAAGCAGGTCCGCGCGATGGGCATGCCGATTATTGGTGAGTTGGAGTTGGGGTGGAGATTTTTGCAGGGCGAGACGGTGGCGATTACGGGGTCCAATGGGAAGACCACGACTACGGCGCTGATGGGGGAGATTTTTAAGGCGGATGGACGGCCTACGCTGGTTGGAGGGAATATTGGGCGGCCGGTGACGGAGATGGTGGCGGAAAGCATCGAGCTGTCGGGGCGTGGCGGGCAAGAAGCAGATTCCTCCGCTTCGCTCCGGAATGACAACAAGAAAAGCGAGAGCAGCGGCGCTGTCGAGAGCAGCGGCGCTGTGTGGAGTGTGCTGGAGGTTTCGAGCTTCCAGTTGGAGACCACGGTGGACTTCAAGCCGCGTATCGCGGTGGTGTTGAACATTACGCCGGACCACCTCGATCGACATGGCAGCTTCGAGGCGTATGCGGCGGCGAAAACGCGGATCACGGAACGGCAGGGGCCGGAAGACTTTCTGGTGCTGAACGCGGAAGACAAGCCGACGCAGATGGTCGCGGCGAACACCAGGGCGCAGATTTACTGGTTCAGCCCCCGGCGGCAGGTGAAGCAGGGAGCGTTTGTCCACGGCGAAAGCATTTTCTTCTGCGCGCGCGAAGGTGCACAACCGGAAGCAGTGATGCCGGTCGCTGAGATTCCACTGGCTGGAGCGCACAATGTTGAAAATGTGTTAGCGGCGGTGTGTGCGGCGCGGTTGGCGGGGGTTTCGAGTGCAGTGATTCGCTCGGCGGTGGCGGCTTTCCATGCCGTGGAGCACCGGCTGGAGTTCGTGCGTGAGCTGGATGGCGTGCGCTATTTCAACGATTCCAAGGCGACGAACGTGGATGCGACGGTGAAGGCGGTGGAGTCGTTCGCGGGCGGTATTCACCTGATCCTGGGCGGCAAGGACAAGGATTCGGACTACGCGGCGATGGGTCCGTTGCTGCGCGAACGAGTGAAGGTGGTTATCACCATTGGTTCAGCCGCAGAAAAGATTGAGCGCCAGCTCTCGGATGTCGTGAAGATAGAGAGAGCGGAAACGATGGAGCGGGCGGTTGCGCTGGCGCGGCAGACGGCGGTCGCGGGCGATACGGTTTTGCTGGCTCCGGCGTGTGCGAGCTTTGACCAGTTTGAAAACTATGAGCACCGTGGACGAGTGTTCAAAGAACTGGTGCGTGGGCTGTAAGGGCACCTCCGCTAAAAGCAGGTCTCTCCACTGCGCACCGCATGAAGCCGCGATGCTTCGGTCGAGATGACAATCTCCACTGTGCATCACAACGACGCGATGCTTCGGTCGGGATGACAACTTAGTTCGGTTAGCGGGTAAAGATGGCGAAGCGGGTTGGTGTCGATAAATGGCTTTTCGGGACGGTGCTGTTGCTGGCCCTGTTTGGGCTGGTGATGGTGTTCTCCGCTTCGGCGGTGATGGCGCAGGCCACTGCGGGGTCGCCGTATGCGTTCGTGTCGAAACAGGCGCTGTTTGTTGTGGCGGGCATGATCGCGTTGTTTGTGCTGATGCGCATCGACTATCGCAAATACAACAACCCTAAATTGATTTTTCCGTTGATGGCTATAACCGGCCTTCTGTTGATGGGCGTCTTCGTGATGGGTGGGACGAACGGCGCGCACCGCTGGATTCGCCTGGCCGGCATGACGCTGGAGCCTTCAGAGCTTGCGAAGCCGGTGATCGTTTTGTTCCTGGCATGGTTTCTGCAGACGCGCGTCCATGCGATGGACGATTTCAAGGGGACGATACTCACTGCGGTGCTGCCGCCGCTGGTCTTCATTGCGCTGATTCTGAAGGAGCCCGATCTGGGCACGGCGCTGGTGTGCGCGGCGGCTGTGTTCGCGATGCTGTATCTTGCGGGGATGCAGGTGAAATGGTTCTTCGTGGCGATCGCGGCCGCTTCTCCGATCATGTATTGGATGCTGTTCCGCGTGGCGTTTCGAGCGGCGCGCATGAAGGTCTTCCTCAATCCTGAAGCCGATCCGAAGGGTGCGGGCTTTCATATTTTGCAATCGCTCATTGCGGTGAGCACCGGCGGTATTCGCGGCCTTGGGTTGATGGAAGGGCGGCAAAAGCTGTTCTACCTGCCTGAGCCGCACACCGATTTCATCTTCGCGAATATCTGCGAAGAACTGGGTTTGATCGGCGCGATATGCGTGGTCGCACTGTTCTGCGTGCTGGGTTATCGTGGACTGCGCGCCGCATTTCTTTCCACCGATCCGTTCGCGCGGTTTCTGGCGTTTGGATTGACGACGGCGATCCTGGTGCAGGCGTTCTTCAACATGAGTGTGGTGATTGCACTGCTGCCGACGAAGGGTATTCCGCTGCCGTTTATTTCTTCGGGCGGGACGAGCGTGTTTGTAACGCTGGCGAGTATGGGCGTGCTTCTGAATATGACGCGCGAGATCGATTAAGGCAGAGTGTAGAGGATAGAGAGTAGAGCGTAGTGAAAGACAAAGACGCGGCGTTGCGGGTTTTGATTGCCGGTGGAGGGACCGGCGGGCATGTGGTTCCGGCGCTGGCGATTGGGCGGGAACTGCGTGACCGGCATGGCGCCGATGTCCGGTTTGTCGGTACCGCGCGGGGCATTGAGACGAAGCTGGTGCCGGAGGCGGGGTTTCCGCTGGAACTGGTGCGCTCCGGCCAACTGAAAAACGTAAGCCTGATGACCCGGGCGCGCACGATGCTGGATCTGCCGCTCGGTGTCTTGCGGTGCATTGGACTGCTGAGGGAGTTTCGGCCGCAGGTCGTGGTTGGCGTCGGAGGATATGCGAGCGGACCGGCGATGATCGCGGCTGTGCTGCTGCGGGTTCCGACGCTGGCGTATGAGCCGAATGCGGTGCCGGGATTGGCGAATCGGCTCGTGGGGAAACGCGTGAATGCGGCGGCGGTGAGCTTCGCAAAGACCACGCAATATTTTCGCAATGCCGTGGTGACGGGCGTTCCGGTTCGGCAGGAGATTTTCGATATCCCTCGGCGACCGGAAGGCGCAGCCCCGCGGCTGCTGGTGACAGCGGGGAGCAATGGAGCGAAAGTCTTCAACGAGACGATGCCGCTCATTGCTGCGCGGCTATTCGCGGCAGTTCCCGGTCTCACGATTACGCATCAGTCCGGTCCCCGGCAACTGGAAGAAACTCGCGCTGCTTACATGCATTACTGCGCTGCTTTTCTGCATCATGGGTTCGCGCCTGAGCGTTTCCAGGTCGAGGCGTTTCTCACCGACATGCCGGCGCAGTATGCGGCTGCTGATCTGGTGCTGGCACGCTCGGGTAGCACCGTTGCGGAGCTCGCCGCAGCTGGGAAGCCTTCGCTGCTGGTTCCGTTTGCTGCCGCTGCAGACGATCATCAGCGGAAGAATGCGGAGGTGTTCGCCGAGGCTGGCGCGGCGGTGATGATGCTGCAGATTTACGTGACGCCGGAGACGCTGCTCAGCGAGTTGAGCCGGCTCTTGCTTGATCGCCGCGCGCTAGCGGAGATGGGAGCGAAGGCGCGGGAGTTGGCGCATCCCGGCGCGCTCCAGAAGATTGCAGAGATGGTGGTTGGGCTGGCGCGGTAGTTGTTGGCCAGGCGTAGGAGAACAGGCAACAAGTGCGGAAGCAGGTCTCTCCACTTCGCTGCGCTCCGGTCGAGATAACACATTTGGGGCGGGAAAGCAAAAGAAGAAGGGCTGAGGAAGTTGTCCTCAGCCCTTCGTGTCGTTGTCTGGCTCTTAGCGGCGTCCGCCGCCGCCACCGTGCGGTCCACCGCCGCCTCCGCCCATGTGACCGCCACCGCCGCCGCCGGGTGCGGAGAAGTGACCCCCACCGCCGCCGCTCGGAGCGGAGTAGTGAGGCGCACCGCCGCCGCTCGGAGCGGAGTAGTGAGGCGCACCGCCGCCGCTGGGAGCGCCACCGTAGTGGCCACCCTGAGCAGGAGCCGAGAAGCCTCCGGCTGTTGCGGGAGCACCATAACGCGTTCCGCTGTTGACGTTACCTTGACCTTGGAAGCCGCCGCGGTTCGGAGTTCCGGCGAAGCCCTGCTGACGATTGAAACCGCCCTGCGTTCCGGTGGAGCCTTGCTGGCGATTGAAACCACCCTGCGTTCCGTTGAAGCCCTGCTGACGGTTGAAACCGCCCTGAGCTCCAGCGAACCCCTGCTGGTGATTGAAGCCGCCCTGTTCGTGGGCGAAGCCATTGTTCTGGCCAGGCTGACGAGCGAAGCTGTTTCCAGACTGATGGCCGAAGCCGTTTGCACGGTTCGCTTCAAAGTTGCGGTTCCCCATAATGCTTGAACCGTGATTGAAGCCGCCGCGAACAAACTGCGCCGGAGGATGGCTGTCGAAGGAGCGTCCACCGGGGCGGCCGTTGAAACCGGAGTACGGACGGTTGTAGAAGCCGCCGTGGAAGCCCGGACCGAAGTGTCCGTAAGGGCGGTTGTACCAGAAGCGTCCGCCGTTCCAATATCCGCCGTAGAAACCGACGCCGAAGTAGCCGAAGCCATAGTTGATGCCGCCGTAATAGCCGACTTCAGGACCCCAGTAGCCGGCGTTCCAGAAGTATCCGGGGCCGCCGTAGCCCCACCAGCCTGGCGTCCAGAGAGCGCCGGTGTAGGGGGGCAGAACCCATGCGCCTTCGACCCAGTTGTAGCCGGAGTTCGGGTCCCATGCCCAGTAGCCGGGCGTCCAGATATAGCCCTCGCCGGGGCATTCCGGCTGGTCGTATTGCGGTATCGGAGGCGGCGCCTGATCGGCCACGGGCGCACCTTGCACATCGCCATTCACAGTCTGTGGGTAGGCGTTGTCCTGCGGATAGCCTTGCGGATCGCCACCGTTGATAGTTTGCGGATAGCCGTTCTGCTGCGGATAGCCATTCTGGGGATATCCGTTGTCCGGATAACCGTTCTGGGCCTGACCCGCGAGCGGAAGTGCGAGGAGGGCGCCCGCCAAGGTAATGGCTGGAAATATGTTGCGAATGGATCGCGTTATGGTCATTTCTAAGCCCTGTCCAAACCGTTCTTCGATGTCCGCGTCCCTTTTGCGGTGTGCGAGAACGGCGAGGTGTAAGTTCCCAGCCTGACCGAGGTCGTCCTGGTCTGGGTCTCGATAGATTAGACACATCATAGACCTGTTAGTTGCGCGGAGTTAAGGCTTCCTGGAAGGTTGTACGCGTGGGCCGGTAAAGAGTGCTTTTGGGCACATTACATGTACGCCGGAGTTGGTGTCGACCAGTTCCGTGATGTCGACATCACACGCTGTGGAAACCAGCGCATATGCGTCGTCTCGCGATAGATGCGGGTAATCGGGGTTCTGGTCGGCGAGGAACGTAATCATGTTGCGAACGGCGATTTCTGTCGCCTTTTTGAGGTCCGCATCGAAGCCCATGGCGATGTACTGGGTGGAGGTCTCCGCACGCGGCCATTCGAGCTTTTGGGCGGTGGCCTCGCCCTTATGCAGGATGAACTGGAAAGTGCCGGTGAGGAAGGTTTCCAGGGCGGTGATGTCGACTTCGCCGTTGCCCTGTCCGGCGTGGCCGTCGCCGGCTTCAAAGAGGGCGCCGGGCGCGAAGACGGGGTAGAAGATGCGCGAGCCGGCGGTGAGCTCCTTGTTGTCCATGTTGCCTCCGTGGATCCAGGGCGGCGCGGAGTTCCACTTGCCGGCGGACTCCGGCGGAGCGATGCCCATGGAGCCGAAGAACGGGTGCAGCGGAATAGTGATCCCGGGGCCGAAGTTGGCGACCATCTTCTGGCGGTCGAGCGGGATGATCTTGGACTTGCTGTAGGGATAGTCGTCCGGAAGGAAGCCGCGGCCCTTGCCGAAACCGTTGCAGGCCCAGCTGGTGTCGATGGCAATCTTGACGACGCGCACTTCGAGGACATCTCCGGGCTCGGCGCCAGTGATGGCGATAGGCCCGGTGAGGATATGTCCGCCAGGGCCGCGCTCGGTCTGCGGCACCTTGGTGTAGAGGTCGTCGAGCCAGTTGGGGATGTCGGCTGCTTGCACACCCTGGCTGGTGAGGCGCGCTGGAGGTCCGCAGGTGGAGGCGGTCTGCACGATAACCGTGTCGCCGGACTGGATGGTCAGAACGGGCTTGGCGGAGTACGAGTAGTATCCCCAGGCGACCGTAGAAGGTGTCGCGAGAAGTGTGTGCGTGGTCTGCGCGGCGGCGGAGGCGCAGAAAGCTGCGGCGAGGAGCAGTCGGCTGGGATGCATGAATTTGGTATAGCACGACCGGGATTTGAGTGCGCCTCAGCGTTTTCCTTTCGGCCAAAGCAGAAGTCAGCGGTAAGGCGAGAAGTTGTGAAGCTCTCACGCAAAGTGCGCGAAGTTGGCTAAGTTTCGCTAAGGCGCCGTGGCGAAACTTTGCGCTTTTCTTCGCGGACTTTGCGTGAGAGCTCTCTCCCCCTCGGCACGTTTATCCGGCTCGGAGTTATGGTCGCGGTCGTTAGACTGTGGGGTGTTTGAGTATTTCGGCCAGCGCGTGAAGGCGGGTGGAGTCGGCTGGGGTTTTGGCGGAGGGAGCCGCGGCTTCGAGGATGTCTGCCATGCCTTGCAGCTTTGCCGTGTCGCCAGAGGACAGTGCGTCACGCAGGGCTGCGATGCGGTCGGCTGGGAGGGCTTCGGAGCGTGAGAGCTGGTCGGCGTAGGCCTTGGCAACCGTAAGGTTCGAGGGCCAGACGATCTTCTGCTGGTTCTGCACGTTCAGGTCGGCGAGGTGGACCTGGTTGGCGGCGTCGATTTCGTTCTGGGTGAGAAATTTGCTGGGGACGAGTTTGAAGACGTCGAGGCCGCGTGCGATTTCAGAACCGTAGATGTTGCCGTTGTACCAATACGCCGACCAATCGCCGCCGAGGACAAGCTGCTTCGGATCGATGGCTCCGCGGCTGAAGTAGGCGATTTCGAAAGGATGGGCGGCGTCGGTGAAGTCCATGACGGAGATGCCGCCCTGGTACCAGGCCTGCACTTCGACGTCGCGTCCGGGGACGGGGACAAGCGAGCCGTTATGGGCGACGCAGTTCTTGGAATCTTCCTGCGCTGCGGGCATCTTGTAGTAGCTGGCGAGGGAGAGTTTGTCGTCCTTCAGGTTGAAGATGGCATCGGCGCCCCAGTTCTTGGGGTCTTTCGGACGGCAGCGTGCTCCCATGCCTCCGCCCCACTCGTCGGTGAAGACAACCTTGGTGCCGTCGTTGGAGAACGACGCGGAGTGCCAATAGGAGTAGTTGGGGTCGTTCACGGCATCGACGCGGATGGGATGGATAGGGTCTTTGATGTTGAGCAGCAGGCCGTTGCCGGAGCAGGCTCCGGCGGCCAGGCCCAGCGCGGAGTAGGTCGTGATGTCGTGGCACTGGTCGGTGTCAGCCGGTTTTGCTTCACCCTTGTCATGGCTGCCGCCGTTGTTCAGTCCATTCAGCGCACCCGACCGGGGATCCATGAAGACGCGGGGGCTGGAAACCACCTTGGCTTCTTCGGGATGTGCGAGCGGGACCTTGATGACGTCGATGCGGAAGAGCGAGGTGTTGGGGTCTTTGTCGGGCGCAGCGTTGGAGCAGCCGGCCAGCTCGTCGGACCCGCGGACGAACGACGTGCCGGAGACGTAGAGATAGACATCGTCCTTGTCGTTGGGGTCCGTGACAAGGGTGTGGGTGTGCGAGCCGCGGCAGGTCTGGACGGCGGCGACCTGTTTGGGCTGGCGAATGTCGGAGATGTCGAAGATGCGGACGCCGCGGAAACGGGCGGGATCGGCGGCGGGCCCGTGGTGCTCGTGCTCATGGCCTTTTTCAGGCGGCGGCGGAGGAGGGAAGCCCTGAACGCCACAGTCCAGACGGCCGTTGGCCATTTCTACCGACATGAAGAGGAGGTTGCCGTAAACCGAGACGTCGCCCTGGCCGCCGGGGCAGACGA
>Ga0070679_100004113_pt1 | contig 13412 bp, 10 predicted proteins | sample KBSC63BmetaG_FD_65652 | JGI IMG/M metagenome (GOLD analysis project Ga0070679, IMG submission 65652) | Corn rhizosphere microbial communities from Kellogg Biological Station, Michigan, USA - KBS C6-3B metaG | ecosystem: Host-associated > Plants > Roots > Rhizosphere | place: USA: Michigan... | reverse complement strand
GCACCTGAATGGCGTCAAGGCATGCGCAAAACTTTGCACATATTGCACCCTCGGTTTACTTACAGCCAATTTCAGTGCGCATCTGCTTTCATGGAACCAATGCTTACTTCATGGGCCGCTGAAGCGCAGCCACGAGCGATGCGTTCAGCGAGCGCTTCTACGCCCGACACGATCTGTTCACAGATCTGCTCTGTTGCGGTTGCGTCCGCCGCATAAGGATCATCAATCACAACACTCGGCTTCGGAAGGAAAAGTCCCAGGAAGGTTGCTTTTTGGACGGATTCGGGGAATTCGCGCTCGAGTTGGACCATGTTTTCGCGGTCCATCACAAGGACCAGATCACACTGATCGAGCAAACGAGCGCTGAGCCGTGTGGAACGGTGTGCCGAAAGATCCACTCCGAATTGACGGGTAATGCGCAGCATTTTCTCTGGCGTGCTGCGCCCTTCGCGAGGGTAGAAGCCCGCCGAATCAATTTCGACCGCGGCAATACTCTGTTTTGCCAGGGCGGCCGCAAACGGGCTGCGGCAGATGTTTCCGAGACAGACAAATACCATCCGCTTCACCTTGCCCGTCGCAATGCTCTTCAGGACTTTTTTATGTCTGCGCATCCAGTCACGCTCCCGCTTCCAGGCAGCAATTTTGCGATTGAGCGGCGCAAGTTGCTCTTTCAGCGTGGTGGCCAAGACGTGGCGCGTTACCCCGAGGTCGCGCCAGTCGAAGAAATCCCAGCTTTCTTTTCCAGTGAGTGGCCGCAACAGCCCGGCGAATGAAAGCAGCCGCGGGCGTGTCATCAACAGAGGATTGGAGCGGTCAGCACGAAGGTTTGCCTTGAACCATTCCGCATCGGTCGCAAGGTCGCGTGTGCAATAACCGATCTTGCAGGCGGGTTGCGGGCCGGGCGCCTTGCCGCGGGCGACTTGCAGCAGTCCAAAGGGAAAATCCACTCCTGCATCGATCGGCAGCGCCAGCGAACCCCACATCCGCGGATTGATCTCCATTAGCCAGAGCTGGCCGTCAGAATCCATTTTGAATTCCACCATGGCAACTCCGTGCCAGCGCAGCGCGGACATGAGGCGTTGTGCGTGCAGAAGCATGTGCCCTGGCGGCATAATGCATCGGCGGTAGGAACTTGCGCCGCCACTCAGCGGAAATTCGTGGATGCGCTCGTGAGCAAAGTGCCACAGCGGCTTGCCGTGATCAAAGAGGAACTCAATGCCAACGCCGCGCCCGGCTACATACTGTTGCTGCAGCACGGGCGTGAACGGCAGCCATCGCCGCAGTTGTTCGCGCCGTTGCTCTTCGGTCCTGACAATAGCCACGGCCAGCGTGCGCAATTCACCGTTCATCACGACCTTGCTGCGAACAGGCTTCAACACAACTGGAAACTGCTCAGACTCGCCGATTTCATCTTTCGTTGAAATCAGCCGGCTGCCCGGGACGGGGATACCGAGATCACGCGCGAGCCGGCAAGTTGCCCGCTTGTCGAGTGCAATATCAAGGGCTTCATTGGAGGGCAGCACAGCTTTCACTCGGAGCGGGTTGTGCTCGTCAATCGCGCGCAAACAGAGTAACGATGCTTCCGTCGCCGGCACGATCAGCTCATAGCTTCGCATCCAGTCCTGTTGGCGAAGCCACGATGCGAATCCTTCTTTATCCGTCGAGCCAGGCTGGACCAGCCTGCGTGTGGCATAGCGCGAATGCATGGCGAGGACTGAGTCGGACTCCGCAGCAATGTCCACCTCTACGCCGGCGCGGCCGAGGCTCTGCATGGTCTCGAGCGCCGCCCGGCTATGACCGTCAAGTACAAGCACTGGCATCGGCTACGCTCCCGGGCGGTGCAGCCGCCACGCCATCAAAGCCGGAGTTTCGGCGGCGGGTATGCGTGGAAGACGGTGCAAGTCATGGGACTGCCCATTCTTCACAACGCCGCTCTCCGTGGTAAACGCGGCGGAATAGGCTGCGGTCACAGCGCGATGGACGCGTGTATCGTACGAGCCGTTGGGATAACAGAAGTAGTCAACCGGCCGGTTCAGCTTTTCTTCAAGCGCCCGCCTGCTTTCGCACAATTCGAATTCGAGCTGCTCGTCAGTGAGCGCGGTGAGAATAGGATGGCTGAAGGTATGCGACCCAATGGTGATCAGCGCTGGATCGAGTGACCGCAGTTCATCCCAACTCATGATGTCAAAAGCCTCGCGTTGCTGATGGGATGCCGTGTAGTGCCGGGTGCGGACACGAAGAACGTCTTCAACCCGCCGCCGCTCCTGCAATTTCAACTCCTTCATCCAACTGATGATCCCTTCCACCGTGTGCGAGGTTGCGCCCAGATTGCGAGCCAGTTCCAGGCGGCTCTCGCGTCCCAGGGTTTGCAACCGGCAGCGGGCCTCGTGGTTCCAGAGCCATCGTCCCGAACCAAGTAGTCCAGGACAGACAAAGAAGGTTGCGGGGGCATTGAACTTCTTGAGAAGCGGATAAACGACCGTCAGATTGTTACGAAGCCCGTCATCAAACGTCAGCACCATCTCATCGGCAGCGGGAGAACCGTTATGCACAAGGTTGGCGAGCATGGTGGCAGGGGAGACGATGCGAAAATTGGCCGCCAGATACTGCAGCTGTTCGCCAAAAGCGTCTGCGGTTGCGGCCGTCACACCGTGGTACATGATGATCCGCGAGCACGCCTGTCGCTTCGCGATGCGAGCTGATATCCCGCAGGTGAAGGAAATGGTGTGGCCAATCGATTTAAGTTGTTCCGTTACCGCCACTCTCAACCTCTAGCGTAGTGATCCAAGCATCAGGAATCAGCAGTTTGGGTGCCTTTCTGGCATGCCCAAAGGAGCTCCCGGCAAGTCCAGCCGAAAATTGTGTTCGACCATTGTTTCCATACACTTCGCGATCACGCGACCTGCCGAAACCAGCTCGGTCAACATCGGTAGGCGAATAAGCTTGCCTGAGATGTGCAAGGTTTTTCACTCTGCTTAAAAGGGTGCTGGCTTGAGTTGGGCAAGTTACGGGAAACAAAGTACTTCGCAAGTAATCCCAAACGGCACCCGCCGTGCATTGTTGAAACAGCAAGCGTCCGCTCGTCCAGGAACGCCAGAATCGATAATGACGGGACTTTCACAGCAACGAACCGCTCACATCCTCAGCGTGGATGTGGAGGACTACTTTCAGGTAGAAGCTTTTGCAGACGTTGTTCCGCGTTCTGGATGGGACCAGTGGCCCAGCAGGGTCGAGTCCAACACGCTTCGTATGCTGGATCTTTTCGACCAGCACAGTGCCAAGGCGACATTTTTCTTCGTGGGTTGGGTGGCCGATCGTTTTCCGAGACTAGTACGCGAGACTGTGGACCGTGGACATGAGATTGCCTGCCACAGCTACTGGCACCGGACAATCTATTCGCTGGACCCTGCTGAGTTCCGTAAGGACACCCGTCGTGCGAGGCGGGCCATTGAAGACGCTGGCGGCGCTCAGGTTTTTGGTTATCGGGCCCCAAGCTGGTCGATTACCAGGGATTGCCTGTGGGCGCTCGACATCCTTGCCGAAGAAGGCTTCACTTACGATTCCAGTATTTATCCCATCCGTCATGATTTGTATGGAGTGCCCGGAGCTGAGCGGTTTCCATACACCCACAGCTGTGCCAACGGACTCAAGCTGCGCGAATTTCCCCCTGCAACCTTGCGACTGCTGAACCAGAATCTACCTGTCGCCGGGGGCGGGTATTTGAGGATCTTTCCTTCGGCGTACAACGAACTGGCTTTTCGCGCTTTCGAGCGAAAGCAGCAGCGCGTTGTCGTTTACATGCATCCCTGGGAAATCGATCCTGAGCAGCCACGCATTGAGGGAAAGCTGAAGTCGAGGTTCCGCCACTACACGAATCTGAACAGAATGCAGGAGAAGCTATCAGCGGTTTTGACGCGACATCGTTTTCAGCCTTTCGTGGATGTGCTGGCGGAAGAAGCTTTGGCCCACAGCCCTTCCAAGCAAACCGAAACGTTCATGGGGGAAGCGGTTGCTGAAACCGCCGTCCAGGAGGTTGGGGGCAACCTCTGATGACGATTCAGAATAAGCCGCAGGCGGTGCTGGCATACCACGAGGTAATGCCGGAGTCGAACTACGCGTATTGCGTGACGAGCGAGGCATTCGCTGGACACCTGAAACTGCTGCAAGCGTGCGAGGCCGAGGGCTATGGTCTGCAAATCACTTTCGATGACGGCGAGCAGTCGCAGCAGATTCATGCCGGACCGTTGCTGGCACAGTACGGATTCGCTGCGACCTATTTTGTTACGCCGGGCCTGATCGGCACGGCAGGGAAGTTCCTCGGCTGGAAACAGCTGGCTCAGTTGCGCGACGCAGGCCATTCGGTGCAGTCGCATGGCTGGTCACATACGTTCCTTACTTTTTGTAATGACGAACAACTTGCGCACGAGCTCTCAGCATCGCGGGAGGTACTGGAGCAGAAGCTTGGAACACGGGTGGATTCCATATCAATTCCCGGAGGACGGTGGGACCGGCGTGTTTTGCGCGCCGCAGCCCGAGCCGGTTACGCCAAGGTATTCGTTTCCGAGCCATGGCTTGACCGTGAAATCGACGGCGTTCGTGTGGTCGGCCGGTTCATGGTGCGCAAGACAACATCGCTCGACGATCTGCGCAGAATCGTGCAGCGCGATCCCGCAGTACTCTGGAGATTGAAGGCACGCGCGCGGGTAAGGAAAAGCCTGGTAAGCCTGGTGGGCGATGAACGTTATCACCGGTTGTGGTGCCGGATGACCGGTTACAACGAGTTTGAAGAACTACGAGAGAGCCAGTATTCCTGAGGATGAGATGAGAGTTCTGCAGCTGATCAGCAGCGGTGGTTATTACGGAGCAGAGAGCATGCTGCTCAATCTCTCTCTCGAGCTGGAGAAAGCCGCCACTCCCACGGATCTGGTGCTCTTTTACAACGTACATCAGCCCAACGTCGAGCTGTACGAGCGGGCGCGAATGGCAGGGATAAGCGTGCGCATGGTGCGCTGCAAAGGACGTTTCGACCTGAGTGCGATCAGTGAAGTTCGCGACTACATTCGCCAGGACAAGATCGATATCGTCCATACCCATGGCTACAAAGCAGACTTGTATGGCTTTGCAGCAGCCAGGCTGGAAAAGAAGCCGGTGGTTGCAACGTGCCACAACTGGCTGGATGGCGATGCAGCGCTCAGCATCTACAACCGTCTTGACCGAATGGTGTTGAAGAAGTTCAACGCGATTGCAGCGGTTTCCGAAGCAGTTGGGGCCAAGCTGAAGGAGGCCGGCGTTGAAGGGGATCGGATCAGCACGGTCGCCAATGGCATTGATGTGGACCGTTTTTCAGGTCTCGCGTCTCAGCCCCGTCTTGAAGCGCGGGCGACCGCAGTCGTGGGGATGGTTGGCCGGCTCGATCTGCAAAAAGGATTCGAATTTCTCCTGCCCGCTATTGCGGAGCTGAGAAAAGAATTTCCTGGGATCAAGCTGGTCGTCGCTGGGGAAGGGCCTGATCGGGCCGCCATCGCAAAGATGATCAGCGATCTGAGTCTGCAATCGTCGGTAGAACTGCTCGGCCAGTGCGGCGACATGCCCTCGGTTTATGCGGGAATTGACATCTTCGTGTTGCCGTCACTCAACGAGGGACTGCCGATGACTGTGCTTGAAGCGATGGCAGCAGGCAAGCCCGTGATCGCCACGCGCGTAGGCGCCATCCCCAGTGTTCTAAAGCAAGGTGAAACCGGATTGCTGGTTAACCCAGCCGATCGAAATGAGCTAAGGGAGGCCTTGAGAGCGTTGCTCTCGCACCCTGACATGGCGCAGCGGCTTGCGACAAATGGCAACACCTGGGTACGGCAAGAGTACACTTCGGCCGCGATGGCAGCGCGTTACCAGGAGATTTACAAATCTGTGCTTGCGGAGCGTACTGCAGAAAAGCGGTCCAGCGCGGCTACGCTGAAAAAGGTGGGCGCGTGAAAACCGAGGAACAGCTAGACATGGGTGCCGCTCGTCCGGCCACAGCGACGACGAAGGTGTCGATCATCGTGCCCGCGCTCAATGAAGCGCGTGTGATTGGGCAGTGCTTTGAATCCCTTGCGGCACTGGATTTTCCAAAAGACCAGTACGAAGTGATCCTGGTCGACAATGGATCAAAGGATGACACGGTCCAGATTGCCAGATCTTTCACGGAGCGGATGCAGTTGAGTGTGCTGGAACGCACCGGGGTTCGTATCTCCGGATTGAGGAACTGGGGCGCGCAGCATGCCAAAGGGGATGTTGTCGCGTTCCTTGATGCCGATTGCCTTGCTCCGCGCAGCTGGCTCAATGACATAGCTGCGTTGGCACCGAACAATAATCTCGGAGTCGTTGGCGCCAACTATTTGCTTCCTGACGGCTCAACATGGGTGGGACGAACCTGGCATGTCTACCAGGAGGAGTCGAAGTCAGGAGATGTTTCGCACGTCCCCGCAGGCGACCTGATTATGCGCCGCGATGACTTCCTGCGCGTCGGCGGCTTTGACGAGAGCATACAGACGAATGAGGACTATGAGCTGTGCGAGCGCGTCCGCGTCGCGGGAATGCCTGTGCGGGCTTTTCCCGAGCTCGGAGTCGTTCATCTGGGTACAGCGCAGAGCTTGAAGGTGTTTTACCGGAAACAGCGCTGGCACGGAACACACGTCGTGAAGGTCTTCCTCCGTGACGTGTTCGGCTCAGACAACAGGAATGCGGTGCTTTTCGCTGCGTACAGTTTTGCTTGTCTGGCTGCGATCGTTGGCGGATTAGTTTGGCCGGCTTTCGGCGGGTCATGGGCTTTGCTGGCGCTTGCGGTTGTTGCCTTGGCATTGCCGCCGGCACTTCTCACAGGCCGCAGGATTTTGCGTTCTGGACGCTGGGAGCACTTTCCGGCCCTATTTACGATGTACCTGACGTACGGAGTGGCGCGAGCGAATGCCTTGTTACGAATTCGAGAGATGCGTTAACCCCCGCTTACCACCAAACAGGAATGGCAGCCCGAAAAGGCTGCCATTTTGTTTGCTGCGTGAAGATCAGTGGACTACGGCTTTGACTGCGGTGGGCGGGTTGGGACGAGCTACGGCCCCGCTGAAGAACTCGTATGCGCCGAGGTCGAATGCTGTGCCCTGAGGGCGAAGCACTCCGTCCTTATCAATTCCGATTGTCGGGCCAGGGCTGGGGGCAAACGGATTCGACTGGACCGCGGTGAGTCCGGCATCTTTTGCCGGGCTCGTGCTGGTGAGATGGAAATCAGTGCCAGCGCGGTTTACGAACAGCGGGTCGGCATTGATATTGTTCACGGTCTGGGCTGGTCCGCTGCCCACGCCGAACCACTCATTGTGATCGCCCTTGATCTGGCTCAGGCTGCCATCTACGTAAATCTCTCCGGCGTTCTGGTAGGCAATGTTGTTCTGCAGATTCATGATCAGCGTTGCCGGCCCTCCGCCTACACCAAAAGCGCCGCGCGATCCGCTGGAATTCGCGGAATTATTGGCGGCGCAGTCCGATACCGTGTTGTTGAACACCTGCACCGTTCCGGTGCCTGCCGCTCCGGTGTTGGTGATACCAGCGACGTAGATGCAGGAGAAGGAGCCGCCGAGCTGTAGCGGATCCATCAACCCGACGTGGTAAATCACATTGTTGTAGGCTTCCACGGTTCCTTTGGAGGGATCGACAGTGGCGAAGTTAATTCCGTTGCAGTTATCGCCGTGGATCAGGTTGTCATGTACATGCAGGTCAAACTGGTCGAACCCGGTGGTATCGCCGGCGCCGCACACAGGACTGCACAACGGCGACGAGTGGAATTGAAGCGCGCGGCAGGTAAAGTTGTCGTGAATATGGTTCCAGCCCACGTCAATGTGGTTGGAATCCGTGCTGAAATAAACCGCGTGATAGAACTTGGATGAAGTCGGGTTGATGCCGGCGTTGTGAACTTCATTGCCGTAGAACTTCACCTGGTTTCCGCCGCTCATCTCAAAGCAGCCCACCTGATCGTCGGCGCCTGGGCACTGCATTTCATTCCCGACGATGCGCCAGCCGGTTCCGCCAACATCCATGGCTTGAGTCCCGCCAAGGATGTGCAGCTGCGAGAACACCCAGAAATCTTCATCCGTCCCGATATTCGGCGTGCGAATACCATAATGAAGGCCGCCCGCTACGCCGATCGTTACCGTTGCTCCGGGATAGGCAATGATTGCTTTTGGCGCCGCAGCAGTGCCGGAATTGCTGGCCCCATTGTTATCCATGCTGAGATACGCCGTGAAGTTATCCTGCGAGGTCTGTGATACTCCGTCTTCAACATACGTAGTGTCGCCAGCGGCCATCGCGTTCTTCGCCTTCACGATTGTCTTCCATGGCGAGGCAAAGCTGCCGGTGTTGGCGTCACTACCTGTGGTGGCTACGAAAAATATATTGCCCGCGCGCACCGTGAAAGGAAGGCCGTTGCTGGCGCCGACTCCGGGAACATTCACGACTATATTTCCGGTGGCTGCAGCCGGTCCCAGTTGAAAGGTGATCTTGCCGTCAGACCAGAGCGGGTAATTGTCTGCGGCGCCACCGCCGATGGTCACAGTGGATGTGCCCTGCGTGGGGCCAAAGTTCTGGCCCCAAATCGTGACGAAAACGCCTTTGTTGTTCTGGCCGCCGGTGTCCGGGCCGCTCTCAAGGTCAGAGTAGAAAATGCGCGGTGTATTCTGCGCTGCTACAGGCAGCGCGACCGCGAACAGGGACAAAGCAATCAAAATCTTGTGCAACTTCATCAAGGCAACTCCAAGGGGATGACAGCTAATCTTTGAGACGGCGAAATTACGGAACCGGAATGGTTACCGCGACTTCATTGGAGGCGACGCTTTCCACTCCCGTGGAATTCACCGAAGTGACCACATAAAAGTACTGTTTGCCTGAGGTCACTGTGCTATCGGTGAACAGCGTTGCCGTCGCGGTAAGACTGCTCGACACCTTGGTGTAAGGTCCGCCGGTGGTAGTGCCGCGATACACGTTGTAGGACTGAATGCCGCTGCTGGCGCTTGCACTCCAGGAAACGTCAACCGAGTGCGCAAGTGGCGCGACTCCCGTTCCCGAGAGAGGAATGGTCAAAGCCGTTGTCCCGTTGCTGGTGAGGTTGAGGCTGCCGGATTGAGTTCCGGCCGTGCCTGCAGAAAATACGACGGATGCGTTCACGCTCTGTCCGGCATTCAAGGTGAGTGGAGTGGTCAACCCGGTGCTGAAGCCGGTGCCGGTGAAGCTTTCACCATTGAGCGTGATGGAAGCCGACCCCGTATTGGTGATCTTCACAGTTTGCGTGCTGGAGGTATTCAAGACCAGGCTGCCGAACGCTACGCTTGCCGGCGTCGCCGTGAGCTTTGCCGCACCGGGAGCGGGCGTTGGTGTCGGCGAGCCGGTGGGTGTTGGCGTCGGTCCGGGACCTGCAGCGGACTGCGATCCCTTTGCGCACCCTGCCAGTATCGCAAACGTGAGCGCCAGCGATGAAACGAGAAGCAGATGAACGGTGGTTTGCTTAGCCAAGGGGTACTCCTGAACAGCTTTGTCGGGGCCCTTTAGTTCCACCTCGTCGAACGACGATGCGAAATCCAAAATTCTTACAGTTCTGACTTGTTGCCTCTACTAAACCACTTTCACAAAAACAGGCTCAACAACTAACTGCTCTCGACACACTCCTTCGACCAATACACTTGCTGCCTGACCGTGCAATGCACCTCTAGTTACCATCACATCAATACGACACACGTTAACTGTGCGCATCGATCAGTGCGCGTGTCCGGAAGGATTTTCAGTTGTGAATTAGCAGGCGAGCAAAGTAGCTGGTTGCTCGCTGTGCACGATGGCTTCCAATATGAGAATGCGCTTAATCACGGCATTTTAAGCGGGGCAAGTGGAAAACGGGACAGGAATCAAATGTAAAAACTTCTGAGCGTGTTAACGGGAGCGTGTAATTTTCGCGCTGGCGTGTTTCGCTGAAATACCGTTTACTGCAATGCAAACTTCTGCACAGCTATGCAAAGCTTTGCACAATGATCGAGGATGTGTCAGCGGACGCGAGTCATCTCCAAGCGAAATACGCTTTGACCGAAGTACGAGAGGAATTTCGGAAGCCGGCTCAGGCCGGTGTATCGCAGCAGTTTTCCGCAGGACCAGCTGATGCGCGGCTCACCAAAGCCGCACCGGCCAAGCAGCGAAACCCAGTACTCAGGTTGCTGGTGCTTGAACCATTCGATATTCGGCGTGATGGGATTGCGCATACCAAGGTCGCCGAAGACATTGCGGCGCGCCGCATCCGTGATAATCAACTTGCCGCCGATCTTCATGGTCAAGGCAATCTGGCGGAAAATGTTCTCATAGGTCTGCACGGCGGCAGGCGAATCCAACAGGGCCACGCAGGCTTTTTCATCCAGGTGGTTGATCGAAGCTACCGACAACACTACGTCGAAATGAGCTTCCTGTCCTTTGTAGTCCTGAACTGTATTGGGCAGGATCTGTGCCTGAGGAAGACCGAGGTCGCGCGCCATAGTACGGAAGTCGCGATGGCACTCGCTGGAATCGTACGCACCCTCCGCCAAAGGCTCCAGTCCCACCACTTCGCTTGCTCCATGCAGGGCTGCCCAGAGGCAGAGCATCCCTTTTCCGCAGCCGATTTCCAGCATCGCTTTGTTCTTGAAATCAATACCGCGGAACAACTGCCGGGCGAAGCGTGGAAAATCAAAGCCATGGTTCCACAGCCCCATCTTTTGCCCCATAAGCCGGATGCGTTCCGCCGGGGCTGTGAGACTCTCATTCGTAACAGGCTGATAGGTCGTGGACATTGTGAATCTCCGGTCTCCAGTTCAGGAATTTTCTTGCGCGCGTTCCCGCGCCGCACCTTGCCGTACGCGGCGCAGCAGGGCGACTGCCCGCTCGGGCAAACATTGTTGCAGCCGCGACTTCAGTCCATTTACAAAATGTTCTTTCTTGAGTGCCATGCGACCGCGCGCCGAAGGTCCGGCAAAGCGAAGGTCAAGATAAGTGGATCGCGTGGCTCCAAACTTCAGCTTGTACGCGTCGTCTCCGCCGAGGAAGTCGTAGCAGCGCACCCCCTGCTTGATCAAGGTCTGCAGCACGTGCGCGCGTAGCGCATACCCGACCTTCTCTTCCGTGTATTTCGGATCAAAGCCCTCTTGCAGCAGCGACACTGTGTCTCCATAACGGAAGCAGAATTGTGTAGCTACCACCTCATCACCAAGGGCAAGTGACCAGAATTCGAGCCAGCCGCGATCCATAAATTGGCGCGCCATTGCACTGTAAAAACTGCGGCGCGCAGGATCGGCGAAAGCGCCTGGTTCTCCGCGTCCAGTCCAGCGCATCTGATGGAGCGCGTAAAGCCGCTCTAATTGCGATTCAAGTGACGGGAGGTCTTCACATCGAGTGATGCGGACCTGATATCTCGAGTTAAGCCGCTTGGGATAACGTGTGAGCAGCGGTCGAAAGCCTGGCTGCAGAGTTTGCAGGTAGCCATCCCAGGAAGACGGAAGCTGAATGTATGAGTGAGCATGATGTCGTGCAGCGACTTCCCAATCTTCCTGCTCGATCGCTCCTCTGATCGCCGCCGCCATGGCAGATTCTTCCGGCAGGGTTTCGAGCGAGCAGACGTCCCAATCTCTGCGGCTGCGAAGATGGTCCACAAAAGCACGTGCGACCTGAGCTTCGTACCCCGGGACCGTGATGATGTTTAACGCATCGGAATCGCCGGACCGGGCGCCGATGAAGCGTAGCGTTCGGAAAGAAGGAAACCCGCCGGAAGCTTCGAGATACATTGGGGCGAAAGCGATCAACTCGCCTTTTGACGAAAATGTGAGACTGCGAAGTGCGGCCCCGTTTCCATAAGCGTGCCACCATGAAAGAAGCCATTCCGGTGTGAGAAAGATTGCAGCAGACGAATCCGCCTGCAGCAGCTGGTTCCATGCAGGTCGAAGCTGTTCCAGCTGGGTTGAGGAGTCGTGCATCTGCACATCGACCGCGTGTGGAAGGGCGCGAAGGTCTGGGGCGATCGAGGGCTCGATTTGGGCCTGAAGGGTCGACATACGTTAGCCAAAGCAGGGTGTGAGTGCAACCACAGGGCCAAGTACGCTGATTTATGATTCCTTTTAATTTATTGAAACTTAACGGTTTGAGTGAGGCTTTCCAGGTGTATAACTGAGGAACAAAGGAAGCCAAAGCTGCCAGGTTTGCAAGGTTTTGCACAATTGAGAGCTGAAAGGAAAAGTTTTACACTTTTTCTGTTGCACTCGGGGTGGGCATTGTCCTATAGTGCATGCATCGATTGTACCAATGACAGTCTATCTGTTGGCCAAGTGGACGATCTTTCGGGGCTTCGGTTCAGATAAAAACCCCAGGCGCAAGTTGGGCCTTTAACCGAAGAAACGAACGTATCGACGGAATCGGACACGTTGGAAGGGGTGAGAAGTGAAAACTCAAGCTCTTAAGCCGGAAGGACTCGCGCCGGCTGAGGTCGTGGGCAGAATGTGCCATAAGCGGCCTTTCCAAAGCGAGGAACGCGTTACTGCCATCCATGGCTCGAGGTGGCGTGCGCGAAGTGATTCCAGCCCCTTGATTGCCGAAAAGCGATCGCGCCTGCGTTTGTTATCAGGTGATCAGACTTTTTGAGCGCCACAGCATAGTTGCCCAGACGATTGATGCCCGAGCCCGGACGAAACCAGGAACTCGCACGCGAGTGATGGAAGTCACCGCTAGAAGGTGAGTCATTTCCGTACGATTGCTGGTCAAAGACCCTGAACGAGTCAGCAACCATTTTTGCAGACAAAGTTTGTGTTCCAGTTGGGAAACCAGGTCCGGAGAAGATGAATGTTAGACGCGGGTAATCACGGCGACGCCGAAGGAGCACAGTGTCCAGTGTGCCACCTGTCGCTTAGCTCGGACGTGCACAAAGCGGAATGCTCTTCCGAGGTAGTGGAGGTGCATCCTCCGCAACAGGCTCGGAGCCTGCGCAAGACCGCCGAAGGGAATGCTCAGCCGGGTTTTTTCCCTCTGGTTTCTGCTGCCCATGAATTCAAAACGCCCCTTGTAGTGATGCTCGGCTATACCGACCTGCTGCGCAGCGGGCATCTGGGTCCCATCAACGATCGGCAGAAACAGGTTCTCGCGGAAATCCAGGAAAGCGCGGAAAGATTGCAGAAGCTCATTCAAGACCTGCTTCTGCTGAATGAATTACAGGCAGGAAAAGCTGGAAAGGGCAGCACAGAGCGGCCGGAATTCGAACCCGCATACGTTAACACTGAACTGCAGGACATTTTCAAGTATTGGGCGCCGGCGGCGAAGCAGAAATCGATTCGCTACCAATATGTGCCCGCGGGGCGGCAACCGAGGGTGATAATGGAACCGCTCAAGCTGCA
>Ga0070679_100004111_pt1 | contig 13413 bp, 4 predicted proteins | sample KBSC63BmetaG_FD_65652 | JGI IMG/M metagenome (GOLD analysis project Ga0070679, IMG submission 65652) | Corn rhizosphere microbial communities from Kellogg Biological Station, Michigan, USA - KBS C6-3B metaG | ecosystem: Host-associated > Plants > Roots > Rhizosphere | place: USA: Michigan... | reverse complement strand
TCGCGCAACTCGGCAAGCACTGAGAGCGCGCCGGGGTTGGCCGCCTCGGAGCGGTCGAGATAGACTTCAACGTCCACCGAAGGGCTTGCCGTGAGAACATCCTTCGTTTTCGCGTGAATATTTTCAATGAAGATCTGCGGAACGATGCGCAGCGCGACCTCGCGATAGATGCCGCCGAAAGTGAGATAGTCGACCTCATTGCCGAAGGGTGGAATGTCCGTGCGCTCGGTCGAGTCGACATCGAGCGAAAGCAGGTTCACGCCGGAGGGGTTCAAGTGCCCCGTGAGTTCGAAAGAGAACGGCGTATATCCACCGCGGTATTCCCCCAGACGCTTGCCGTTGATGAATACGGTAGAGGCCAGCATGACACCTTCGAAGTCGACGAAGACACGTTTGCCGTGGGCGCTCGCGGGCACCTTGATGGGGCGGCGATAGGTGGAAATGAACTCGTACACCTTGTCGTCGAAGCCGTGCCACGGCAACATCTTGTTGGTGTGTGGCACGTTGACGCGAACGAAGGCTGCCTCGCTCGAATCGAGGCTGTGCGCAGCAGGAGTATTGGTGGCGCGATACTTCCAGCCCCGGTTGATCGGCAGCACCGTGCGACCCGGAGCCGGCGCTGGTGTGACCGCTGCGATTCCGCTGTTGGAGAGGGTAGCAGCGGCAGCGGCGGCGCCGGTGGTCTTCAGAAAGTCGCGACGGTCCATAAAATCTCCTTGATGATGTAAGCGGTGCCAGAATTGCAGCCGGCCTTACTGGTTCTGAAGATACTATGTTTTAATTCCGTGTCAGAGTTTTAATCCGGCACCAACGTTTCAAATACGGAATGTGGAGAACGAGGATGAATTTCGCATCAGTGAAGCAATGCATTGGGTGTGTACTGGTGGCCGCATCGTCCTTTGCCGTTCATGCGCTGCCTGTCCATCTGCGCACAGAACACATGACGAACCCTCTCGGCATCGACGCTCCTAAGCCCGTATTTGAGTGGCAGAGTCATTCCATCACGCCCAACTGGATGCAGAGCGCGTACGAAGTGACCGTGGCGACAGACGCCGCCAGCCTGCTGGACGCCAAAACCGTCGTGTGGGATTCGGGCCGCGTCGCGGGATCGGACTCCATCAATATTGCGTACGGTGGCCCGGCGCTGCAATCGCAGCAGCGGTACTTCTGGCGAGTGAAAACATGGGACAACCACGGCGTGAGCACAGTATCTGCTCCGGCCTGGTTCGAGACTGGAATGCTGTCACCGTCCGACTGGAAAGCGCAGTGGATTCGCCGCGACGATCCCGCCGCGAACAAGGAACTCGCCGACGTCCGCTGGCTCTGGCTGCCCGGCGCGGACCCACACAAGGTCCCTGCAGGAACGTCGGCGGAATTTCACTACACGCTGCACCTGGACGCCGCACCAAAGCTCGCAAGCCTGCAGGTCGTGGCCCACGGACCATTCGTCGCCAGCGTCAACGGCAAGGTCACCGGCGATCACACGAAGTGGACCTCCTTCGACTACGAAGAGATTCTGAAGACGCTGAAGTTTGGTCCGGGCACGAAGGGTGATAACGACATCCTCGTCAAGGTGACAGCGCCGGAAGTGAAGGCTCCTGCTACCACTGCGGCCGCGTTTGCAGCGACCGTCCGCATCACCGCGCAGGATGGAACGGAACGCCGCATCGTGAGCGACAAAAGCTGGAGTGCGCGCACCGTCGGCGGCGATTGGAAGCCGGCGGAGGAAGTGGGCAAAATCGCTATGGTGTTCGGCAAAGGCCGCGACGTTACGGAGGACCAGAGCCCGAGCCGCGTGTCCTCCGATGTTTCGTTGCTGCGCAAGGATTTCTCATTGAGCACTACGGTGCGCTCGGCGCGCCTGACGATCACGGCAATGGGTGCCTATCGTGCATTCCTCAATGGCAAACCGGTCGCTCCACAAACGCTGCTTAATCCCGGCTTCACCGACTTCAATAAGCGCGTGCTGTATCAGACCTACGATGTGACCTCGATGCTGGTGAAGGGGCAGAACACGATTGCGGCCATGCTCGCCGCAGGCTGGCATGGTTCGCCCCTGTTGTGGTCCGGCATCCGTTATTTTCAGCAGCCCGATATGTTGCTCGGCCAGTTGGATATTACGTTCGCGGACGGCTCGCATAAGACGATTGCCACTGACGCGACGTGGCAGACCGCAGCCTCTCCGGTGCTCTCCTCAGAGATTTATGGAGGTGAGGTCTACGACGCTCGCCTCGAGACCGCTGGCTGGAATGCTGCGGGCTTCAACGCAAGTGGATGGACCGGCGCGGTCACCGGCACAGTGCCTTCCGAGGTGAAGCTGACGGCGCAGCCCGATCTCTCGATCAACAACAACATCACGCTGCATCCGGCTGCGATGAGCGCGGCGAACGCGGCACATCCCGTGGTCTACGACATGGGACAGAACATGGTCGGCAACATCGCGCTGCATGTACACGGCCCGCGCGGAACGGTGGTGCGTATGCGTTTTGCGGAACGCATCAATCCCGACGGCAGCATCTACACCGAAAACCTGCGCAACGCGACCGTGACGGATACGTATACGCTCTCCGGCAAGGGCGAGGAAACGTACACGCCGATGTTTACGTTCCACGGTTTCCGCTACGTCGAGTTGTCCGGATTCCCCGGTACGCCGACGATGGCGAGCATCGATGGCCTGGTCCAAAATAGCCTGCCCGCCCAGCCGTCGGTCCGCTTCAAGAGTTCCAGCGAACTGCTCAACAGCATGGGCAAACTCGGCCTCTGGGGGCAGCGCGGCAACTTCTTTTCCATCCCGACCGACTGCCCGCAGCGCGACGAGCGCATGGGCTGGATGGGCGACGCCGGCGTCTTCTGGCGCACCGGCACATACAACTTCGATATTGCCAGCTTCACACATAAATTCATGATGGATATCGACGACGCGCAGACCAGCGTCGGCGCGTTCACCGATATCGCTCCCGACCTGTTGCAGCGTGAGGAAGGCGCGCCGGGCTGGGCGGACGCGGGCGTGCTTGTGTCGTACGCGGCGTGGCAGCAGTATGGCGATACATCCTTGCTGGAGCGCTCGTGGCCGGAGATGAATCGCTATATGGACTTCATCCTGAAGACGAATCCCGATTATGTGCGCCGCAGGAAGCTCGGCGCGAATTACGCCGACTGGCTCGCGCCGGACCAGAACACGCCGAAGGACCTGATCGCCACCGCCTATTGGGCGATCGTTGCGCGCGACATGAAGGAGATGGCGATCGCTCTGCATCGAGACCCTGACGCCGACAAATATCAGCAGCTCTACGAGCACGTCGCCGCTGCCTATCGCAAGGCGTATGTACTCGCGGACGGTTCCGTCAAAGGCAACACGCAGACTGGTTACGTGGTGACACTGTATGCCGGCATCGCTCCCCCGGAAATGCGCGCAACGATGACCGGGCTGCTGGTGAAAGATATCGAGGCGCATCAGTATCACCTGACGACCGGCTTTCTCGGAACGCCGTTCCTGATGTTTGTGCTCGACGACAATCAACGTCCCGACGTGGCTTACAAACTATTGCTGCAGGATACATACCCGTCCTGGGGATACATGGTGCGCAAGGGCGCAACGACGTGGTGGGAGCGCTGGAACGGCGACACCGGCGACCCCAGCATGAACTCCTACAATCACTATGCGTTCGGCTCGGTGATGGCGTGGGTGTTCCGGCGCGTTGCTGGTATCGATAGCGATGCGACCGGTGCGGGCTTCCATCACCTGACGATCAAGCCGCACTTCGACGACAAGCTGCCACAGATGCACACAGAGTACGACTCAACCTACGGCACGGTGATGACGGACTGGAGCGGCGCGACCGGCCACTTCGAAGTGAAGATCCCGGCCAACACAACGGCGACGGTCACTCTGCCGGACGGCCGCACCGACCAGATAGGCAGCGGCCTGCATACTTACACGGTAAAGTGAGCCTCACGCTGTCTACTTGCCGACGACCACAATAGAAAACGTCCCCGGAACCATCGGCGGCCGAGAAGGACGACCGCCCGGGGCAGCCGGCGGCGGTGCCACACCGAACTCCGCCGTGATCAGCAGGATGTTTCCCGTCTTGCTATCCAGCGTCAGCGTCTTGGCGCGGACCGGTGTTGTGACCGTTTGCTCGACAACAAAACTACTCGGGCTGTGTTCCTTGATGACGGTCAGCGTGCCGTCGCCCTGCGAACTGAAAACTTCCATCGTCTTCGGGTTGAAAACCGCGCCATCACAGCCGGCGCCGATGGGAAGGTCGGTGATGATTTTGCCGTCCGCGGCGTTCACGATGATCATGTTCTTCTTGTCGCGGCACGCAGCAAACAGCACGCCATTCTTTGCGTCGATGGCCAGCCCGGCGCACCCCCCGCCGTGGCTTGAAACGTCATATTTGCCGGTCATCTTCATGGTCTTGGTGTCGACCACTGCGATAGCGTCTTTGTCTTCGATATCGATGAACATGCGGCCTTTGCCGTCGAGCACGGCCTGCTCCGGCGCGCCTCCGATATCGATGGTGCCGAGGACCGCGCCGTCTTTTGCATCCAGTACGGTGACGTTCGGGGCGGAGTGGCTCAGGATGTAGACGCGGTGCATCTCGGGGTCGGCGAGATAGCCATCCGGATTGCCCTGGGTATCGAGGGTCTTCACATCGCCCATGGTCTTCGTATCGAACATGATGACGGGTTTGCTGGTAGCGAAGCCGTGGTGGTACTTCGTGTCGACGGTCGCACCGTGTGCGCTCACATTGGGGATTTCGGCAAGCTGGGTGAGCGTGTCGAGATCGTATATGTGCAGGCTTGCCGTAGGGCCGGAGCGTGCGACATACAGCCGCCGAGCTTCGGAGTCCGCGGTCACGTAGTCGAACCCACCCTCACCTCCCACCTTGACCGTTTTCAAAATCTTGTAGGGACCAGCTTGTTGCGCGGTTGCGAGTGTGGGCAAGAGCGCAATGCTGGCAAGGGCGAGGCAGCGGGCGAGTGAAGGCATGGCGAAGACTCCCTCTAACACTGACGAGCATAGTGCAAGACCGGCCTGCGCAAACGCACGATGACCCAGGTGTAATGGAGTTTCGTCAGGACGCGCCACTTTGGAGCGGTTGCACCCGTCTCACGCCGTAGCTACGATGGTTTGACACCTGCGAGCCCCGCCATGTCCAAAACGTTTTCCGGCCCCCGTCCTTCGACCACTTTCCGCTTTCCCGGCTCTGTGGGTTTCAGAAAGCTTCTCTCCACGGTAGCGGTGGTTCTCCTGGCCTCCGGGATGACGATGCAGCCGGCGCACGCGTTGACCGAGCCTGTGGGCACTGCCAGCCCCCTGCAAACAGCAACACTGACCTTCAGCGCGGCTGGAACGATTTCCTCGATCGCGGTGCTGACCCAGGGCGCGCCAAACCTCGACTTCAACTTCGTTTCGGGCGGAACATGTGCTACAGGAACGGCGTACACCGTGGGCCAGACCTGCACAGTGAATTACACCTTCACTCCAACGCATCCCGGCGCGCGTTACGGCGGTATCACGCTGACGACCTCCACGGGAGCCCTGCTGGCGAACAACTACGTGCAGGGCATGGGTACCGGCCCACAGGTCGCCTGGAGCCCGGGAACACAGAGCCCTTTATTCGCGACTTTCAATGCACCGTATAGCGTTGCGGTTGACGGCAGCGGAAACATCTTCGTCGCCGACACATTCAACAACGCGATAACGGAGGTCCTCACGCAGAACGGCGTTACAGTTACCAAAACCATCACCGGCGGTTTCAACCATCCTTACTCCGTTGCCATCGACGGCTCTGGAAACCTCTTCGTCGGCGATGTCGGAAACAACGTCGTGAAGGAGATCGTTGCGGCGGGCGGATACAAGACTGTAAACATCGTCAGCACGTTCTTAAGTTTGCCCTACGGCGTCGCCGTGGACGGCAACGGCGATGTTTTCGTCGCCGACGAGGGTGGAAGTGTGATCTACGAGATAGTGGCGGTTAATGGCAGTATCCCCGCCACTTCCCCTACGGTCAGGACGCTGGGCAGCGGATTCCGTGAACCCACAGGTGTCGCGGTCGACGGTAGTGGGAATGTCTTCGTCGCCAATTACAACAACCACGCGGTTCAGGAGATTCCGGCTGCGAATGGTTACAGTTCCGTGATCACGCTGGCCAGTTCTGTCGATCCAACTGCCCTCGCTGTGGATGCTGCCGGCAACATCTTCTTCTCCGACGACATCGCCAATACGGTGAACGAAATCCTGGCCGTCAATGGCAGCATTCCGGCATCGCCGACGGTCGTGAAACTTGGCAGCGGTTTCAGCACGCCTTACGGCATCGCGGTGGACGGCAGCGGCAACGTCTTCGTCGCCGATTCCGGCAACAATCGCGTAGTGAAGTTCGACGTCGCCGACCCGCCAACTCTCGACTTCGCGACCACCGCTCCCGGCTCCACCAGCTCCGACAGCCCCCAGACCGTCACCATCACAAACAACGGCAACATGCCGCTCACCTTCGCGGTGCCCGCCAGCGGCACAAACCCGAGCATTACCCTGGGTTTCACGATTGGCGGCACCTCAACCTGCCCGCAGCTGTCGACCTCCGCATCACCGGCATTCCTCGCTCCCAACGCATCCTGCACGGACAGCATCAGTTTTTCGCCTCGGCTCCCCGGCGCCTACAGCGGCAAGCTGACATTCACGGACGATAACCTCAACGTCTCAGGAGCGACGCAAGTTGTCCTGTTGAACGGAGCCGGAGCCGGCCTGGTTTTGCCGCCAACGGTTGTCAGCATCTCGCCGAACAGTGGTCCGCAGGCGGGTGGAACAGTCGTGACGATCCTCGGCTCCGGTTTTGTGGGCGCGACGGCCGTCAACTTCGGGGCGACAGCGGCAGCGAGCTTCACGGTCAACAGCGATACCTCGATCACAGCGACGACGCCCGCCGGTACAGGCGCGGCCGATGTCACTGTGACGACCCCGGTCGGGACCAGCCCGACAACCCCCGCTGACCTGTACACGTACGTCGCTCCACTGCCGCAGACGATCAACTTCACGCAGCCTCCAGCGGCCTACGCGGGCACCGCTGTTCTGCTCTCCGCTACCGGCGGGGGTTCTACGAGTCCTGTCGTCTTTTCTGTCGTCAGCGGACCGGCAATTGTGAGCGGCACGAACGGTTCAACCCTGACATATACCGGTGCAGGTACAGTGGTCGTCGAGGCCGATCAGGCAGGCGATGCGAACTACGCCGCCGCGCCGCCGGTACAGCAGACCGTAACCTCAACCATCCTCACCGAGCCTCTCGCTACGACAAGCGTGGTCGTCCCGACTCTCGTTACCTTTAGCTCATCAGGCAAACTTGCCGGTATCACCGGGCTGACGCAAGGCAAGCCCAACGGGGAATTCAAGAGCGTCTCCGGCGGCGACTGCGCAATCGGAACAACCTACGCGGCGGGCCAGACCTGCACCGTCGACTTCACCTTTACCCCCGCCCATCCCGGCCTGCGTTACGGCGCGGTTTCGCTTACTGATGCCTCCGGCGCGACCCTGGGTAACGGCTATGTCTACGGCACCGGCAACGGTCCGCAGGTCGCCTGGCTTCCCGGCAAGCAAACTTCCATCGGCACGGGCATCATCGGTCCCAGCGGCGCTGCGGTCGATGGCAACGGCAACATCTTCATCTCCGACCTCGACCACAGCTCAGTCGAAGAGATCCTCGCGTTGGATGGGTCGACCCGCGTCGTCGGCAGCTTCCCATTCCCTGACGATGTCGCAGTCGACGGTAGCGGCAACGTCTTCGTCATCAGCAACCGCACCACGCTGAGCGAAATTCTCGCGGTCAACGGCAGTGTCCCCGCGAACCCCACCATCCTGACGCTGTATACCAGCTTCACCGCACTCAACGGCATGAAGGTCGATGCGAACGGCAATGTCTTCCTGGCAAACTCGTTCAAGAACGGGGTCGATAGCGCGATCTACGAGGTGAAGGCCGTCAACGGCAGCATTCCCGCATCGCCCACGGTCGTTACGGTTGTCAGCGGCATCGGCGGACCCACCGGCGTGGCTATCGATGTGAAGGGCGACGTCTATTTCTCTGACGAAGACGGCAACACGGTGTGGGAAGTCATGGCTGTCAACGGCGTCATTCCGCCCAGTCCGGTGACTCGCGCCCTGGTCAGCGGTTTCTCCCAGCCCACCAATGTCGCGATCGACGGGGCGGGCAACCTCTTCGTTCCCAACTTCGGCGACCACACCGTGAAGGAGATCTTCGCGGTCAACGGTTCCATCCCGGCGAATCCTGCCGTATTGACGCTGAGCACTGCGCTCGTGACGCCGCAGGGGCTCGCCGTCGACAGCGCCGGCAATGTCTTCGTCGCTGACGAGGGAATAACGCAGCTCGTCAAGTTGAACTATGCCGACCCGCCATCGCTCACCTTCCTCCCAACCGATGTCGGGTCCACCAGTACGGACAGCCCGCAGTCGGTCACGATGATCAACAACGGTAACGTGGATCTCGTTTACACGATGCCTGCCACCGGCACGAACCCCAGCATCACGGCGGGATTCACGGTCGACGGCAGCTCAACCTGTCCACGGGTCAATGGTCCACAGCCCAATGGATCTATAACGACGACGCTTGCGGCCGGCGTTTCCTGCACCTACGCCATCAGCTTCACGCCGATTGCCGGAGGCCCCGACAGCGGCAAACTCATCATCACCGATAACGATCTCTCCCTCCCCGGCTCGACGCAGATCGTTCCATTGAACGGCATTGGCATAGCGCCTCCCCTCCTGAGCCTCACGGCCGATCCCAACCCGGCGGCCTTCGGCACCACCGTCACACTCACCGTCACCGCGACCGCTGCGCCGCCGACGACGGGGACGCCCACCGGCACCATCCAATTCTTCAACAACGGCACATCTCTTGGAACAGTTCCTTTGAGCGCTGCCGGCGCTGCTGTTCTCGCTACTTCCACACTTCCGGCCGGTGCGGACACTATTACCTGCACGTACTCCGGCGACACGAACTTCGCACCCGCCACTTGTAGCCCCGTTGCGGTGCGCATTACTGCCGCGCCTTCCGCGCTCACGCTCACTTCGAGCGTGAATCCTTCACCGGCGCTCACTCCGGTTACCTTCACCGCGCACTTCAGCGTCAATGGCCAACCTGCCGGCGCGGGTAATGCGATTACATTCCGTATCGTGCAGTCACCCGGAGCGGCCGTGCTCACATTTCCGGCTACGACAGACGCCACCGGCGCCGCGACTTTCAGCCCCGCCGGATTTTATCCCGGCACATACGCCGTTACTGCGGCCTTTACAGCAACAAGCAACTACCAGGCCGCATCGGCCGGTCCCGTCGTCGAAGTCGTTAACCTCAACCCAACGTCGACAGCCCTTAGCGCTGCGCCCAACCCTGCCGAGCAGAACCAGAACATCACCATCACTGCAACCGTAACCGCGTTGGCCGGTACTGCGCCGCCCAACGGCACCGTCACCCTGTTCGAGGGGACGACCACCCTCGGCACCGCATCCGTCGTATTCGGCGCCGGAGCATTTTCGACCGCAACATTCACCATCAGCACATTGGCGCCCGGTACCCACTCGCTATTCGCGATCTACACGCCGCTCGCCGGAAACTCCGGCCTCAACCCCGCGGGCATTCCCTTTGGAACACCCGGGGGAGCAGTGTCCTTCACGACAAGCTCCGCGCCAGCCTTCTTTCTCACAGTCATACCGCAAGACTTCTCGCTTACCGCCAACCCGCCATCGATCACCATCCAGACCCAGCACCACGCCACGATGCAACTGACGCTCACATCGACCGGCGGCTGGACCGGTCCCATCACCCTCACTTGCGGCTCGGTACCGGCATGGGTCACCTGCGAACTGCCTGCGTCCGCCGTTACTCTCGGCGCGGACGCCACGCTCCCCGTCAACTTCACCATCGACACCGACCAGCTACTCGGCTTCCTCGCTTCCGCAGAGTCATCTTCCCGCCCCTGGCAGTTCAGCCGCATAACGCTCGCCGCGCTGTTGCCGCTTACCTTGCTCGGCTTTGCCCGCCGCCGCAAGGCTCTGCGCTCGCTGCTCATGCTTGTGTCTCTGGGCGTCTTTATGAGCGGACTCGCGGCTTGTGGAAGTAACTCGTATCCGCAACACACTGCGCCCGGTGTTTACAACATCCCGGTGACCGCAACCGGCACCGCCGTCGGAGCAACTGTTCCCACGACGCACACCCTCAACGTAACGCTCACCGTGACGCCTTAAACCCAGGCCGCAGGGAACGCAGTCTGGGCGATCCTCTCTGGCCTGCGGGATATTATTTAAGCGGCGATGCAAGAGAGGAATGCTATGGCTGTCATCCGAAAGTGCCCGTCGTGCGGAAAGTCGAATCGAATCCCGGGTAAGCATCTTTCCGACACCGGAAAATGCGGCGCCTGCAAAGCAGAGTTGTCCCCGATGGCCGACCCCGTCGAGGTTGATACGGAACAGTTCGACGAAATTGTTCGCGACAGCAAAGTGCCTGTCCTTGTCGACTTCTGGGCGGCGTGGTGTGGCCCTTGCCGGTCGGCTGCCCCGCATGTCGCACAAGTCGCGCGCGACCTCGCCGGCAGGGCGGTTGTGCTCAAGGTCGACACGGAGAAAGTTCCGCAGCTCGCTGCGCGCTACAAGGTCCGAGGCATTCCAAACTTTGCCGTATTTGTTGGCGGCAAACTTCATTTCCAGCAAGCCGGTCTGGTGGACGCTACGACGATGAAGGGTTGGCTCGCCCGCGCCGCGTAGCTATCGGGTGTCCCGATCGCCTTCCATGGTTCTAGAAGACGATCTTGGTCGCAAGCTGAATCTGCCTGCTGGCATTGGCGGTTGCCGAGATGACGCCTGGTGAGCCCAGCGTGGCGGCGGTTGTCTGGTTCGCTACTGTTCCCTGGGTAGGGCCGGTGGAGAAGACAACCTCGTTGGGCAGTTGCAGGTTGGTGTGGTTGAGTATGTTGAAGAACTCGGCGCGGAACTCCAGGTGCACACGCTCGGTCAGCCGCGTCGACTTCAGCAACGATAAATCCCAGTCCGCAAAGCCAGGCCCTACCAGTGAGTCGCGACGGACGTTGCCTACCGTCCCATACGCAGGTGCGGAGAATGCATTTGGATTGAAATATTGCGTCACACGTTGCGCTGTCGCCCCCTTGGCATAGAGCGCTCCGCTGAAGTTTGGGTTGTAGTCCGGACGCACGGGGTTGCGTGAGTCGCCGGAGCCGGTAGGGTTATAGCCAAGCTGCGGCGAGAAAGGAAAGCCGGTCAGGAAGTTGGCTATGCTGGAGAGCGACCAGCCAGAGATCAATCGACTCGTAACAGCCCCCGCATTACCGAACAGCGCCTCACCTTTCCCAATGGGCAGATGATAGGTGCCATTGATCGCAGCGATCTGCCGAACATCTGTCGCGGCGGGGCCGTAATCCAGATGCGGAAGTGAAGGCACCTCGACAAACGCAGGTGTATTCGAGGAGACGGACGTGTTCCATGCGGAGCCGTCATCGAGGTTCTTCGACCAGGTGTAGTTGGCACGCAGTTGGAAGTGATGGGAGAAGTCATGGCGCAGATCGGCGATGAAGGCGTTGTAATTTCCTGAACCGCCTGCCACCCACGAAGTCGTATTCGCTACCGCGGGGTTGGCTTTGGTTGTCGTCGGATAGTAGATGGTGCCGTTCGAAAGAATGGTGTACGCCGGCTCATTGAGGTCTTCACTGAGGATTTGATGATAGCTGTGCGATCCGCTATAGCCGATCGAAATCGAAGTCGCCGAGGCCAGTCGCTGCTCGATCCTGAGGTTGTAGGCGAGCAGCGCCGGTGTGGCGATGCTGCTGTCGACAGTGGATGGAGAGACTTGCGGCGTAACGCTCGTGGGGTTCGCTACAGTCGTATTGGAATAAGAGTAGACAGTGTTGAAAGGGGCGGCCTGGTCCAGGCGATAGTCCAGTGTGTCGAGCAGAGAGTGATGGAAACCCGCGCTGGCTGAGATGCTGGTGCGCCCATTGCCGAAGACGTTCCACGCCAGGCCCGCACGCGGTTCGGGGAGAAACTTTGCCCGATTGTTCGTCAGCGCGTTCGATTGCAAAGACGGTGTCGTGCTGATCACGCCATTGATGAAGGTGTAGACTCCTGCGCGTCCCTGCGTTTCACTAAAGCCCGTGGAGGACTGGCTGCGGAAGCCGAAGCGTGCCTCAAGGCGCGGCGAAATGCGGTAGGTATCTTCTACGAATGCATCCACAAACAGCGAACGCCAACCCAACTCCGTCGCGACCGGAGCGTAGGTGAAGGTCTTGATGTTTCCCGCAAGGAACGTGCTGAGCGAAGCGAAGGACGCCTGTCCATATTGGTCCTGTGCAAGGTTGTCGTTCGATTGCAGGCGTTGCACCCAGACTCCTGCCTGGATGGTGTGTTTGCCCACTGTGTAATAAGCATGGTCGTCGAGCGTGAAGAGATTGCGCGTGATGGCGTTGTTGGACCCGACGTTCGCGCCGCCGGTGGTAATCGATGACGCTCCGTTGGAAGCGGTAGAGCCGGCAATGACGACGGCATACGTAGGCACACCGGCACGAACGCTCGGCGCCAGGGCCTGCTGGGCCGCTGGAACGTAGCCATAAAAATAGAAGCTGGAGCGCGAAAACCCGAGGCGCGCAATGTTCACAAGGCGCGAGAATACGTGCTCCTCCTGTGCGCTCAACACCTGTTCCCGCAGGCTCTCGTTGACGTAGGAATAAGGATCGGCTGAAGGTGTCGAGGCGGTGGAATCATCGACCGTGTACACCGCGTTGAAATTGTCCTTCGCACCCAGGTTCTCATCGAAGCGCGTTGTGCCGAAGTCTTCGCGGATGTGCTGCGGTGCGGTGCCGATGAACTTTGCGATTCCGGTGGGAACGCCATTGCTCAACACCTCAGGGCCATTGGCGACCGGCCAAAGATTCAGCAGGGGCTGCACGCTCGCAACGGCTTTTGCGCGCGAAGCGTCGTCGGGAACCAGCGTTACCAGCGACTCGCCGAGGTTTTGCCGGTAGGCTTCATAATTGGCAAAGAGAAAGGCTTTGTTTCTGCGCAGGGGGCCACCGAGGGCCGCGCCGTAGTCGTTGCGCTGAAATTCGGGAATGCGCGGGCCGTCGAAGTAGTTGCGAGCGTCGAAGAAACTGTTGCGCAAAAATTCGAAGACCGAGCCATGTATCTCGTTCGTGCCGCCGGTTGTGACGATGGAAACCTGGGCGCCATCGCGCTTGCCATAGGCCGCCGAATAGCTGTCCGTCACCACGTTGAACTCGCGGATACCATCGATACCCAGCAGTTGCCCTGAGGTCCCGCCGGGCGTCACGTTGATGAGCGAGGCGCCGGTGTATTCGATTCCATTGAGCAGGAAAAGATTGTCCTGCGGGCGGCGGCCG
>Ga0070679_100004107_pt1 | contig 13423 bp, 12 predicted proteins | sample KBSC63BmetaG_FD_65652 | JGI IMG/M metagenome (GOLD analysis project Ga0070679, IMG submission 65652) | Corn rhizosphere microbial communities from Kellogg Biological Station, Michigan, USA - KBS C6-3B metaG | ecosystem: Host-associated > Plants > Roots > Rhizosphere | place: USA: Michigan... | reverse complement strand
GACCCGATTTCGGCGATCACGTATGGTGGATGGCCCGCACCGATAGTGCGCCCGGCGATGCTCAGCTGGTCCATGTGTACTCCAGATCCGGATTGGCGACCTGCCACCACCAGACCCGCATGGGCGGCAATCGGTTGAGTTGCGAAGCGTAGGCCTCCAGCGCGTGTGGGCGCCGCCGCATTGCGTTGTCGAAGGCCGCGACGCGCCGGCGCTCCCGTTCCAGCACGGCGCGGTGTGGCGCAGGGAGCTCCCGGTCGCCGTCCAGCACGAAGCGGTAGTGGTCGAGCACCTGGCCTGTCGCCGTCGTGATCTGTTGCGGGCTGAATGGCGGCAGCACCGGCGCCACGTTGGCCGGGTGCTGGCGATATCGCATCTGCGGCGTGCTATCGAAGCGGAGCGTGGCGCCGCCTGCCCAGGCGCGGGTGGCCATGAACCAGTCCACCAGCACGCAGTGCTCGGGCAGCGGCAGGCACTGGCGCAGTGCCGTCGACCGGTACGCCGTGTTGGAGAGGCCGAAGACATTGTAGCGCGGCAGCAGCGTCACGGGATCGCTGCCGTCCGGCGCCCGGAAGACAATTCCCGCGTCCCGGCCGCCCGCATCCATGACGTCCAGGGCACAGCCGGTGACATCGGCTTCCGCAAGCATCCGGCGCGCGGCGGCGACCCGGGTCGGATGCAGTACGTCGTCACTGTCCACGAACACGACTGCCGGGTGGCGCTCGACCATCTGCTCGATGGCCTCGGAGCGAATCCGGGCGGGTGTGGCACCGGGCGCGAGGCAGACCCACCGGGCGCCGGGATCGGCGCCGAGGGAAGCCATGATTTCCGCAGGCGTGAGCGAATCCACACCGATCCAGAGATCGAATTCCTTGTCGGTCTGCTCGGCGACCGAGCGATACCACTCCCGGAGGTAAGGCTCGGCGCCGGGATAGATCGTGGTGTAGAGTGCCAGGCGGTCAGCACACATGGGTCGGCTCCCCGGCACGGCTCAGTCGGAGGAGCTGCTCCGCCATCTGCCAGTCTTCTTCGGTGTCGATATCCAGGGCGCGCTGCCACGGCATCACCCAGCCAGTGCGGCCAGGCACATGAAAGGTTCCGGTGCGCCGCAGCACGTCGGGACGCACCCACCAGATGGCGCCGGTGGGGCAGAAGAGGGCGGGCAACTCCTGGCTGCGCCAGGTCATCCTGTCGGGAAAGATCGGGGCCAGAACACCAGCGGGCGTGAGCTCGCTCGCCCACCATGGATTCTGCCAGCCGAATGCGGTGACGGAAAGCTGCGCGGCTGAGCCGCTCCGGTCGAATTGTTCAAGACTGGAGACGATGTCATCGGCCGTGCGCAGCGGGCAATTGGCCATCAGTTGTGCAACGCCCTGAATCTGTTCGGCCGGATCCACGCGTCGCAGCGCATCCAGCGTCACGGCGGAGACGTGGGTCTGGTCGTCCGCGAGCGCGGCCTCGCGGAGAAAGGGGACACTGGCGCCGCAATCGCTCGCCACAGCGGCGATCTCCTCCGAATCGGTGCTGACGACCACCTGCTCGAACAGCCCCGACGCAATTGCAGCCTCGATGGTATATGCGATCGCGGGCCGGCCCAGCAACTCGCGGATGTTCTTGCGCGGAACTCGGCGGGAACCGATGCGTGCCGGGATCACGGCGAGGAGGTGGCGGGCTGGGGTGATCAACAGGCACTCTCACTCGCAGCCATGGCGGTCTTGCGGGCAGCATCGGTCCGCTGCAGGCCTGCCCGCTGTGCCGCCCAGAGCGCCCGGTAGACCGGGCACTCCAGGAGGAGTTCCTGATGGGTGCCCAAGCCGACCAGGCGGCCTTCGTCGAGCACCAGGATGCGGTCGGCATGGCGCAGCGTGGACAGGCGGTGCGCGATCACGAAGGTGGTCCGGCCCTCCATCAGGTGGTCAATGGCCACTTGCACCGCCTCCTCGGAGACGGAATCAAGACTGCTGGTGGCCTCGTCGAGCAGCAGGATGGGTGCGTTCTTGAGTAACGCGGCGGCGATACAGACGCGCTGGCGCTGGCCGCCCGAGAGGCCCCGCGCTGCCGGGCCATGGCCGATCAGCGTGTCGTAACCCTGCTCCATTTCCATCACTTCGCCATGCAGATTCGCGGCCCGGCTCGCCGCGATCACGTCGTCCATGGTCGCGTCGGGGCGGCCAAAGCGAATGTTGTCCGCGATGGTGCCGCCGAACAGAAACGAATCCTGCTGCACCAGCGCGCAGGCATCGATCAGGTCCGCGTGGCGCAGCCGGCGGATGTCCACGCCGTCCAGCAGGATTGACCCGCCGGTCGGATCGTAGAAGCGGAGCAGCAGCGAGAGCAGCGTTGACTTGCCCGCTCCCGACGGGCCAACGATCCCGATGGTCTCTCCGCGCCGGATGACGGCGGAGACGCTGTCGAGCGACTGCTGTCCACCATAGGAGAAGGACACCTGCCGGAGCTCGATCACCGCCGGCGAGCCTGTCAGCCGGCGCGCGTCCGGTGTGTCCTGGATCTCCGGCACCGAGCGCAGAATGTGGTTGACGCGATCCAGCGTGGCGAGGTTGCTCTGTATGTTCGCATACACATTGAGCAAGCCGAGCATGGGACTGTATACCGCCACGACCGCGACCAGCAGGCTGAGCAGCGACTGCCAGGTCAGGGCTCCGGCGGCCACATCACGGCCACCGACGGTCAGCACCAGCACCAGGCCCAGCCCGGATACAGCTTCGAACAGGAACCGTGACGTTGCCCTGGCGCGCGTCGAGTGCTCCATGAATTGCTGGTACGCCGCTGTATTGTCGGCAGCCGCGGCGAGCATCCGCGCTTCGCCCCGGTTGGCCTTGATGCCTTTGATGGCGCCGGTGATCTGCAGGAAGCTGGTTGAGAGCGCGGAGACTGCCTCGCGCTGGCGGACGGCGGCCGTCATGAGCTTGCGTCCGAACCAGTGGGCCGGAAGCAACCCGAGCGGGCCGATGATGAAGCCGATGGCAGCGAGCTTGGGGCTCATGATGAAGGCGACCACAACCAGCCCGGCGAGTCGCGAGCCGTGCTGGAACAGCTCGCCTACCGCCAGCGTGATATTGCGGAGGCTCTTGAGGTCGTGATACGATGCCAGGATGATGTCTTCCTGGCGGTTCTTGTCAAAGAAGCGCACCGACAGGGTGAGCAGCTTGGCCAGCACCCGCTTGATGGCCGCGATCTCGACCGAATCGGCCAGGCGCGTCGAGAGCACATCGCTGGCGCTGCTGCCGGCCGCGCGCAGCAGCCAGATCGAGTAGATCATCGCCGCACCGAGCACCAGGCTCATGACGGTGGCCTGTCCCTCGCTGCTGAACCCAAGCAGGATCTTTCGGAGCGCCAGCACCAGCATGCCCTGCAGTATCCCCTGCGAGACGGTGGCGAGGAGCATTCCCCCCGCCAGGATCGGGCGCTCGGCCATCATCTTCACGCCCGTTACCAGGGCCTGAAAGACCCCGTCTTGCCGCCGGGCGCTGCGCTCAGCCTGTTCCATAGATGACCGCGGGGGCCGAGTGAGGGCGGGTAGCCATGTCGTGCGCCTCGGCCAGGGCCGGGGCGACTGCTTCAGCGGGCAGCGCCGTGGCCGGCGCGGCGGACACCAGATCGTGGAGCAGGGCCCGCAGGGCGTCGTCGGGCTGAGGATCCTGGGCGGCCTCGACCAGGCACGCCACCAGCGTTTCCACATGAGCCGGCAGGTGCTCGTTGGTGGCTCGCAACACCTTCGGGTGCGCCGTAGGCTCCACGCTCTCACCGGTAAACAGGATCTCTTCGGCCAGCCGCTCGCCCGGACGGATGCCGCTGTAGCGGATCTCGATGTCCACGTTCGGCTTGAGGCCGGAAAGCCGGATCATGTCGGCAGCCAGGTCGGCGATGCGTACCTGCTCACCCATATCCAGCACGAAGACATTGCCCGGCCGGCCCAATGCTCCCGCCTGCAGCACCAGCTGCGTGGCCTCCGGAATGGTCATGAAATAGCGGCGCATGTCGGGATGCGTCACGGTGACGGGTCCGCCCGCCTGGATCTGTCGCAGGAACGCCGGCACCACGCTGCCGCGGCTGCCCAGTACATTCCCGAAGCGGACCGCGACGAAGACACGATCACGCGACATGCCCGCGTGCTGCACGATCATTTCTGCGATGCGCTTGGTGGTTCCCATCACGCTGCACGGGCGGACCGCCTTGTCGCTGGAAATGAGGACAAACCGCTCCGTGCCGGAATCGAGCGCCGCCTGAACCAGACTGGCCGTGCCCTCGACGTTGTTGAGGATCGCCTCCGCGACATTGCTTTCCATCATCGGCACGTGCTTGTGGGCTGCCGCGTGGAAAATCACGTCTGGGCGATAGTGCTGCAGCAACGCATGAATGTGCGGCCGGTCCCGGACGTCCGCGATAAGCGGAACGGTCTCCAGGCCCGGATGACTTTCCTGTATCGCCGTCTGGATTTCGTAGATCGAGTTCTCCCCGTGCCCCAGCAGCAGGATCCGGCGGGGGCCCAGCCGCCCCAGCTGGCGGCAGAGTTCGCTGCCGATCGAGCCACCGGCACCGGTCACCAGCACCGTCCGCCCTTCAATCACGGCCGCCACTGCCTCAAGGTCGGTATGCACCGGATCGCGCCGCAGCAAGTCCTGGATCTCGACCTTGCGAAGGGCGGACACGCTGACCCGCTCCGAGATGATCTCGAACAGGCCCGGTACGGTGCGGGCGCGCACCCCCGCCGCGTTGGCGACGCTGATGAGCTTGCGCACCACCGGCCCGCGTGCCGTGGGCATGGCGATGATCATCTGGGTGATCTGGTGCTGGACCAGGATCCGGGGCAGATCCGCGAGTGAACCAAGCACCGGACGACTGCAGAGGAGCTGGTTTCGCTTGCTGGGGTCGTCGTCCACAAAGCCGGCGATCCGCAGATGAAGCTGCGGGTTCGCCAGCAATTCCTTGGCGATGATCTCGCCTGCGGCACCCGCGCCGACGATCAGCGCCGCTTCACCATTCGGCTGGCTGGTCGTGTCCGGCCGGTGAGCGGCGCGGAATTTGGCCAGGGCGCGTGGTGCACAGGCCATCGCCATACTCGCGAGTGCATCGATGGCCAGCACCGAGAAGGGAACCCGGATGCTGGTGAGGCCCGATACCGGCAGCAGAACGATGCCGACGAACGCGCACGCAACAGCCGACATCGCCATGGCGCCGAGCACCCGGACAAGGTCCCGCACCTCGGCATATGCCCACAAGCGGTTGTACAGCCCGAAACCGGCCAGGATCGAGAGCTTGAGCGGGGTTGCAACTGTGGTGTACAGCAGGAGTGCGCCGGTATCGGCGAGCGACCAGGTCCAGCCTTCGAACCGCATCGCGTAGGCAAGCAGAGGGAGTCCGACGAACGCCAGCGCGTCCGACAGAAAGATGTGGCGATTCCGAATTGCGGCCGGCATGGGTATGGGGGCTCACTCAGCTGCAGGGTGTCAGACTTGCCTCGGAGCAGACACCCTGCTCGGCGCATTGTTTCCTTCAGATTTGGATGGTGTGGGCGCAAGTCCCGAGCCCCGGTTTCGCCTCGCACCACCGCAGCCGGCCCACGTCGCCCGAACTGCTCGGCGCATTGATTTGTCGTGACTTACGTATTGTGACGGAGATTACCGCTGATTTGTGACGTATCTCACAAAAAGGAAGACGCCGCGTCGCGTCCACAGTTGCGTAGTGGGCGTGCAACACATTGCACACGGTCGGCCTGGAGGCAAGCCGCGGGCGGGCGGGATGCTACTTTTCGGTGATTCTCAGTGCGATGCGACGGTTCTGGGCTCGGCCTGTCTCGGTGGCATTGTCCGCCACTGGATGCTGATCGCCGTAGCCTTCTGCCTCCAGTCGACCCTTGTCTATGCCCAGGCTCACCAGCTGATCCATGACGCTCTTGGCGCGGTCTTCAGACAGCTTCTGGTTGGCCTTGGCGTCGCCGGTGTTATCCGTGTATCCACCGATCCTGGCGTGCACCTTCGGGTAGGCTGCGAAGATGGCCGCCACGTTCTGAAGCTGCGCGCTGGACTTGGGCGCAAGCCTCGCCGAACCGGTTTCGAACAGCAAGCGGTCAAAGTTGAACCAGGTGGTCTTGTCCACCGCAAGGCTGGAATCGTTGATGAATGCGACGATCTGGCTCTCCAGGCTGCCTTCCGGAACATTGAGCGTGGCTCCCGTCGGCAACGTGATCTTGCCGCTCGGCGAGTAGGCCTGAACATCAGCCGAGTCCGCGACGCTGGCCGCTGGCGCCATGGTTGTATCCATGGCCACTTGGTTCGCCGCCGGCCCGCCGGCACGCGATGCAAACCAGATGATCCCGAGGATGACAGCGGCGGCAACCGCGAGCCAGGCCCAGCCCATGCCCCCGCTACGGATCCCATCTGGAGTGATGGTGGTTCGACGGGCGCTGGAGGTGGCCGCTGGTGCGCCGGTCCCCAGCAGCGAGGCGATGCCCGACGGTGCCGCGCTGCGAATGGACTCGGCCTCGTTGGCCAGCAGGGAGCCGAGTCCGCTTGCCGACAACCCGTCGGTGCGTATCCGCCGTCCGAGAACCCCGAGCACCATCGGCGCAACCATCGAGAGCAGGGAACTGGCGACCGAGGGGCTGAGCCCGCTGCTGCGGCCGATCGTATCTGCTACGGCCGAACTGTTGCCGCCGAGAATCATGGTGAGCAGGCGGTTGCCCAGGGTCGCATTGCCGGCATTGCCACCCTTGAGTATCGAGCCAAGCCCATCGGAGCCCTGCACCGCAGTGTCGGCTGACGCCTGGGTGACCAGGCTATGGATTTCGCGTATCGCGCCCGGGTCGTGAGCCCTGTTGAGGAGGCCAAGGAGGATCGAGCCGAAGCTGGACGTAAGGCCCCGTGAAATGCTGGTTTCGGATTCGCCAAGCCGGGAGGCCACCGACGAGACGGCATCAGGTGTCAGCATGCTTCGAAATGAGTCGAGCAGGGTGGCAGTCATCGTGCCTCCGGGAGAAGTGACGGACCGGCCGCATGTGCGCGGTGTTCCGTGCACCAAGCTATCTCCTGTTCGCAGTACCACCACGTCGTGGATCACACATTTCGACGGCCGCAGGGCACAATCCCAGGCGCGTCAGTGAATCAGGCGGGAGTTGCGGCGCGCTGCAGGCGGTCATGAACCCCGAGCCACTCCGCCGCGTCGGGTGGCCGCTCCACCAGAATGAGATGGCAGCCCAGGTCGTCGAGGGAGTGGAGCGCCGCATATAGCCGGCTGGCGTAGGCCACCGGATCTCGAGGCATGCGAATCGGGTGCTGGACGGGCCAGAGCAGCTCACCCAGCACCAGGGCACCCACCGGTTCAACTCCAGGCTGGCCAGATTCCCGCTCGACATCGGCCGGTGTCACCAGCATCAGACGGGCACGGGGCGCATAGTGCCGCTCGTGCATGCCCGGCGAGAGACGCGGTCCTGATCCCACCACGGCTGGCGGCGAAGCGATCGGACCGATGGCATGCTCCAGCTCGGCCAGCGTGACCATTCCGGGACGAAGCAGCCTCGGCACGTCTCCCGTGAGATCTACGACGGTACTCTCGATGCCGACCGTGGTGGGCCCGCCATCGAGGATGATGTCCACCCGGTCGCCGAGCGAGCTGACCACGTGGGCTGCCGTGGTGGGGGACAGCTCGGTAAAGCGGTTGGCGCTGGGCGCGGCGATCGGCAGGGCCGCCGCACGTATCAGGGCCAGCGCCACAGGATGGGATGGGACCCTGATCGCGACGGCAGGGAGCCCGGCCGTCACCAGATCGGGGACCACTGCTCGCTTGGGGAGGACCAGCGTCAATGGCCCCGGCCAGAATCGCTCCGCCAGGAGGGCGGCGGTGTCGGGCCAGCTCGCCACCAGCTCCAGCGCCATGGGAACGCCGGTCACATGAGCAATCAGGGGATTGTTGCCCGGCCGCTCCTTGGCGTCGAAAATCCTCTGAACCGCCGCTCCATCCAGCGCGTTTGCGCCCAGCCCATAGACGGTCTCCGTGGGGAATGCGACCAGCCCTCCCGAGCGAAGCACCCGCGCCGCCAGCGCGATCGCCTCCGGCTCTGGCGATGCGGGGGTGACATGAAGGAGCTGCATGGCCGCTATTCGTCCCCTCGAACCGGACGGCGTGACGCCTTGATCCCGCTCCGCCGGCGCTTGGCCTCCAGCCGGGCCACCTTGGAGCCGTGAGGAACGCGCGTGGACTTCCGTGGCCGGGGCACATGGAGCGCATGGCGCACAGTGACGACGAATCGTTCCACGGCTTCCTCGCGGTTCTGAAGCTGGCTCCGGCGGTTGGCCGCGACGATCCGGATCCATCCCTCCGCATCCAGTCGGGATGCAAGGCGTGTCATCAGGAGCGCTCGCTGCTCGTCCGTCAGGCTGGGCGAGCCAGCTACGTTCCACCAGAGTTCGATCCGGGTCGACGAGCGGTTGACGTGCTGCCCGCCCGGCCCCCCGGCTCGGGTAGCCTGGAACTCCAGCTCAGCCGTTGGCAAGGTGAGCTGGTCGGTGATGGCGAGTTCGCGCGGTAGCATGCTGTACGCTAGGAGGTAGATGGCACCTTTGGCAATCGCCGCCCGCCTGTGTCCCGGGCCCGGCGGTGATACCTTTCAGCATGGCTGAAATCACATCACTGCTCGCACTGCTTGCCGGACTGGACAGCGCATTGCTGGGCTATTCTGGCGGCGTGGACAGCGCCTTGCTGGCGGTGGCGGCGCGCCGCGCGCTGGGCCGCGACCGGTTTCTGGCCGTGATCGGGCGCAGCGCGTCATATCCGGCTGTTCAGTACGCGCAGGCCATCGGGCTCGCGCGACAGTTCGACGTGCCGCTGTTCGAGCTCGATACGCACGAGCTCGAGGATGAGCGGTACCGTGCCAACGCACCCGATCGCTGCTATTTCTGCAAGCATGAACTCTGGTCCGAAATGACCGCGCTGGCTTCCGCGCGCGGTTTCAGCTGCATCCTCGATGGAACCAACGCAGACGACACTGGTGAGCACCGGCCCGGCATGCGGGCGGCGTCCGAATGGAACGTGCGATCCCCGCTCGCGGAACTCGGCTGGACCAAGCGGGATGTGCGCGATACCGCGCGGGCGCTCGGCATACCGATCTGGGCCGCGCCGGCCGCGCCCTGTCTTGCCAGCCGGGTGCGCTATGGCGTCGAAGTGACGGAGGAGCGACTGGCCCAGGTCGAGCAGGCCGAGCTCGCCGTACGATCATTCGGCGTGACGGGCAACCTCCGCGTCCGCCATCTCGACACCGGGGCACGGGTCGAGGTTGATCCGGCGGAGCTGCCGCTGGTCCGTGCGCACTGGGCCGAGATCGAGCCCGTCGTCCGCGCAGCCGGATTCGCGGCGGTCGAGCTGGACGAACAGGGCTACCGGCGCGGCGCCTTGCTCTCGTTGCCCGATGTTCGCTGACTGATGCGCCTGTTTGCCGCACTCCCACTGCCCGCGCCCGCCCAGGCCGAGTTCAGCCAGGTGCTGCGCACCTTGCAGCAATCCGGGTGGCCGGTGCGGTGGGTGCAGGAGGGCAGCGCCCATCTGACCCTCAAGTTCTACGGCGAAGTGCTGCCGGAGCGCCTGGACGTGGTGGCCGAGGCGGTGCAGCGCGCGGCGCGCGGGACGCACGCCATGGCCATGCATTTCACGGGCATTGGTGTGTTTCCTGACCACATCCGGCCGCGCGTGCTCTGGCTTGGTGTAGCCGCTCCAGCTGCGCTCGAACTGCTCAAGGATCGGGTCGAGCGCGCGTCGGAGTCAATTGGATTTCCACCGGAAGGCGTGCCCTTCCACTCGCACATCACGCTGGGGCGGATGCGCGACGGTCAGCGATTCCCTCCTGGCGCCATTCAGCGCTCTGAGGTGGCACCGGCCGGCGCAAGCTTCGTCGCGCGCGAGGTCGTGCTGTTCGAGAGCGAGTTGACGACTGCCGGGCCCCGCTATGTGCCTCGACTTACCGTGGAGCTCGGTGGATGAAAGGCTGCCTGCTGGCGCCATTTCGGCTCGTCGGATGCCTGGCACTCGTGCTCATCCTGCTCGCCGCGTGGCTGTATCGGGACCGGCTGGACGACTGGGGGCGCCAGCTCTGGCACCGCGCCACCAACGCACCCGTGGCTGTCGCGCAGAACGGGACACCGGGGCCGAAGGCCCTGGCTGAGGGCCGCCGCAAGCTCGCTCTCCTCAAGGCCGGCGCTGATTCGGTGACGCTTTCGCCAGACGAAACCGCCTCGCTGCTGGATGACGTCCTCGGCCCCTATATGCGGGGCACGTTCGATTCCATCCGGATCGAGCTTCACGAGGGTGCGGTGCAGGTGAATGCGCGAGCCAATACCGGGCGGCTGCCTGCGGGTCTGCTCGGCCCCCTGGGACTGGCGCTGCGGGATCACGAGCCGGTTACAGCGGAAGGCACACTCAGTATCGCGAGTCCGGGACGTGGCGCCTGGCACCTGACGGCGCTCAGCTTCCGGGATTTCCCGCTTCCGTCAGAGGTGCTGCCCAGGGTGATGCTGAAGGCAACCGGCGATTCAACGCGCGCCGTGCCGCTGCCACTGCCGACTGAGGCACGATCGGTCGCGGTCCACGGCGACGGGGTCACCTTCTACACCAGAGCGCCATGAGCCATCGAGTCCTGATCGTGGACGACGAGCCCGGCATTCGACAGGCCGTAAAGCAGGTGCTCGAATATGAGGGCATTGACGTCCGCGCCGCCGGATCGGGGGGGGAGGCGATCACGGTCTATCCCGAGTTCCGGCCCCATGTGGTGTTCCTCGACGTGAAGATGGCAGGACTTGACGGGCTCGAGACCCTCAACCGGCTGCGCGACCTCGACCCCACGTCGGTGGTGGTCATGATCTCCGGGCACGGCACCGTGAGCACTGCCGTCGAGGCCACCCGCCGTGGCGCGTTCGATTTTCTCGAGAAGCCGCTGGACTCGGACCGCCTGCTGGTGACCGTACGGAAGGCGGTGGAGCATGCCGACCTGGTGGGAGAGAATCAGCGCCTGCGCGAGACGGTGGGCCGGCGCTACGCCATGATCGGCGCCAGCCCCGCGCTCGAAACGACACGCGACATGATCCAGCGGGTGGGCCCGACCACGGCCCGCGTGCTCATCACCGGTGATAATGGCACCGGCAAGGAGCTGGTGGCGCGTGCGCTGCACGATGCGTCACCCCGCCGGGGGCGCGCGTTCGTCGAGGTAAACTGCGCGGCCATTCCCTCCGAGTTGATCGAGAGCGAACTCTTTGGTCACATGAAGGGCTCGTTCACCGGCGCCTTTGCCGACCGGGCCGGCAAGTTCGAGCAGGCCGATGGCGGGACATTGTTCCTGGACGAGGTCGGCGACATGTCATTGGCGGCGCAGGCCAAGCTGTTGCGCGTCTTGCAGGAGGGTGTGGTAACGCGAATTGGTGGCTCCAAGGCCATTCAGGTGGACGTGCGCGTGCTCGCGGCCACCAACAAGGACCTGCCCGAGGAAATCGCCGAGAATCGCTTTCGCGAAGACCTTCTCTATCGGCTGAATGTGGTCGAAATCCATGTGGCACCGCTGGACGAGCGGCGCGCCGATATCCCGGACCTGGTGACCCACTTCACCGGTCAGATCGTGCCCGGCACCGGCGCGCCGGCCCGCGGTTTGTCGGAAGAGGCGGTGCGGCGACTGCAGCGCCGGTCCTGGCCCGGCAACGTGCGCGAGCTGCGGAACGCCGTCGAGCGCCTGCTCATTCTGGCGCCCGGCAAGGAGGTGACCGAAGCCGATGTGGATCGCATTCTGCCTGGCGACGACGACTACGCGAGTGCTGGCGGCGAACCGGCCGGCGGCCACACATTCGAAAGCTTCAAGCAGGAAGCTGAACGCAGCTTTCTGGTGCAGCAGCTCCGCGACCACGACTGGAACGTGAGCGAAACAGCGCGGGCACTGAAGATGCCGCGGTCCAACCTGTACAAGAAGATCGAGCGCTACGGGCTCAGGCGGGAGAACTCATGAGCGACCAGCCCAGAAACTGGGACCGCGAGCTGGCGGACATTGACAAGGTGATCGCCAAGCTGCCGGCCCAGCCAGGCAGCCCGGCACCGGCGGCCCGCGGGGCAGGCGCAGGCGCGCCTGTGACCGGCCCGGCAACCAGTCCTCCGGTGCGGCGGCGTGACCGCGCGGCCACCTGGATCTGGATGCTTCTGGGGCTTTCTCTCTCGGTGGTGCTGCCCCTCTGGCCCTATGCCAACACCTGCGGCACGGGTCTCTTCGGATATCTTGCGGTGATTGCGGTGCTGATCATCAGCGCCATTCTGGGCTTGCGCGCCAGCTGGCGCGCTCGGCGGGGCAGGGCCAACGCACTCGCGGTACTGGTGCTCTTGTGGGGCCTGACCCTCGCGGCCGCCGCCGTGCTGCCGCGGATCGGCTACGCGCATACCAGTGCCACCTGGTCATGCCCCGCGCCACCGGCAACGACGACCACCGCTCCGGGGCCGGCATCGCCCGGCGCCGCCGCACCGGCGCAGCCAGGTGATTAGCTTGCGATGGAGCAGGTGATGGTCTGGACCTCAGGGCCCACGATTTACGATTCACAACTCACGACTCACGACTCACGACTCAAATGGCCAAGACTTTCAACAACTTCATTAATGGTGAATGGGTGGAACCGCGCACTGGTACATGGTTCCAGAACCGCAATCCGGCGAATACCGCTGACATCATCGGGCGGTTTCCCGACTCCGGCGCGGCCGACATCGAGGCGGCCGTCCGGTCGGCGCGCCGGGGCTTCGAGCAGTGGCGGCGTACGCCGGCCCCCGCCCGGGGAGACGTACTCCGGCGCGTGGGCGACCTGCTGGTGGCGCGGAAGGAAAAGATTGCCGACGCCATGACGCGGGAAATGGGTAAAGTGCTGGCCGAGACCCGCGGCGACGTGCAGGAGGGCATCGACACCGCCTATTACGCCGCGACCGAGGGGCGGCGCCTGTTCGGGCACGTCGCGCCCAGCGAGCTGCGGCAGAAATGGGCCATGAGCTACCGCCGGCCCATCGGCGTGGTGGGTCTCATTACGCCATTCAACTTCCCGATGGCGATTCCCACCTGGAAACTGTTTCCGGCGCTGCTGTGTGGCAACTCGGTGGTGATCAAGCCGTCCGAGGATGTGCCACACACGACCCATCTTCTGGTGGAGATTCTGCTCGAAGCCGGCCTGCCCTCCGAGGTGATCCAGCTGGTGCACGGCCGGGGCGACACGGCTGGCCGGGCGCTGGTGGAGCATCCCCAGGTGCCGGTCATCTCGTTCACCGGGTCCACCGCCACCGGTTCGATCATCGGCGAGACCTGCGGCAGGATGCACAAGCGGCTGTCGCTCGAGATGGGTGGCAAGAACGCCATGATCGTGATGGATGATGCCGATCTCGACCTCGCACTGGACGGCGTGATCTGGGG
>Ga0070679_100004106_pt1 | contig 13424 bp, 13 predicted proteins | sample KBSC63BmetaG_FD_65652 | JGI IMG/M metagenome (GOLD analysis project Ga0070679, IMG submission 65652) | Corn rhizosphere microbial communities from Kellogg Biological Station, Michigan, USA - KBS C6-3B metaG | ecosystem: Host-associated > Plants > Roots > Rhizosphere | place: USA: Michigan... | reverse complement strand
CGGTTCAGCGACGCGACGGAGATGCGCGACGCGTGGCGCATCGCGGCGGGGAAGGCGCTCGCGGATGAGGATCGCGCGCCGTGGTGGAAGCGGTGGCTCACGAGCGATGTGGCGGTGATGCCGGGGGAGGACTAGCTGCCCGCGTCAGGATTTCGGTAGAAGCCACACGTAGAATCTCTGAGCTTGAAATTGAATACAGAAATCGTTTTTCGTGTGCACACCACGCAAGTGGAAGGATTGATAGCTCGGGGCGGTCACGTCCACCTCGTAGACACCTCGGCGGTACGGCGCAGCGCCAAGCTCCGCGGAATCGCCCGGTACTTGATTCCGCGCCTCCGTGCTCACGCTTTCGACAAAATCGTGATCTCTTACGCGAAGCGTCACGGTGGTGGTGGGAGTGACGCCGGTACGTGCGTCTCGGACGATAGTCGCAACTGCCGGAATTGTCGTGTGTTCCCCGGCGGGCACTTGCAAGCCACACGCCTGTACGCGCTGAATGTTCATGCCCAGTTGCACGACGATACCGGAGTTTCCTGAGAGTGCCAACTCTTGCAGCTTATAGCCAATGAGCGTGGCGCGCAGCTTTACGGCGCCTCTCGGAATGCCTTTGATCGCGAATAGCCCGTTTTCATCCGTAATGACTGCGAGGCCGCGCATTAGTGAGTCATTCCTGAGAATTTCCAGTGCGGCGTACCTTTATCTGGAAATTGCGTCAGAAGAGTGTGCGCGACAATCACAAGCGGATGCGGCGGCTCTATCGCGTCGAAGGGCTCGCGGTGCGTCGGCAACGACGCAAACTGGTGGCACCGCGTGTGGCTGTGCCGGCGACGCAGGCCAATGAGCAGTGGGCAATGGACTTCATGCGCGACACACTGTCGGACGGTCGAGCGTTCCGTGCCCTCACGCTCATCGACACGTGCTGTGCACGCGCGAGTCTCCGGTCATTGAAGTCGATGTGAGTCTTCGCCCGGTGCGCGTCGTGGCCGTCCTCGAGAGGTTGCGCGTAACGCGAGGTCTACCGCAGCGAATCACCGCCGAAAATGGGCCGGACTTTCAGCAAAGCGCTCGATGCGTGGGCGCATCACAACCACGTGCAGCTCATCTTCAGCTGGCCGAGGAAACCAGTGGACAACACGTTCATCCAAGCGTCCAACGTGCGCGTGCGGGACGAGTGTCTGAATCAGTTTTGGTTCCTTTCCCTCGCCGATGCGCGACGAACGATTAAACGTTGGCGAGTGAGCTACCACACGGCCCGCCCCCATAGTCCTTTAGGTGTACGCCCCCCGAGCGAGTATGCGACTGCATTGCTCGCGCTGGCACCACCCACTTGACTGTCAGCTTAGAGCCGGACCTAAACATGAACTACCCGCCGACTAGCGATCGAGTGCGGGACTTGTCCCAACCTCTGAGTGGCCAGAGTGAACTTGCACCGCGATAAGAAATCCGACCCCTCGAGCCCGCTGAAGACGGCGAGTGACGATTTCGCTTCCCGAATGCCCGTCAATTTCCAGCAGATGATCCCCGGTACGGAAGCGAATACGAGAATTCGCGTTCGCCACGCCAACCACTAAATCATTGAAGCCCCATCCCCGGCGCGCACCCGATCCGAATCGGCTGTTGCCCGTGCCGATCGCGATCTCGAGAGCGGTCCCGTGATCCCTAAGGTTGGAGAACTCCGGTGCGCTTGCAAGCGACGCCAGAACGCCCTGCCCCGTATCGACGACGACGAACTCGAACATCGATTCATGTATAACGTATGCAACGAGTCCTGATCGCCGCCGACGTGAATGCCAATGAATGTTGTCCTCCATTTCCTTGACGACTCCGGAGAGTTGATTCGCGGAGGCTTTGTTGATCCCAGAGTTCCGCGCGGCACAGCTAAGTCCAAACAGGAACGAAATCCAACTCGAGTTCTCCACATCCATCTGTTCGCGACGAACACGAATGAACCCTGCCGTTCGACTATGCGTGTCTGACCACGTAGTGTGCCCTTGCCTTAGGGCACGCTGAAGGCCCGTCAATCTGTCTGTGGCACGAAGGCCCGGAAGATCATGGCCGGCAGCCTTCAGCCAGTGCCATTCAACGAAGGGAACTAACTCATCGGCCGATTGACTGTTCTCGAGCACCGGCACCGCGCTCGCGAACAGGGAGACGCTAATCTCATCGAGCCGCTCAATCGAGATAGCGCCCATCTTGCCCCTTGCGCAAAGTGAATTTCCCAATCATCATTGCCCTCACGTGAGTGACGTGAGGAGGAATATAATGAGGTTTCTCGTTAAAAGAAACGTAGGAAATCAAACCGTGCTTGCTGGGGCAGCAGAGGGCAGCGCTTTGTTGTCTCGACTCCTGACTGGTGTCGAGGAGCCGAAGGCACCCGAGCCACTATTCCTGGATTTCGATGGAATCGCCGTAGCTACCGCGAGTTTCCTGCGAGATGGACCGCTCGCGTATCGGCAACTCGTGCGTTCAAGGGGATCGAATGTATATCCGGTCATCGCAAACGCGAATGACAAGATCATTGAGGAACTCGGACTCTTCTTGCTATCGGAGAACGATGCCTTGTTTTGCTGCTCACTGTCACGCGCGGGTTCCGCGTCAAACGTTCGCGTCATCGGCAAGCTGGATGAGAAGCAGTCCTTCACGCTCGAACTGGTCCGACGGTTAAGAGAGGTGGACACCGGAAGATTAGTGAATGGCAGATTTGACCCGTCGGTGAAGGCTACCGCCTGGAACAATAGACTCGCCGGCCTTGTGGACAAGGGTCTTCTCATGGAGTCTGCGCGAGGAAGAGCTAAGTACTTCCGACTCTCTGTGGGAGCATGACTCATGGGCGTTGATTTTCTGAAATCCAAGGCAAAAGCATTTGTTAAGGGATGGGATTTGAGTCGATTGGAATTGACGCGAAAGGACCTGTTCACTCGTGAACCAAATTGTCTAGCCACCGGCGCTGTCGCGAGAACGCTTGGAAGTGCGTTTTCAGTTGGCGACACGGTTCTAGTGCGCGTGGACGACAATCGTTTGGTTGTGATCCGCGATCTCGCCATCCAAGCCGTCTTTCTGGAACCGCCCCCTGATGTCTTCGACAGAATCCGCGCCTCTGGGGGCTACGCCAACGGTGAAATCACCGGCGCGTTCTCCGAGATTCAGCTCGTGGAGGTCACGATTCGATGAAGTGGCTTGGGAAAGCCCGTAGGATTCGGCGTGAATCGCGCCATTGGGACGATCCGCAGCGCAATTCCTCCTCGCTTGGGTGCGGTCGATGCTCTGAGTTTGAGCTTTGCGGCGGTCTTCACGTAAGATCGAGCGCGTTCGACTGCCTGACGTATTGCTGCGGTAAGACAGATGGTTGTGTGAGCGTTTGTCCAAACAACAACACGTTCGTCGACCGCGTTCGTGAGCTTGAAGGATTCGAGCTTCATAACGTTCGTCGTACTACCCACGTCTCATTTCCGCTACTTCCGGCCAGCGTGCCGCTGATATATTCGCGCGGTTGCCGTCGCAAGCGGTTCCGGCCGGCAGCTGTCGGCCTGTTGCTATATCGGCTAATAGACCGCGCGACTGGTGAGTTACGGTTCGCCGATCGAAGCGCGCTTTGTCAATACTTTGGCATCGATTCGGCGACGCCGATCTTCCTGACCGGGACTGCAGTGGACAAGCCTCTGGAGCGATGGTGGTCACTCGGCGCCGGACGTCGCAAAGCGCTTGCGAACGTTCGCGAACTTGGAATCGTTGCCGCCACAACACCCAACTACAGCGTTTTTTCGGACGTGCCGCGATGGGATAACTTTCATGCAATGAAGAGAATCGCGATTTGCTGGCAGGAGATGACCGACGCTGGACTACAGACTGCGCTTCACGTTAATGCAAGAACGCAATCGGATTGGCGTCGTTGGACGGAGTTTGTGCAACAGAGGCCCGAGGTCACGGCGATTGCTTACGAGTTTGCGACGGGAGCAGCAGGCGCAACCCGCATGGCTGTTCACATCGATGAGCTTCGGCATCTTGCCGATCGGACTGACAGGCCGCTAGCACTCGTCGTTCGCGGTGGCCTGTCGGCCCTGTCTGCGCTTCGTCAATCCTATTCGCAGGTCACCTTGCTCGATTCCACTACTTATATGCGGACAGTGAATCGAATCAAAGGGAGCATCCAGCAGAGCGGCTCTATCACCTGGAAGCCGGCGCCGGAGCGTCCAAATGTCAATCTCGATGAGTTGCTCGAGCACAATTATCGGATAGTGCTAAAGGCAGCCACACCTGCTCTGGATAGTCCCTGCACGGCCCAGCGAAGCTCCGTTTCATCGCCTCCCGCATACCGGCCAAGTCTCGGCCACTGATACGAGCCGCTGCCGTGATGCATGCGTACGGGCAGCAAATCGCGTTCGCGCTAAGCTCGCGAGGCACGCTCGAACATCATCCCCGTCGCCAGGTCGAATACTTCGATGTCCTGATCGTATAAGCCGCCGAGAAACCCTCGAGAAACCTGCCCCGCGGATCGCCGACCGCGAGATGCTCGTGCAACCGTTTCACCACCGCGCGAGTTTCGACGACCGTGCGCGACCTCGACAGCTTCTGGCGACACGTGCACCTTCTCGACGGAGAGCACCGTCGTCCGCCAGGCGGCATCGGCGCCGATCCGCACGAGCAAGGCGACCTTCGAACGAGCTCGCGGAGCGCGACGCCGGGCCGCCCAGGAGTCCTCGCAGCACGAGCTCGAAATCTCCAAGCGCTAAGCCATGCGAGTAGAGCTCGGGCAGTAGCCCGCCGACCTACGGCCTGCGGCGTTGGAACAACGCGGCCATTATTCATCGATCACGCGTGAGACACTCTGCTACTTCAAGTTTCTTCTCAGCCAGCGCTGCAAACCCTCGCCCAGCAATAGTCGCATCGACCGCGAAACGTAGTCGCGCTGCGAGTTCGGCGAGAGCGCCTCAAGGACCTCCTACGCGCGCTCGCAGATCACGCGGATCGCTACGCCGGGCGCCGCCTCAAATTCTGGGTGCGGTCGTCAGCGACCCTCTTCTAGAGGATTGACATCGCAAGCGGGCCAGTTCGAAGTACTTCACAAGTACCGTAAAGTTGTGCTCGTTGAATAAATGCGTCTATGCACACTCGAGTTTCGAGCAATTCTGCCACTGCACACGTGATCGATGCGTACGGCAGTTTGGCTCCATGCGCGCTCGCAAATTGTGCAAACGGCATGAGCATCCCGCGGGCCAAAGTTACTCGCACCATGGTAGCCTCTCGCGCAATCGTCGATTCCGAAGAGAGGCATCCAAAATCAAGAATGCTCGCGACCTGACAAAATTTCTCGAGTAGTGCAGGGTCGCAGGGATTCTTCAGGCTCACTGTCGCGCGCCAGACGTCAGCTCGATCGCAAGGTCCCACCGCGACACTCAGTACCTTTGAAGATGCTCCCTCGAGTAACCTGACTAGCTGCGTCAGCGCGCCGCGTTGATGCCTGATGTGAGCCACAACTATCACTGGTGTGACGGCGTCGCGTGATCTGGAAGGTTTCGTCAGCAGCATGCAGCGTGACGGCATAAGGGGCGAGCTGACGATGCGCTGCCACGCAAACGTCGTTCGGGACACGATGGCGACAGCGTCCTGAGAACAGAGACGCACCGAATAGCTGTCCCCCCTAGATGAGCAAGCTCTGAGCCCGCGATCATCGCCACTCATTCTGGGAATGTATTGTCATCGGCGATAGTGCCGATTGGATCAGCCGTCGATCGTACGTCGCGGAGTGCGGGTCGTTGCGCGATTGGTCATTGCGTGTGTTCAGTGCTGCTCGTATGCTGTGGTCCTCGTCGAACGTTCTCTTGCAGGCCCGCCGACATCGAGATGGACTACCACATGCACCTGGTTCGCCCATTAGACTCGCCGCCCAAGCTTTCACGAGAGGCGAAGTTGGTGTCCGCGCAGGATCTGGTAGAGCGTATTCGCCGCGGCGATACCGCAGCGTTCGAGACGCTCTTTGCGGACTTCGCATCGCCGTTGTGCAACTATGCGAACAGGCTCGTTTCCTCTCCTGAAGTAGCAGGGGAGCTCGTGCAAGATCTGTTTCTCCAGCTTTGGCGGCAGCGAGCGCAATGGAAGGTTACGGATACACTCGCAACTTATCTTTATACTGCCGCCAGAAATCGCGCTGCTAGCTACATGCGGCGTGTCCGACTCGAGCGCGCCTTTCTCGAGCGCGCGAGTCGAGAGGAGCGCTCAGCCTGGGGCCCCAGTATCGCTCCAGCGGCTGATGCGACGCACGACTTGAACGAGCTCAGTCTCGCTCTTCGAATCGCCGTCCAGTCCTTGCCTCCGCGTCCGCGTGAGGTCTTCATGCTGGCTCGCGAGCACGACCTGAGCTACGCCGAAATCGCCGCGATCCTCCAGATCTCTCCCAAGACTGTCGAGGTTCACATGGGCCGCGCGCTCGCCGCGCTGAAGGAGCGCCTCGCAGCGTGGCGGCGCTAGGGCCACTTCCGTCTGGATACTGCTTTCAATTCGTGGACTCATCGGTGCCGGTGTAGCTCTCGCGATTCATTGCGCCGAGTAAGCCGGTTAGGGGGGATCGCGCGTCCGTGCGTCTTCACGAGCATGCTGAGTCCTTCATGCGTTAGAGCGCGGCATTCATGAGCGGCGAACTGGATCCCGCTCTTCTCGCTCGGTTTTTTCAAGGCGAGTGCAACGCGGCGGAGATATCTCAGATCGAGCAATGGATCGCAGCCGTTCCTGAGCGCACGGCGGAGGTAGCGGCGCTCCGCGATGCGTGGCGCCAGGCCGCCGAGCCCCCGCGGCAATGGGACACCAACGGAATGTGGAAGGAGCTGTCCCGAAAGCTCGAGACCGGGGATGAAAAGTCGCACCGCGTACGGGTGTGCAGCAGTTCGGAAAGCGACGAGCGTTACGTGCCTTTCTTGTCCCGACCGACGCGCTTCGCGTATCCGATGCTGCGTGCCTCAGTGGTCATACTCGCCCTCGGAGCGGCAACCTACGGCGGTTGGCTGGCTCGCGCGCATGCGGGAGCGCCGGCGGCGGAGCTTGAGGGCCGGGAAGTTGTCACTCGAGCCGGAGAACATGCCGACGTCTCCATGAGCGATGGCACGCATGCGATCCTGGGCCCGGCAAGCAGGTTGAAATTTCCGGCGGTGTTCGGCTCTGGCCAGCGAATCGTAGAACTGGAAGGTCAGGCGCTCTTCGAAGTAGTGCATGACGTTCGACGCCCCTTTGCCGTGCGTGCGGGTGCCGTGATTGCAAGAGACGTTGGTACCAAGTTCACGGTGCGTGCCTACCGTGATGACAGCGCCATTGTCGTCGCGGTTGAAGATGGGAAAGTAGGCTTCGAAGTGAAAGGACGGGCGAGCAGAGTTGTGCTCGCCGCCGGGGATGTCGCCTCTCTTGCTAGCAACGGTACGACGTCTCTGCAGCACGTCGACGACATGGCGCCCTTCGTCGCGTGGACTCATGGGACACTTGCATTTCGGGCAGCAACACTACGTGACGTGGCGCGGGAGTTGGGCCGCCAATACGACGTGGAAGTGCGGCTGTCGACACCTGCGCTCGGCGAGCGACTGTTCACGGGTTCGATCAGCCAGATGCCGCTCAGCGAATTCCTGGAGAACCTGAGCGCTACCGTGCAGCTCCGATATACGCTGCGCGATCGAGTTGTCGTGCTGTCGCCCAGATAAGAAGTCGTGAAAACCTTTCGAGTCATCGGGGGATAATCAAGTGCACCACGTGCGCGAAGACTTCTCAATCGCCGTGCTTCTGCTGACGATTTGTGCGCCCGCCACCCTGATAGCACAGCAGCCCGCTAGTAGCGTTGCCAGGTCCGTTCCTTCGCTCGAACAGCAAGGGCGCAGGGATAGCGGGCCGCAGCTCCCTCCGATAAAGCGGAAGGTCACGCTGCATCTCAATGGCGTGCCGCTACGACAAGCGCTTGACGAAATCTCCCGGCAATCTGGCGTAAACCTGCTCTACAGCGAGTCTTTCGTCCCGCTGAATCAGCTCGTCACATTGAACGTCGAGAATGTCGCGGCATTCGACGCATTGAATGCCGTGCTTCGCGGAACCGGCGTGGCGCTCTCAATTTCGCGAACCGGAACGGCGCGTCTCGTGAGAGAGAAAGACGACTCCAGGCAAGCCGCGGAGTCGGGCGCGATCGTGGGCAGGGTGTCGGATGCCAAGACCGGAGACGCGATCGCCGGGGCGTTCGTGAGGGTGGTTGGAACACGCCTGGGGACGCTGACGGGTGACAGCGGGACCTATCGCCTCGTGGCGGTACCAGTAGGAGATCACGAGGTCATCGTCAATCGCATCGGCTACTCGCAGCGAAGCCAGACGATTACCGTGTCGGCAGACGAGGCAATCACACTGAATGTGGCTCTTTCTCCGGTGCCGACACACCTCGATCAAGTCGTCGTCACGGCACTCGGCACTCAGCGGCGGCTCGAGGTGGGAAACAGCATTGCTCACATCGATGCTGATTCCATCGTACCTACGGCTCCTGTCACGAGTGTTACCGACCTTCTCTCAGCACGGGCTCCTGGTGTTCAGATCGTAGAAGCGGGTGGCCTGACGGGAGGTGGCGAAGCGATTCGAATTCGCGGACAAGGCAGTATGGTCCTTCCCGGCGATCCGATCGTGATCGTGGACGGAGTTCGGGAGGACAACAGCGCCGGAGGACGACACTCAGTGGCATTCAGCTCCATCGTTCCGGGCCCGAGCCGTATCAATGACATCGACTTCAGTCAGATAGCGACAATCGATGTTCTGAAGGGACCTGCTGCCTCGACGGAGTACGGTACCGACGCCGCGAACGGAGTCATCGTCATCACCACCAAGCGAGGAGCTGTGGGTTCGCCGCGGTGGCACGCCTCCGCCGAGCAAGCACTGAGTAACGTGCCAGTAGAATTTCCCGACTACTACTACTCCTGGGGACACGACACTGACGGGGCCCAAGTGCAGTGTCCACTGACATCCATTTATGGAGGGCCTGCTTCCACTGCCGGAAGTTGCACCGTGGATAGTGTGACACACTTTAACCCCTACAATCACGCCGCAACCTCAATCTACGGCACCGGTTCTCATCAACGATACGATCTTTCTGTCGGCGGCGGCTCCGACGCTCTGCGTTACTACGTGGCAGGTGGACTGTCGAACGAGAGCGGAATGGTTCGGCTCCCCGACGTCTTTCGTTCGCAGGCAGTGTCGCTCGGAATGCCGGCCGCGATCCTCAGGCCAAATGATCAGGAGCAACGATCGCTTCGTGCCAATACCGAACTGCGTCTTGGGACGGGCGCAACCATCGCGATCAACGCAGCATACATGCAGTCGCAAACGAATAACCCCAGCACGGTGGAGCTCACCGCTGGTCCACTCAGCGGCCCATCGCTGCCAGATTCAGCAAACAACTTCGGTTATGGCAACTACCCGCCAAACTTTCCGCTTAGCCAATTTGGCCAGCTTCAAAGCGACCAGACTACGCGTGCTACGTTCGGACTCTCGGCGGATTGGCAACCGGAGGAATGGCTCAAGGCTCACGTCACTGCTGGAATCGATCATGGCTCTACAGAGGCGCATAGTCTCCTACTACCTCAGGCCCAAGCCGTCGCGGGCTGGGGCGACGACCAGGGAGCTCTGGAAGTCGATCAGATCTCGAGAGACATCTACACCATAGATGCTCGAGCCTCGGGCGCTGCTCCGCTCGGACGGTCCACGCGTGCGACAACATCCGTGGGCTTACAGTTGGCCGATACGAAGACGCAGGGGGTCGATGCGAACGCGATTGGACTGTCGCCCACCAACTTGACCTTGAATGGAGTGGCCGGTACCTCGGTCGTGCAAGTGCGAGACGAGCAGGCAACGCTTGGCGGATATGTCGAAGAGCAAATTGCCTTTGCGGATCGACTTTTCCTGACGGGAGCTCTGCGACTCGACGCGGGAAGTGGATTTGGAAGCGCAATCAATTCCGCACTCTATCCCAAGGCAAGCATTTCGTGGCTCGCCCTGCAGCACTCCGGGAGCAGCGTTCGATTGCGCAGCGCGTTCGGCGAGTCAGGAGTTCAACCGTTCAACGGCGCCGCGCTGCAACTCTACACGCCAGGCGTCGCGTGGCAAGATGGAGGGCCAGTCTCCGTGTTTCGTGCGAAGACTCCGGGCAATCCTGCGTTGAAGCCCGAGCGCTCGCGAGAGCTTGAAGTGGGCGCCGATATGGGATTCTGGAGCAATCGCGTAAGCCTGGAGTTCACGCAGTTCTGGAAGACGACAGAAGATGCGCTCATCAACGAAAACGTTGGATGGGATCTGGGGAATCTGGGCTACGAGGCAAACCTCGGCGAAGTCCAGAACCGTGGTCTGGAGGCGACTCTGAATGCGACGTTGATGCAGTCTCGTTCATTTGCGTGGGACGTCACTCTCAACGCTTCAACAGTACACAACAAACTGGTCCGGCTCGCTCCGGGTGTATCCGGAACGAACGTCGGATACTACCAGCGCGACGCGGCAGGATTCCCACTCTACGGCTATTGGGGCACAAGAGTCACCTACAACGACGCAAATCGCGACCACATCATCGAGCCTGACGAGGTGACGGTCGCTGATTCAGCGACTTTTATTGGATCAAGTTCTCCAACGCGTGAAGCGTCGCTAGCCACTCGCTTGAGCCTTCCTCGTCATGCGCTCAGTCTGCGCGCGCTGTTTGATTACCGTGGCGGTTATCGCGTCCTGAATGGCGATGCCTGGGCAGCCGCGTTCAGCGGGACGCTCAAAGAACAGAATGATCCGCGCGCCAATCTCGCATTCCAAGCGAGAGCACTGGTGGATGCGAGCGGCGCCGCCGCCTACCCTGCGGGCTTCTTCGAAGACGGGACGTTTCTTCGATTTCGGGAGCTATCGCTCACCTACTCTCTCCCGAGCCGCATCGCGCGGGCCGTCAGAGTGAACGATTTGAGTCTGACAGGCGCTGTGCGTAACCTGGCGCTTTGGACTCACTACTCGGGCCCCGACCCCGAGGTGAGCGCTCCCGGTGGGCAAGGAGCGGGTTCCCAGTTTGGTACCGGAACGCTTTTCTCGAATTACGACATTCGTGTCAACGGCTTTGGCGCGATCCCACTCGCACGGTATTGGGTACTGCGCCTGAGCGCCGGCTTCTAAGAGCTACGTCGATAACGGAGCACACATGCACACTTGTTTTTCTCGAGCAGTCGCGCGCCTCGGCATGTTGATTGGCGTCATTGCAAGCTCTGGCGCACTCAGCGCGTGCAACGACTTGCTAGTGGTTGATCCTCCTTCTGGCGTACAAGCCGGAACACCTCTCAAGACTCTTGAGGGCGCCGAACAAGCGTTCGCCGGCGGCAAAGCGGATCTGTTCATCGCATTCGCGGGGAGTCAGCCACTCGTCCAATTCTCGGGATTACTCACGGACGAATTTACGTGGACGAATCTCTCTCAAAGCGCGAATCACACGAACATTGACGCGCGAGCGACGACCATACTCGGCGGCTATTTGCAATATGGAGGGTTTGCGATCACGAAGCTGCTGCTCGCGCGGTCTGAACTAATGATGGCGGCGACCGGCTTGCAGCGGTTCGAGCCACCGGCGGGCCAGGGAAAAGTGGGTGAAGCGCTGGCATTGGTTGGCTACGCGGAGTTGCTCGTCGCGGAAGATTATTGCGCCGGCGTTCCCTTGACCGCGGAGCTCTCCGATGGCGGAGTCTCATACGGAATGCCGCTGTCTACCGATTCATTGCTCGCCGTCGCTCAGGGGCATTTCGATTCGGCGCTCGCGCACGCAGCAGAGGATCCGACCGTGACTGCGCTTGCGAGCATTGGTCGCGCGCGCGTCTTGCTCGACCGAGGAAAATACCAAGAGGCGTCGACGGGCGTCAGCGGTGTGGCCACCAGTTTCGTTTACAACGCCGAATTCTCGCCCACACGATCGGCCAGTGCTCCGTCGCAGACCGATTTCTACTCCGTCCAGCTCCCGATCAACCACGGTTGCGGACAATCAAACGTCGGTGACCGTGAGGGAGCGAACGGTCTTGATTTCGTGTCAGCACGCGATCCGCGACTCGCCATCGACAGCACAATCTCGCAGACGTGTGACGGCATCCACGGCGGAGTGACACCTGGCACCTGGTACTATCCCGTCAAGTTTGGCAACCCATCTTCGTACGTCGCGCTGGCGACCGGTGTCGAAGCTCGCCTTATCGAGGCCGAAGCGGCGCTGCAAGGAGAGAATGTCTCACAATGGGCTCAGGATCTGAACGCTCTTCGGGACGCAGCCAGTAGTACGTACTTGCAGTTGACGGGTCCGATCCCTGCTCTCACGATCGATTCCACGTCGAGTGCGAGTTCTGATGAGCAGGTCGATGTGATGTTTCGTGAGCGGGCGTTCTGGTTATTCGGTACTGGAACGAGACTTGGCGACCTTCGTCGTTTGGTCCGTCAATATGGTCGAGATGCGGAGTCCGTGTTTCCCACTGGCCCGTATGCGAACGGCCACGATCCGCACCTGCCGTCACCGCTCGCGAACTACGGCACAGACGTGAGCCTCTCATTACCGGTTGGCGCTGATTTTCCCACGACAAATCCGAACTATCGTGGATGCCTCGGCTCGCCGAGTACTCCATGACTGCGATGCCGTTAGCACCTCAATTCTTTCGGTTCATGGCGCCGCCAAGATCACACAGTTCCAGCAGTACGACGCGGTTGGTGCGGCGTATAAGTGGATTCCTCATCCTCGTACCGTTTTGCATTAGTGCGCAATCCCAATTGCGCGGTCGGATCATCGTCGCTCCAAATGTTCAGGTAAGTCTCGATGGCGATGTCCCTCATATTGAGTCCCACCTCGCATCCGATCCCAGTAACGCCAATCATCTTGTCGGCTCGGCAATCGCCTTCACATCTTCAGGCGCCGGCTATGAGACAAAAGCCTACTCGTCCTTTGATGGAGGGTGGACGTGGCATGGCAGTGAGCTTCCAGGAAATGGAAATTTCGGTTCTTGGGATACCGAGGCGGCGATAGGAGTACGCGGTTCCGCTTATGTGATAACAATGCAGAACGTCAGCGATAGCGACTCGGCGCCTGATGCGCTTGCCTTTTATCGCTCAGTGGATGGCGGGATTTCGTGGTCGGGGCCCTCACGACTGGGATATGGTGAGGACTATGACCGCAACGCCATCGTCGTCGACAAGAGCTCCGGAACGTATCGCGGCCGGATCTACGTCGTGTCGCACGCTTCCGACGGGGTGCATCTATTTCGATCGGCAGACGACGGGCGTACGTTCGAGGGGCCTGTTCGGACAGGCTGTGGTGGCGCTTACGATCTTCTGATCCTGAGTGATGGGACGCTTTGGTTTCCATGTGCTCCTAACGACGGACAACTCGCAACACGGTTAGGGCGCAGTGTGGCCGCAACATCGACAGACGG
>Ga0070679_100004105_pt1 | contig 13425 bp, 14 predicted proteins | sample KBSC63BmetaG_FD_65652 | JGI IMG/M metagenome (GOLD analysis project Ga0070679, IMG submission 65652) | Corn rhizosphere microbial communities from Kellogg Biological Station, Michigan, USA - KBS C6-3B metaG | ecosystem: Host-associated > Plants > Roots > Rhizosphere | place: USA: Michigan... | reverse complement strand
AAGACGTCGTAGTCGCTTTCGTCGCGCTTGAGAAAGCCCGACAGCCCACCCTCCTGCCGCAGCGTTTCGAACCGGTCGCGGCGCCCCGTGAGCATCTTGTGCGGATACGCCTGATGCCCCACGTCCCACACGAGCTGATCGCGCGGCGTGTCGAACACGTGGTGCAGCGCCACGGTGAGCTCCACCACGCCCAGGCCGGCGCCGATGTGGCCACCCGTGCGCGAGCACGAGTCGATGAGCGACGCGCGAACGTCGTCGCTCACGGCGCGCAGCTCGTCACGAGTGAGTGCTTTCAGATCGGCGGGATAGTTGACGCGGGGTGCGGGCATGTCCGGAAAGTCAGGGTGAGAAGCGCGGCGCGCGCTCGCCTCGTTGGGGCATCAGCTCGTGCGCGCGATCGCGTATCGGGCCAGCAGCTCGAGCGACGCCGTACGCAACCCCGCGCGCTCGAGCGCCTCGCAGGCGTCCTCCACCAGCGCGGTGGCGCGCGCGATCGCGCTGTCGACGCCGAGCAGCATGGGATAGGTGCTCTTGCGCAATTCGGCATCGCGCCCGGCGGTCTTTCCCAGCGCCGCGGTGGTGGAGGTGGCATCGAGCACGTCGTCGGCGATCTGGAACGCCAGTCCCAGCGCATTGCCGAACTCGGTGAGCGCGTCGAGCCCTTCGGCGCTTGCGCCGGCCGCGATGCCGCCGATGCGCGCCGAGGCGCTGATCAGCGCACCCGTTTTCGCGCGGTGAATGCGCTCCAGCTGATCCACCGACAGCGAGCTCCCCTCGCCCTCGAGATCGAGCAATTGTCCGCCCACCATTCCTCCGGCTCCCGAGGCGCGCATCAACTCTCGTACAATGGCGGCCTGGGACGCGTTAGACAACCCGAGTCGCGCGCCGGCGTCGCAGGCGGCGCGCACCGCGAGCGGCACCATCGCGACGCCGGCCGCCGTCGCCACGTTCACGCCGTGCACGCGATGGGTGGTCGGACGCCCGCGCCGCATGTCGTCGTCGTCCATGCACGGCAGGTCATCGTGCACGAGCGAGTACGCGTGCACCACCTCGATGCACGCGGCGAGCGCGCTGGCGTCGTCGCGGCCACCGCACGCGCGGTACGCCGCGAGCATGAGAATGGGGCGCAGCCGCTTCCCCTGTCCGAGGATGCTGTAGCGAATCGCCTCGGCCACCGTCGTGTCGAGCGACGCGAGCGCTTCGCTCTCGCACAGCCGGCGCAGCTCGCGATCGACGCCGGCGCGGTCGGCCGCGACGTCGATGGACGCGGGATCAGCTCTCGAAGTCAGCGAGTGAGAATCCGCCATCGGACTCCTCGATGAGCTTGCGCACGCGCGCCTCCGCCTGCAACAGCGCCGCCTGCGCCGTTCGCAGCCGCTCGATCCCCTCCTCGAACAGGCGGAGCGCGTCGTCGAGTGGAATCTCCGAACGCTCCAGCTCCCCCACGATGTTCTCGATGCGGGCGAGGTCCGATTCGTAGCTCATTCGCCGTCACCGCGAGCGGGGTGAACCGAGCGCGTGGTGGCGCGCACCGTGCCGTCGCGCAACAGGAGATCGAAGTCGCTCGCGGGCGTAAAGTTCTCGACGCTGCCCAGCGTCGCGCCGCCCGCGTCGCGCGCCACCGCGTAGCCGCGCGCGAGCACCGCGAGCGGGCTGAGTGCGTGCAGCCGTCCGGCGACCGCGCTCACGCGCGCCCGGCGGCGCTCGCTGCCACGCTCGAGCGACGCACGCAATTCGGCCGCCGTGCGCTGCAGGCGATCGCGACGGCGCTCCACCTGGCGCACGAGCGCGCCGCGCAACGCCTCGCGCAAGCTGGCCGCCTCGGCGATCGCATCCGCGAGCACCGGCACCGCAGCCTCCGCCGCCGCCGACGGCGTGGGGGCACGATGGTCCGCCACGAGATCGCACAGGGTGATGTCGACCTCGTGGCCCACCGCGGAGATGGTCGGGATGGCGCACGCCGCGAGCGCGCGCGCGACAGCCTCCGAGTTGAACGCCCACAGGTCCTCGCGCGAGCCGCCGCCGCGCCCGATGATCACCGTGTCCACGGCGCCCCATCGGCCCACGCACGCGATGGCGCGCATGAGATCAGCCGGTGCGCCCTCGCCCTGCACCTTGGCCGGCACGAGCACGATCTCCACCGTGGGGCAGCGGCGGCGCATCACGACGATGATGTCGTGGAGCGCCGCGCCATCGGGGCTCGTGATCACCGCCACGCGGCGCGGCAGCCGCGGGAGTGGCCGCTTGCGCGACGGCTCGAGCAGACCGTCCGCGCGCAGCCGCTCGGTGGACTCGGCCAGCGCCTTGCGCCAGAGTCCATCGCCCACCGCGTCCAGCGACGTGACCATGCACTGCAGCTCGCCGCGGAACGGATAGACGGTGAGCTGCCCGAGCACCACCACCTGCATGCCGTTCTCGGGGAGCGCCGGGATGCGCCAGATGTTGCTCGACCAGAGCACGCACCTGATGCTCGCTTTTTCGCCGCGAAGGCTGAAGTACCAGTGCCCGTTCTGGTGCCGGGTGAAGGAGCTGATCTCGCCGCGAATCCAGATTGGCGAGAACGCACCCTCGATCACCGTCTTGGCGCTGGTGGTGAGCGCCTCGACGGTCATCGGATGCTCGCGCGTCGCGCCGGCGGGGAGCGCCGCAGCCTGTGGTGCGCGCGAGCCGTAGTTGCGCGGGGGCTCGCTCGCGAACAGCTGCGGCTCGAGCAGCTCGGTCTGCGGCAGCGGACGCCTGGATGGACGTCTCACCGCGCCGACTCCTGTTCGGCCGCCCGCGCGGTGTTCTTGAGGAGCATCGCGATCGTCATCGGCCCCACGCCGCCCGGAACCGGCGTGATGCGGGAGGCGCGCATTCGTGCGCCATCGAAGTCCACATCGCCGACGAGACGGTAGCCGCTCTTCGTGGACGCATCGGTCACGCGATTGATCCCGACGTCGATCACCACCGCGCCCTCCTTCACCATGTCGCCGGTGACCATGCGCGGCTTTCCCGCCGCGACGATGAGAATGTCCGCGCGCAGCGTGTGCTCCTTGAGATCGCGGGTGGCGCTGTGGCACACGGTCACCGTCGCGTTCGCGTTCGGGGCGTTCTGCACCATGAGCGCCATCATCGGCTTCCCCACGATGTTGCTGCGGCCCACGATCACGCACTCCTTGCCGCGCGTCTCGGTACCCGATCGCGCGAGCAGCTCCTGCACGCCGGCCGGCGTGCAGGGCACGAAGCCGTCGCGGTCGCCGATGAGGTTCTTGCCCACGTTCACGGGGTGAAATCCGTCCACGTCCTTCTCGGGGCGGATGGCGCGGATCACCTCATCGGGATCGATGTGCTTTGGCAGCGGCATCTGGACCAGGATGCCATGGATCGCGCTATCGTCGTTGAGCCGCCGCACGTGCGACAGGAGCTCCGCCTGCGTCGTCGTGGCGGGGAGCTTGATCGTGACGCTGTGCATCCCCGATTCCTCGGAGAAGCGTCCCTTGCTGCGCACGTAGACCTCGCTCGCGGGGTCCTCTCCCACGAGCACCACGGCGAGTCCCGGTCTCACGCCGCGGGACACGAGCGTCGCAACCGTCGCCGCCACCTCCTCGCGAATCGACTTTGCGATGGCGGCGCCATCGATGAGCTCAGCGGGCAAAATCCACCGCCCGCTGCTCGCGGATGACCACGATCTTGATCTGACCCGGGTACTGCAGCTCCGTCTCGATACGGCGCGCGATCTCCTCGGAGAGCGCCGCCATGCGGAAATCGTCGACGTCGTCCGGATTCACGATCACCCTGATCTCCCTCCCCGCCTGAATGGCGAACACCTTGTCGACGCCTGTATAGCTCGCCGCGATGCGCTCGAGCCCCTCGAGCCGCTTCACGTAGGTCTCGAACGCCTCCCGGCGCGCGCCGGGACGCGAGCCGGAGATGGCGTCGGCGGCCTGCACGAGCACCGAAATCTCGCTCTCGTGGGGCACGTCGTCGTGATGCGCGGCGATGCAATTTATGATGAGCGGGTGCTCGCCGTACCGCGTGGCGACCTCGACGCCGAGCTGCACGTGCGTGCCCTCGTGCTCGTGGGTGAGCACCTTGCCGATGTCGTGGAGCAGCGCGCCGCGCTTGGCCATCGTGACGTCGAGCCCGAGCTCCGCGGCCATGATTCCGGCGAGGTGCGCGACCTCCTTCGAGTGATGCAGGATGTTCTGCCCGTAGCTCGTGCGGTATTGCATGCGGCCGATGAGGCGGATGAGCTCGACGTTCAGCCCGTGCGCGCCAACCTCGTAGGCGGCCTGCTCGCCCATGTCCTGGATCGCGGCGTCCACCTCCTTCCGCGACTTCTCCACCACTTCCTCGATGCGCCCCGGATGGATCCGTCCGTCGGCGACGAGCTTCGAGAGCGCCACGCGGGCGACCTCTCGCCGCACGGGATCGAAGCACGAAACCACTACGGTGTCAGGCGTGTCGTCGATGATGACGTCCACGCCTGTGGCGAGCTCGAACGCGCGAATGTTTCGACCCTCGCGGCCGATGATGCGCCCCTTCATCTCGTCGTTCGGAAGGGAGACGGACGAGACGCTGATCTCCGAGGTGTGCTCGGACGCGATGCGCTGCACCGCGAGCGCCACGATCTTCTTCGCCTCACGCTCGGCGTTGCGCCGCGCGGACTCGCGGATCTCGCGCAGCTGGTTCGCGGCGTCCGCGTGCGCCTCCTCCGCGAGGCGGCTGATCATCTCGGCCTTGGCATCCTGGGCGGACATGCCGGCCAGCTGCTCCAGCCGTCGGCGTGCGTCGGCGGCGAGCTTCTCCACCTCGGACTCGCGGTCGGCCAGGGCCTTCTCGCGCCCACCGAGCTCGCTCAGCCTGCGCGACGCTTCCTTTTCGCGCTGGTCCAGGATGTCCAGCTTTCGATCGAGGTTGGTGTCGCGTTCCTGTACACGGCGCTCTCCCCGCTCGATCTCATCGCGGCGCTTCTGCGCCTCGGCCTCCCATGCCTCGCGGAGCTTGATCGTCTCTTCCTTGCCCGAGACGATCGCGGCCTTGCGAAGCGCCTCGGCTTCCCGAGCCGCCTCGTCGAGCAACCGCTTGGACATTTCCTCGGCGGTGGACTTCGCGGCCACCTGAGCGGCGTGCTCCGTGCGCGTGCCGGCCGCGCGTCCCACAAAAAAGAAAACCACGCCGGCGAGTAGAATGCTCAGTGCCAGCGCGGCGTAGATCACGGGTTCGTTCATATGTATCTATGCTCCACACGACGGTAACGTCGCGATTCCCGGGGGAAACACAGCTACGCGCGCGCAAAGTCAGCGCGGAGGCACAACCCTGCCCAACTCCGTCAAACAGCGTGAGACAGAGCGGCTAACCGTAATGATCGCTTGAGGCTACGCGATGCGGTGCCGCTGCCGAGAAATTAGGTGAAGTGGGCGAAAAAGGCCAGACCCAGCCGCCAGAAACGCCCTTTAGGCGCCCCGTTTGCCAGGCGGCAGCAGTCTCCGGACCTCGCTGGAGATGCCTCGCATCCGGTCAGCCAGCTCGATCTGGCCATCGCGCGACTTGAACAGCTCGTCGGTGATCTCGAGCGCCGCGAGAATCGCCGCCTTGTGCGACTCGACCGTGGCGCCGGCGTTCATCACGCTTCGAATCGCCTCGTCCACGTACTTGGCCACGGCGCGGGTGTACTCGGGGGCCTCGTCGCTCCGGATGGTGTACTCCTCGCCGACGATCGTCACCTTGACCGAAGACTTGCGGCTCATCGGCGGGCCTCGCTCTCCTGCTGCTGGCGCAGGAAGCGCAGCTTGTCCATGAGCTGCTTGGTTCGGGCGCGGGCCGCGTCGAGCCGCTCGCGCAGCTCCCGGTTCTCGCGCTCGAGCGCCGCGGACGCTCCGCGCCCGCCGGAGGGCGCGGGGGCCTTGAGCTTGGCCTCGGCCTCGTGCGCGCGCCGGCGCCACGCCGCCATCTCGTCGGCCAGCGCGCCAATGACGTGCTCCAGCTCCTGGAAGGCAACCAGGTCAGGTCGTTCGCTGTAGGACACCGAGTTCTCCCTCGAGGGTTCGAAGCACCTTGTCGCGCCGGCCAGCGACCTCCTTGTCACGTAGAGTGCGTTCCGGATGCCGGAAGGTCAATCGCCAGGCGACGCTGCGGAACCCCTGTGCAACGCCCGCACCGCGATACTCGCTCAGCAGCGTGAGCGATTCGAGCAGCTCGCCGCTCCCCTGATGAATCGCGGCTTCGACGACGGACGCCGGCATGTCGTTCGGCACCAGCAGCGCGAGATCGAAGAACGTGGAGGGGGTGGACGGGAACGGGCGGAACCGTACGGTTTGCGGAGCGGCAACGCGCGTCTGCGCGAGATGCCGTTGGCCCGGCGGAGCGACGGGAGCGGAGGAGACGTCGGCGATCGTGATCTCGATGCCGAACGCGGGCGGCGCCCAGACGGGGGCGTCGAGCGCGAGTCGCGTCACGGTGCCGCGCGCGCGGCCATCCACCACGATGCGCCAGAGCGCATCCCCGGCGCCCACCTCGAGGGAAATCGCACCGGCGCCCTGGATGCTCGCGGCCAGCAGCTCGGCGAGCCCCTTCGCGTCCCACTCGTCGATGTCCGGCGCGCTGGCGTCCGTCCAGTGCGGCGGGTGCCGGCGTCCCATGATGATCGCCGCCACGCGCATTTCCTCGCGCGGGAGCCCCGACCCAGCGGGCTCGAACGCCGCGCCGATCTCGAACAGGCGCACATCGCGATGGTGTTGCGCGAGATTGTATTCGACGCGGCGCGCCAGCGTCTCCAGGAGCGAGCGGCGAAGGAACGCCTCGTCCTCGGCCAACGGATTGGCCACGCGAGCGTGCGGCGCATCACCGCCCTTCACGAACGGCATCGAGAGCGCCTCGAGCAGCCCCGCGCTCACGCACCGCTCCCGCGTGCGCTTCATCTGCACCGCGAGCGGCGAATCGGGCACCGTACCGCTGCGGAACGGCCGGAGCTCGGTGGAGAACGAGTCGTAGCCGCGAAGCCGGGCGACCTCCTCCGCGAGATCCACCGGCAGCGAGACATCCGGACGCCACGACGGGACTGTCGCCTCGCTCGCACCGCCGGCGAACGCGGAGACGCGGAACCCTACCGACTGCAGAAGCGTCGCGATCGACTCTTCGGAGAGCGGCTCGCCGAGGAGGCGAGAGAGCCGTGCCGGGGAAACGGGGATCGTGCGCAGAGACATCGCCGATGGATACAGGTCGACCGGCGCACCTTCCACAGTGCCGCCCGCGACGGCGATGAGAAGCTGAGCCGCACGTGCGAGCGCCGCGGGGACGCCGTCGAAGTCGACGCCGCGCTCGAAACGATAGCTCGCGTCGGTGGAGAGCTGCAGCGTGCGGCGCGTGCGGCGCACGCTCGCGGGATCGAAGTACGCGACCTCGAGAAACACGTCGCGCGTCGCGTCGCTCACCTCGCTCGTGCTGCCGCCCATGACGCCAGCCACACCCTGCGCGCGATCGCCATCGGCGATGACGGTCATCGATGGATCGAGCGTCCGGTCGACGCCGTCGAGCGTGCGCAGCTTTTCGCCCGCGCGCGCGCGACGCACGAGCACCGTGGACTGCCCGAGCAGCGACGCGTCGTAGGCGTGCATCGGCTGTCCGAGCTCGTGGAGCATGTAGTTCGTGACGTCGACGACGTTGTTGATCGAGCGACTTCCCACCGCGACGAGCCGCTCGGCGAGCCACGCCGGGCTCGGCCCCACGGTGACGCCGCGAATGAGAGCGCCGGCGAAGCGCGGACTCCCCGCCGCATCCTCGAGCCGAACGCGCACGGAGCCGGCCATGCCCTCGGACCCGCCGCGCACGGGCGGAGGAATCGTCGCGGTCGCGCCGGGGAGCGCAGGAAGCTCGAGGCGCGATCCGTTCGCCGCGGCGATCTCGCGCGCGAGCCCGACGTGCGAGAGCAGGTCGGGACGGTTCGGCGTGACGTCGACGACGATGCGCGTGTCGCCAACCGGCATCGCGCGCAGAAACGGCGTGCCGGGCGCCAGGTCGGTGGTGAGCTCGAGAATCCCCTCGTGATCGGTGCCGAGCGCGAGCTCGCGGGCGGAGAGGAGCATCCCGTTCGATGTCGCGCCGCGGATCTTTCGCTTCTCGAGCTTCACGCCGCCGGGGATGGTCGAACCGGCGGGAGCGAACGGGTACTTCCGGCCGGCCTGGACGTTCGGCGCGCCGCAGACGACGTCGAGGAGCTCGCCGCGCCCCGCGTCCACCTTGGTTACCCAGAGGTGATCGGAGTCGGGATGACGCGCGGCTTCCACCACGAGCCCCACGACAACGGCGGCGAGGTCGGCGCGCAGCACCACGAGCTCGTCCACCGGACAGCAGCGCGCGGTGATGAGATCGCGGAGCTCCGTGGGCGAGTATTCGAACGGAACGATGGCGCGCAGCCACTCGTACGATGCGTTCACTGTGCGAACTGCTCCAGAAATGCGATGTCGGAATCGTACTCGATGCGAATGTCGGGAATGCCGAAGCGCTGGAGCGCGATGCGCCCGGGTCCCATGCCGAACGCCCATCCCGAATAGCGCTCGGCATCGACGCCGGCGGCCTCGAGCACTGCGGGGTGCATCATCCCGCAGCCCAGGATCTCGACCCACCCGGTTTGCTTGCAGGTCGCGCAACCGGAGCCGCCGCAGATGCGGCACGCGACATCCATCTCGGCGCTCGGCTCCGTGAACGGGAAGAAGCTCGGCCGAAAGCGCGTCGCCGTCTCGCCGAAGAAGCGATTCGCGAAATGGGCGAGGGTCGCCTTGAGGTCGACGAACGAGATGCCTTCGTCCACGGCCATCCCCTCGATCTGCGCGAACATCGGCGCGTGCGACGCGTCGAAGAAGTCGCGCCGGAACGCGTTCCCCGGCGCGATGATCCGTATCGGCGGCGGATACGACTGGAGCGTGCGGATCTGCACCGGCGAGGTGTGCGTGCGGAGGAGACCGCCGCCCTCGAGGTAGAGCGTGTCGTGCATGTCCATCGCCGGATGATCCGGTGGAAAGTTCAGCGCCCCGAAGTTGTACCACTCGTGCTCGGCCTCGGGGCCGGTGGCGATGGTGAAGCCCAGGTCGCGGAAGATCGACTCGACCTCCTCCATCACGAGCGTGACGGGATGCTTGGCGCCGCGCCACTCGCGGCGCGCGGGCATGGAGAGGTCGAGCGTCGCGCGCGCGGGCTTCGATGCCGCGAGCGCGATGCGGCGCTCCTCGAGCGCGCCCTCGAGCTCCGTCTTCACGGCGTTGAAGCGCGCGCCGAACGCCGGCTTGTCGGGTCCGGGCACGTCGGCGAGCGAGCGCTTGAAGTCGTTCAGCGCGCCGCGCGTGCGGCCCACCGACTCCGCGCGCACCGTCTCGAGCGCGTCGAGCGATTCGGCCGATCGAATCTGGCTCAGCGTCTGCGCGAGAAAGTCATCGAGCTGCGCGAGCAATTCCGGGAGGGGGCGTGCCATCGAGGTCGTGGTGTCGCTCAGGGAGGAAACGAAACGGCGGCAGCGGCGACGAGGTCGCGCTGCCGCCGAAGAGCCGGTGCGGATGCGACGAGCGTGCGCGTCAGGCGGCCGTGAGTGCGGCGCGCGCCTTTTCCGCGAGGACGGTAAATGCGCCGGGATCGCGAACCGCGAGATCGGCGAGGATCTTCCGGTCCACTTCCACGCCCGCCTTCTTGAGGCCGTGCATGAACACGCTGTAGCTCATGTCGTGCTGATGAGCGGCGGCGTTGATGCGAACGATCCAGAGCTTGCGGAAGTCGCGCTTCTTGTTCTTGCGATCGCGGTAGGCGTACACCCATCCGCGCTCGACGTTTTCCTTCGCGGCCTTCCAGAGCTTCGAGCGGGCGCCGAATGCTCCACGCGCCGCCTTCATGATCTGCTTCTTACGCTTCAGTCGCGTGACGTTCGATTTGACGCGTGGCATGTGGTCTCCTTACGCCTGCAAGAGGCGCTTCATGCGCTTCTCGTCGCCCGTGGTCGCGATCGTGCTCGCGCGGCGGAGATTGCGCTTCCGCTTGGACGACTTCTTGGTGAGGATGTGGCTCTTGTACGCCTTGAACCGCTTCACCTTGCCGCTGGCGGTGAGCTTGAAGCGCTTCGTGGCACCCTTGTGCGACTTCATCTTCGGCATGTCGAATCCTTTCGGTATGGCGGCCTACTTCGGCGCCAGGATCATGGTCATGTTCTTCCCTTCCAGCTTCGCTTCCGTCTCGACCTTGCCGATGTCGGAGAGATCGCTGGACACCCGGTCGAGCACGTCCTTGCCCAGCTCCGGATGCGCGACCTGCCGGCCGCGAAACATCATCGTCACTTTCACCTTGTTGCCTTCCTCCAGGAACCGGCGCGCGTGCCGCGTCTTCGTGTCGAAGTCGTGATCGTCGATGCCTGGGCGGTACTTCACCTCTTTGAGGTGAATGACGTGCTGCTTCTTCTTTGCCACGCGGGCCATTTTGGCCTGCTCGAACTTGAATTTGCCGTAGTCCATGATGCGGACCACGGGCGGGCGCGCGAGCGGTGCGACCTCCACCAGGTCCAATCCCTGTGCTTCTGCCTGCGCGAGCGCTGTATCCAGCTCGAGGATTCCCAGCTGGCTGCCGTCTGGTGCGATCACGCGCAGCGGACTAATGCGAATCTGGCGATTTACGCGGACGCGCTTGGTGCTATCCTGAATGGGCGGTGCCTCCGACAAGGACAAAAAAAATCGCGGACACCACTCCGGAGTCCGCGATGCGCGACAGGCGCCCGCATGCCGGGCGCCGATCGTTCATTGGTACTCCTGCAGCACACCTCGCGCGAGCGCGAGGGCCGGAGGGTGAGAGCGAGGTGCTCGCTCTGCTTACCTGGTTGTCAGCGTTCAAGTTAGTCGACTTTAGGGGGGCAAGTCAACTGCGTCGGCATCGCTGTGCGCCTCGGGATCGCGACCAGTTGCGCGAGCTCAGGCTGTAAGCGGCGAGCGGGAAGCTTTCAGCCTGGAGCGGAAGCCAAACAGCGAATAGACGGGTTGGCTCGGCCATTCAACACGGGGCTCGCTCGGACCAAACGTCTCGGCTCTACGCGCTCCTCGGCAGGTTCACGGCTGAAGACTTCTCGCTCACGGCTAAAGGCTGGAGCTCGCTTGCGATCTCGAGATCTCGACCCCGCCTCGCGATGCTGACGCGGTTGACCTTCAAGCTTTCACCGACCCAGCCAAAGCGTACCCCTTCCCATCATGCGCCACCCGCCCCCATGCGTGCGTCGCGTCGTGCTCGAACACCAGCAGCCAGTCCTCCGCCATCGCTCGCGCCAGCACGCGGCGCTTCGTCTCGAGCGTCACGAGCGGCTCCACGTCGTAGCCCATGATCCAGGGGAGCGGCAGGTGCGCCGCGGTGGGCACCAGGTCGGCGAGGTAGAAGGCCTTCTCGCCCTTCGACTCCAGCAGAATTCCCTGGTGAAAGGGCACGTGTCCCGGCGTCGGCAGCACGCGAATGCCCGGCACGATCTCACGCTCGCCCTCCACCAGCTCCGCGAGGCCCGCGGCAACGACGGGCGCGAAGTTGTGCGGGAAATAGCTCGCCGCCGTGCGCTCGTTGGTATGCGACGCGTAGTCGAGCTCTCCGCGCTGCATGAAGTAGCGCGCGTTCGGAAAAGTGGGGAGGATCTCCCCGCCCTCGTTGCGATACGTGTTGCCGCCGCCGTGATCGAAGTGCAGATGCGAGTCGATCACGATCGCGATGTCGCTCGGCGAATGACCGAGCTGCGCGAGCGCGTCCTCGAGCGCGGTACGTCCACCGGCGCCAGCGTTCTCGACGCCGTAGATGTCGATGAAGCGCGCGTTCTCCTTGTTCCCCGCCCCGCAGTCGATGAGCACGAGCCCATCGTCATGCTCGATCAGCAGGCACCGCATGCCGAGCGGGATGCGATTGCGCTCGTCGGCCGGGATGCGGCGCTCCCACAGCGGTTTCGGCACGACGCCGAACATCGCGCCGCCATCGAGCTTCTGCCCGCCCGCCTGCAGCGCATGAATCCTCCATCCGCCCAGCGTGCGCGATTCGACCAGCGGCTGCGGCGCGCTCACGCTGTCGTGTCCTTGTCCACCGGGCGCGGCATGGCGCTCGGCCTGCGCGGGCGCGGCGCGCGATCGGTCCGCGCGCCCAGGAGGCGCTGCAAGTCGTCCCAGCACCGGCAGTCGCGGTCGCGAGCCTCGTCCAGGAGACGAAGCAGCACGTGCGCGGTGGCCACGGCGTCGCCAGCCGCGCGATGGCGCGCCAGGATCTCGACGCCGTAGTAGTGCGCGACGCTGTCGAGGCGCCGGCTGCGCAGCTGCGGGAGCACGCGCCGCGCGAGACGCACCGTGCAGAGCCGCCGCCCGGACAGGCGCCGGCCCGTGGCGCGCTGCACCTCGTGGGTCACGAAGCGCCAGTCGAAGTCCGCGTTGTGCGCGACGAACACGTGCCCCGACAGCACCGACAGCAGCTGGTCGCAGATGTCGCGGAACCGCGGCGCATCCTTGACCATCTCCCAGTTGATCTGCGTGAGCGCGGTGATCATCGGCGGAATCGAGCGCTCGGGATTCACGAGCGTCTCGAAGCGCTCCGCCACCATCCCGTCGCGGACGACGATCGCCGCGATCTCGGTGATGCGATCGCCGCTCCAGGGACTCGTCCCCGTGGTCTCGACGTCGACGACGACGTAAGAGAGCGATGCGAGCTCGTCGCGTCCGGTGGTCGCATCGTAGGTGGCATGCTGCTCGGCCACGGCCACCATCACGTGCGGCGCGGTGGGCTCGGGCGCGAGCGACCAGCGTCCGTCGGGCGAGCGCACGAACTCGGGGCGCTCGGCGAAGAGCGCCAGTGCCATCTGCTCGGCCACCACGCGCGGCGCCCCCGGCATCTGGCACACGTGCTCGATCAGCGGCGTCGCCTCCGATGGACCTGTCGCAAGAAACGCGAGCGCGCGCTCGGTGAGACGTGTCTCGGCCGGCCGCGACTCGATGCCGTTGGCGCTCAGTCCCACGGATCTTCGCGATGCACCGGAAGCGTCATGCACCGCGGTCCACCGCCCGCCCGCACCAGCTCCGACCCCTCGAACGTGATCACTGCGCGCTCCCCGTCCTTCACTCGCTCGTCGCCCGTCAGAAAGTCCACCGATGACACCACGCGAAAGCCCTGCTTCCCCATTTCGGCGATCGTCGCCTCGTTGCGCGAATATGAAAGGATGACACCGGGGCGCATCGCGACAAAGTTGCAGCCGCTCGCCCACTGCTCGCGCTCCTGCACGGCTCGTCGCGTACCGCCGCAGAACACGGGCGTCATCTTGAGGCCCACGTGCTCGAGCGCCGCGAACACGTTGGGCATCTCCTGCATGTGCTCGTTCCCCTTCCGGCGATACAGTATGGGCAGGCGCTCCGGTCCGATGAAGTGCGGCGGGTACACGGCGCACAGGTCGCGATCGAGCTGCGT
>Ga0070679_100004104_pt1 | contig 13426 bp, 13 predicted proteins | sample KBSC63BmetaG_FD_65652 | JGI IMG/M metagenome (GOLD analysis project Ga0070679, IMG submission 65652) | Corn rhizosphere microbial communities from Kellogg Biological Station, Michigan, USA - KBS C6-3B metaG | ecosystem: Host-associated > Plants > Roots > Rhizosphere | place: USA: Michigan... | reverse complement strand
CTGAGCCGCAACTTCGGCAAGGAGTCGGCGATGCTGGCCGGGCTCAGCCATGCCCGAGGCGACAAGGTCGCGATCATGGACGCCGACCTCCAGCACCCGCCCGAGCTCCTGGCCGAGATGCTGCCGCTCCTCGACGGCGAGGCACAGCAGGTGGTGGCTCGCCGTACGCGTGACCAGGACCCGGTCCTGCGGACGTTCCTGTCCAAGGCCTACTACCGGCTGATCAACCGCCTGACCGACGTCGACCTGGAGGACGGCGTCGGCGACTTCCGGGTCCTCGACCGGACGGCCGTCCACGCCCTGCTCACCCTGGGCGAGACCAACCGCTTCTCCAAGGGCCTGTTCGCCTGGATCGGCTTCGACACCGCCGTCGTCGACTACAAGAACGTCTCGCGCGCCGCCGGGACCACCAAGTGGCGGATGACCGACCTGTTCAACTACGGCATCGACGGCGTGGTCTCGTTCAACTACCGGCCGCTGCGACTCTCGATCTGGTTCGGGGTGCTGGTGACCGCGATCGCGGTGGTCTACGCCCTGTGGGTGCTGGGCGAGGCGATCCTGCACGGCAACACGGTGCCCGGCTACGTGACCCTGATCTGCGCGATCTCCGGGTTCGGCGGCGTGCAGATGATCCTGCTGGGCGTGATCGGCGAGTACCTCGGCCGGATCTACGCCGAGACCAAGCGCCGGCCGCTGTTCCTGCTCAAGGAGGCCAGCCCGGGCTCGCCGATCGCGGTGACCACGGCACTCGGACCCGAGCACGAGGACCGGTTCGCGGCGTACCGGACCGACATCGACCCGAGCCGCGACAGGAGTGAGGACGCGTGAGCGCGAACGACGCCCGGGATGCTCGCGGGGCCGGAGCGAGCCGCGTCCAACGGCTGTTCTGGCCGGCGGTGGTGGTCGTGGCGACCGCGGTGTTCGCGACCATCCCGAAGGTCGTGACCACGTGGTTCTACCAGCGCGGCGACACCGCCGTGCAGTTCGCGCCGACGTGGTTCCACCTCGGTGAGCTGACCCGCGATGGCGTCTTCCCCGCGTGGATGGACCCCGACACGTGGGCCGGCGGCAACTACGCCGCCGAGGCGCTGTTCGGCATCTACGACCCGCTCAACATCCCGGTCTGGCTGGTGATGTCGGCCGGGCCCGACCTGATGACCACGATGTTCCTGGTCAAGCTGGTCTTCATGGTGCTGCTCGCCGTGGGCACCTACCTGCTGGCGCGTGAGTACGACGCGAGGCCGTTCGCCGCCGCCTCGGTCGCCGTGGCCCTGCCGTTCTGCGGGTTCACGCTCTTCTGGGACGCCGGCTCGTGGGCGTCCGGCCTGATCGCGTTCGCCTACACGCCGTGGGTGTGGTGGGTGCTCCGCCGCGTGGTCCGGCGTACCGCCAACCCGTTCTGGGGGTTCGTCGTCGCCGCGCTGGCGGTGACCCAGGGCAACCCGTACGGCGTGCTGGCCCTGATCGTGGTCGGCCTCGCGCTGGCCGTCGAGGGTCTGCTCGACGGTCACCGCACGGGCACTCTGCTGCTGGTGCTCGCCGGAGCCTGCGCGGCGCTCCTGCTGCCGCTGGTGTTCCTGCCGCTGCTGCAGACCAGCTCGCTCACGGTGCGCGATCTCGGCGGGTTCATCAGCAACACCGGCAAGCTGCAGCCGGTGCCCGGTGACTTCCTCCAGGCCAGCAACCCGACCGCCGTCCCGCCGATCATCGCCATCACCGGGCCCAACACCGTGCCGTCGACGTTCCTGGCGTGGTTCGTGCTGCCGCTGCTGCCGTGGCTGCGCTGGCGGGCGCTGCGCGGACGCGGCCGCTCCCTGGTCGCCCCCGTGGTGGTCTCGGTGGTCTACCTGGCGCTCGTGCTGGCGCCCTCGAAGCTGTGGATGTTCCGCTGGCCCCTCCGGGTCACCGAGTACCTCTACCTGGGCCTGATGGTGCTGTTCGCGGTTCTGCTGAGCCGGGGGTTGGCGGCCAGCAACGCCCGCTGGCGCCTGCTGGGCTCGCTGGTGGCGATCGGAGCTCCGGCGTACCTCGCGTGGGCACACCGTCCGAGCGACCTGCGGCGACTGGCCGTCGGGGGCGTGCTGGTGCTCGTGCTGACCGGTCTGGCGCTCCTCGCGTCGCGGCTCGGAGCCCTGCGCGTGGTCGCGCTGGCCGGGGTGCTGATCGTCGGCACCGGTCTGTCCGTGGGGCTCCAGCTCAAGACCTTCGGCGAGAACAAGGGCTCCCGCGTCTGGCACACGCCGCACGACGTGGCGGCGATGAAGCAGACCTTCGGTGGGCGTTCCGGGACCGTCCTGCAGTTCTCGGACTTCCGGGACCTCCAGCACACCAAGACGCTGCCGCAGCTGACCAGGAAGTGGGAGAGCTTCCTGCCGGGCAGCCTGTACGACGTCACCGGCGTCGAGGCGGTCAACCACTACACGGGGATGGGGCTGGTCCAGTTCCAGCGGAGCCTGTGCATGTCCTACGAGGGCTTCACCCGCCCGTGCGGCTACCACGGCATCTTCTCGTCTCCGGCTCCCGGGCTCCCGCCGCTCGCCGACCTGATGAAGGTGCAGACGATCGTGGTCGGCCCGAAGCAGGCCGCGGCGGCCGGCACCACCCCGCCGGCGGACTGGTCCCCGCAGAAGAGCGACGCGCAGGTGCAGGTCTACGAGCGCACCCAGGCGCTGCCGTGGCCGGGCTCGCACCTCAGCTTCGTGCCGAACGGCGTGAAGGTCGCGGCGGCCGCGAACGACGACGCGCGGCACGAGCACGTCGACATCTCCGAGACCGGGAACGGCGGGCAGGTGATCTTCGCGATGCTCGGCTGGCCCGGGTGGCACGCCACGCTCGACGGCACGCCGGTCAAGGTCGGCCGCGGGCCGGCGGGGCTGCTGACCGCCACCGTGCCGGCGAACAGCAAGGGCAGGCTCGAGCTGACCTTCACCCCGCCGGGGCTGACCGCGGGGCTCGGCGCGGCCGGACTCGGCCTCCTGGGTGCCGTCGTCCTGGGCTTCGCCGGTCGCCGGCGGACGCGTGACGACGAGCCCGACGGGCACATCTCCGAGGACCGACGTGCTGACGCCGACGAGCCCGCCTCCGACGCGGTCGAATAGGTCACAGACGATTCCGACGGGCGCGCGACCGCGGACATACTGACGGTCGCCGCGGATCGCGCGGCACCTCCCCGACCGGAAGGACGACGTACGTCATGGGTCGCCTCTGCCAGACCGACGGTCTCACCGACGACCAGACCGAGATCCTCAAGGCGGTGCGCGACTTCGTCGAGCGCGAGATCCTGCCCGTCGCCACCGAGCTCGAGCACCGCGACGAGTACCCCACGAAGATCGTCGAGGGTCTCAAGGAGCTCGGCCTGTTCGGGCTGATGATCCCCGAGGAGTACGACGGCCTCGGTGAGTCGCTGCTCACCTACGCCCTGGCCGTGGAGGAGATCGCCCGCGGCTGGATGAGCGTGAGCGGCATCATCAACACACACTTCATCGTCGCCTGGATGCTGCTCCAGCACGGCACCGAGGAGCAGAAGCAGAAGTACCTGCCCCGGATGGCCACCGGCGAGGTGCGCGGTGCGTTCTCGATGAGCGAGCCGGGCTGCGGCTCGGACGTCAGCGCGATCACGACGAAGGCCCTGCGCGGCGACGACGGCGGCTACGAGATCACCGGCCAGAAGATGTGGTTGACCAACGGCGGCTCGGCCAACCTGGTCGCGGTGCTGGTCAAGACAGACGAGGGCCAGGACTCGGTCTACAAGAACATGACGACGTTCCTGGTGGAGAAGCAGGAGGGCTTCGGCGAGACCGCCCAGGGCGTGACGGTGCCCGGCAAGATCGAGAAGATGGGCTACAAGGGCGTCGACACCACCGAGCTGGTCTTCGAGGGGCACCGGATCTCCGCCGACCAGATCCTCGGCGGGACGCCGGGGCAGGGCTTCTACCAGATGATGGACGGCGTCGAGGTCGGTCGCGTCAACGTCGCGGCCCGCGGCTGCGGGGTCGCCAACCGGGCCTTCGAGCTGGGTGTCGCCTACGCCCAGCAGCGCGAGGCCTTCGGCAAGAAGATCGCCGAGCACCAGGCGGTGCTGTTCCGGCTCGCCGAGATGGCGACCAAGGTCGAGGCCGCGCACCAGATGATGGTCAAGGCCGCCCGGACCAAGGACCGGGGCCAGCGCAACGACCTCGAAGCGGGCATGGCGAAGTACCTCGCCTCGGAGTACTGCGCGCAGGTCGTCGAGGACTCCTTCCGCATCCACGGCGGCTACGGCTTCTCCAAGGAGTACGAGATCGAGCGGCTCTACCGCGAGGCGCCGATGCTCCTGATCGGCGAGGGGACCGCCGACATCCAGCGGATGATCATCGGGCGGCGGTTGCTGGAAGACTACCGCCTGTGACCGCTCCAGCTCCGCGCTCCGACCTCCGCTACGTCTTCGTCGTCACCTACGGCCGGTCCGGCTCGACCCTGACCCAGGGGTTCCTGAACGCGATGCCGCGGACCCTGGTGCGCGGGGAGAACAACTTCTACATCCTGCCGCTGTACCGCTCCTGGGAGATGCTCCGGGCGTTCAAGGAGAGGTACGGCGGGCCCCGCAGCGCCAGGACGGCCTCGGCGTTCTACGGGCTGCTCGACGCCGACCTCGACGGGTACGCCGCCGGTGTGCGCGGGATCGTCGAGCACCAGCTGCTCGCCGGCATGCCGGCCACCGACCTCGACCGGATCGGGTTCAAGGAGGTGCTCTGGCACCGTGTGAAGCCCGACGAGCAGGCGGGGTTCTTCGACTTCCTCGATCTCGCCTTCGACCACCCGCTCTACGTGCTGAACCAGCGCGACGTGGCGATGACCACGACGTCCGGGTTCTGGCGCAACAAGGAGGAGGGCATCCCGGAGCGGCAGGTGGGCCGGGTCCGCAAGCTCCAGGCCTGGCTCGCAGAGTCGCGGCCCGACCGCACCTTCGACCACCAGTACGAGCGCGCGACCAGCAAGGATCCGGACGTCGTCGACGCCCAGCTGCGCGGTCTGGCGGAGTTCGTCACCGGCGGCTGTGACGACGAGCTGCTCGAGCGGCTGCGGGCCACGCTCGAGGTCGGCCACGGCCCCAACCCGTTCGGCCGGACCCGCGCCCAGTGATGCCCGCCCAGTGACGTCCGACCAGTGACGTCCGACCAGTGACGCGAGACCGGTGACCCGCTCCCAGCCCGACCTGTTCCGGCAGCAGGCGGAGGCCTGCGGCCACCTCGGGTCGCCGATGTACGCCGAGCTGCTGGCCGCCCTCGCCGACGATCTCGAACGCGGCGGTCCCACCGCACATGTCCTCCGTGGGCACGAGGACGATCCGGGACCGTCGGGTCTGGCGCTGCGCCTGGTCGGCAGCGTCCACCGGCTGGTGCTGGCCGGCGACACGCCGGAGCTGGCGGCGTACGTCCCCACCGTCGGTGGCGCCTGGTCGGCGGAGGGCGTGCCGGCGTTCGTCGACTTCCTGGACCGACGGGGCGAGGACATGCGTCCGCTGCTGGAGCACGCCCCGCAGACCAACGAGGTCGGACGCGCCGCGGCGCTGGTGGGCGGCCTGCTGCGGGTGGTCGAGCGGTGGCGCCTGCCGGTCCGGCTCTTCGAGATCGGGTCCAGCGGGGGGCTCAACCTCCAGGCCGACCGCTTCTGCATCGGCGACGACCGTGGTGGCGCCTGGGGCGACCCCGACAGCCCCGTGCGCCTCGACCGGGCCTGGAGCGGCGTGCCGCTGCCACTCGACGTCGTCCCGGCGATCGTGGAGCGGGGTGGCTCCGACGTGCACCCGGTCGACGTGACGAGCGAGGACGGGCGGCTCACGCTCACCTCCTACGTCTGGCCGGACATGGCCGAGCGGCACGAACGCCTGGCGGGCGCGATCGAGCTGGCGCGCCGCGACCCCGCGCCGGTCGAGACGGCAGACGCCGCGTCGTACGTCGAGCGGTTGCGGCTCGAGCCCGGCACCGTGACCGTGCTGTGGCACTCGGTGATGTGGCAGTACGTGCCCGAGCACCAGCAGGCGCGGGTGACGGCTCGGCTCGCCGACCTGGGGAGCACGGCGACGAGGGACCAGCCCCTGGTCCACCTGTACGCCGAGCCCTCCCGTCGTACGCCGGGCGCCGAGCACCGAGGATGGGTGTGCGCCGAGACCTGGCCCGGCGACGGCGAGCGCGTCTTCTGGGGCGACATGGCCGCCCACGGGCCGCCGGTCGTCTGGGAGTAGCGCACGCCCGGCCCCGGACGTACCTGACGCGATCCTGGGAAGTTCCTGGCAATCAGGCGCGACCCTCCGGTGGCAGCGGGTCGCGCCCTACGCTGTCCCCTGCGCACGCGCGGAGCGTGCCGCGCTCTCCCGACCTGTGCCCTGGAGGCAACCCATGCTGGTGGTGACCACGAACGACCTTCCCGGCTGGGAGATCCGTCAGGTGTGTGGCGAGGTCTTCGGGCTGACCGTGCGTTCGCGCAACGCCTTCTCGCAGATGGGCGCGGGCTTCAAGTCGCTGATGGGCGGCGAGCTCAAGGGGATGACCGCCAACCTGGTCAACTCGCGCAACGAGGTGATGGGCCGGATGATCGAGGAGGCCCGCAACCGCGGCGCCAACGCGGTCGTCGCGATGCGCTTCGACACCTCCGAGATGGGCGACACCTGGACCGAGATCTGCGCCTACGGCACCGCCGTGATCGCGGTCCCGGTCACCGACGCCGCTCGCGAGACCGCCACGCGACTGGGCTACAGCCAGGGCGGTGCGCCCGCGCAGGGTCAGCCGAGCCTGACCGGCGACGGGTACGGCGGCGGGCAGGTCTAGGGCAACCCGGTCGACCGCTCGACCGGTCGGATGGCAGGGTGGAGGCATGAGCCAGGACAAGGACGCCGACGCCCCCCGCGATCCCGACGCCCCCAAGGCGTCTGCCAACGAGGACCTCAAGGCCAAGATGCGCGAGGCCCTGGACCGCAAGAACGCCAAGGCCAAGGGCGTCCGCGAGGACGCGCCGTTGCACGAGAAGGCCCACGGGTCGGAGGTGCACGGCGGCGCCACGCAGAAGTTGCACCGCCGCAAGGCCGGCGGCTGAGCCGGGCCCTCGGTCGACCGCACCCCACGGCGCCTCGCCCGAGGCGCCGGCCGCCGGCAGGTCCGGCACCCTCGACGCGGATCCGGCGGCCCAGGGGCTGTCCCCGTGAGGAAGGCCACGACGCACCCCGTCGAGCGGTCGGCGGGTCTGCGGCAGGATGCAGCCATGCAGTTCGGACGCACGTACGAGGAGTTCGAGGTCGGCGCGACGTACCAGCACTGGCCGGGCAAGACGGTCACGGAGTACGACGACCACCTGTTCTGCCTGCTCACCATGAACCATCACCCGCTGCACCTGGACGCGCACTACGCGGGGGAGACCACCCAGTTCGGCAGGAACGTCGTGGTCGGTAACTACGTGTACTCCCTGGTCCTCGGCATGAGCGTGCCCGACGTGTCGGGCAAGGCGATCGCCAACCTCGAGGTCGAGTCGCTGCGCCACGTGGCGCCGACGTTCCACGGCGACACGATCTACGCCCAGACGACGGTGCTGGACAAGCGCGAGTCGGCCAGCAAGGACGATCGTGGCGTCGTCCATGTCGAGACCATCGGCTACAACCAGGACGGCACCGTCGTGTGCGTCTTCCGGCGCACGGTGATGGTGCCCAAGCAGAGCTACCTCGACGCCCGCGGCGGCGAGCAGCCCGGCCGGCCGGTGCCGCAGCCGGACCGGAACTGGCCGGGACCTCCGCAGGCGTAGACGCCCCCGGCGACACCGCACCGACACCCCTGGGGGTGCATGAAACCGCGTCCGAGCGGGCACGGAAATGGGCATGACGGCTTCTCGGACCGACGTGGACACGCGCCACGAGCCCCCGGACACCCGCTTCTTCGGCCAACCCGCGGTGCTGGCCAACCTCTTCGGGGTCGAGGTCTGGGAGCGGTTCAGCTTCTACGGGATGCAGGGCATCCTGCTGATCTACCTGTACTACTCCGCCGCCCGGGGCGGGCTGGGGATCAGCGAGGCGACCGCGACCAGCATCGTCGGGGCGTACGGCGGGGCGGTGTACTTCGCGACCATCCTCGGTGCCTGGATCGCCGACCGGCTGATCGGCGCGGAGCGGACGCTCTTCTACGCCGCCGTCGTGGTGATGCTCGGGCACGTGTCGCTCTCGCTCCTCCCGGGACTGACCGGGGTGGGGGTCGGGCTCGGGCTGGTGGCGCTGGGCAGCGGTGGCGTCAAGGCCAACGCCACCTCCCTGGTCGGCTCGCTGTACGACGAGCACGACGAGCGCCGAGACGCCGGCTTCAGCCTGTTCTACCTCGGCATCAACCTCGGCGCGTTCGTGGGACCGCTCCTGACCGGACTCCTGCAGCGCAACGAGGGGTTCCACTGGGGCTTCGGGCTCGCGGCCGTCGGCATGGCCGTCGGGCTCGCGCAGTACGCCGCGTTCCGCAACCGTCTTCCCGACACCACTCGCGAGGTGCCCGACCCGGTGGACCGGGACAAGCTGGTCGGCTACGTCGTGGCCGCGCTGGCCCTGGTCGCGGTCGTCGTCGTCCTGATCCTGGTGCACGTGATCACCGCACCGCGGCTGGCCGACATCGTGATCTGGGTGAGTGCGGCGGCGGCCGTCGCCTACTTCGCGGTGATCCTGTCGAGCCGGCACCTCGACACCACGGAGCGCTCGCGGGTGCTGGCGTTCATCCCGATGTTCGTGTGCAGCGCGGTCTTCTGGTCGCTGTACCAGCAGCAGTTCACGGTGATCACCGTCTACTCCGACAAGCGGCTCGACCGGAGCCTGTTCGGCTGGGAGATGCCCGTGTCGTGGGTGCAGTCGATCAACCCGGTCTTCATCATCATCCTGTCCGGGGTGTTCGCGGCGATCTGGATGCGGCTCGGCGACCGCCAGCCGGTGACGCCGGTCAAGTTCGGGCTCGCCACCATCGTGATGGGCCTCGCCTTCTGGCTGTTCCTGCTGATGCCGAGCGGCAAGAACTCCGTGCCGATCCTCGGGCTGGCGCTGATCCTGCTGGTGTTCACCATCGCGGAGCTGCTGATCTCACCGGTGGGACTGTCGCTGGCGACCAAGCTGGCACCGCGCGCCTTCGTGACCCAGATGGTGGCGCTGTTCTTCCTCTCGATCGCGCTCGGGACGGCGATGTCGGGCAAGCTCGCCGAGCACTACGACCCGACCCACGAGACCCCGTTCTTCCTGTGGATCGGACTGGTCGCCATCGCGGTCGGCGTCGCGGTGCTGGCCCTCACCAAGCCGATCAGCCGGATGATGCAGGGCGTGCGCTGATCTCGGGGACGAAGGCGCGGGCCAGGGGGATGATCAGGAGCACCAGCACCATCGGTACGGCGAAGCCGAGCCGCAGGTTGCCGGCGCCGACCAGCCCGGTCATCACCGCCCCGAGCAGCGAGCCGGCGTAGTTGAACTGGTTGAAGCGGCCGATCACGGCGTCGACGCGGGCCTGACGCAGCGCCGGGTCGTCCTCGCCCGCGGGCCCGGCGTCACCCGCGATCCGCGCCGCCGCCGAGAAGCTGAGCGGCGCCACGACGGCGACCCCGCCCCCGACGACCAGGAAGCCCAGGACCGCGACCGGCCACGAGGGCGCGAACACCGTGATCGCGAGCCCGAGGCACGCGACCCCCGAGCCGACGCGGAGGACCGGCACCACGCCGTACCGGGCGACCAGCGCGTCGCCCGAGAGGCGCACGGCGCCGCTCGCGAGCAGGTAGGGGAACACGGCCAGGGCGACCAGCTCCGACGGGGTGGAGAAGACCTTGTCGAGGTACTGCGGTCCCCAGGTGAACGCCGCGGTGTCGACCATGTAGAAGAGCACCATCGCGAGCCCCACCAGCACGATCGGGCGCCAGGGCACCTGCACCTGGGGCGCCGCGGTGAGCGCGGTCTCCGCGCGTCGGAGGAACGGCGCGAACGCCACGACGAGGGGCAGTACGGCGACGGCTGCCGTGGCCGAGACCGGCAGGGGTCCCATCGCGAGCGCCACGGCCGAGCCGAGGAAGCCGCCGAGCGTCCAGGCGCCGTGGAACGACGGCAGGATCGGCCGCGCGTACAGGTGCTCCAGGGCCACGGCCTGCATGTTGGTGGTGGCGTCCACGGCGCCGAGCGAGACGCCGTACACGGCCATCGAGGCCATGAAGACGGCCCGGTCCGGGGCCACGGCGAAGACCGGGACGGCGACGGCGATGCCGAGCAGGCCCGTGCGCAGGATGGCGGCGGAGTCGACCCGACGGCTCGCCGCCTCGGCGGCGACGCTGCCGGCGCCCGCGAGCAGCACCATCATCAGCAGGAGCAGCGAGAGCATCGTGTCGCTGTAGCCCCAGTGGTCCTGCACCTTCGGCAGCCGGGTCGTCAGGCTGATGAAGACGAACCCCTGGGTGAAGAAGCCGACGGCCGCGGCCAAGCGCGAGCGGCCGTGCTCGGGGGACGTCGGCATGGGCGGCATCGTGGCACGACCGCCGAGCGAGCCGCGATGATGTCCCGCATGAGCGAGTCCCACGAGGTGTGGCTGGTCCGGCACGGTGAGACGGAGTGGAGCCGCGACGGGCGGCACACCTCCATCACCGACCTGCCGCTGACCGACGAGGGACGCCGGGTCGCGGAGTCACTGCGCGAGCGTCTGGGCGGGGAGTTCGCCTTGGTGCTGACCTCGCCGCGCCGGCGGGCCCGGGTGACCGCGGAGCTGTCGGGCCACGGGGACGCCGAGGTCGACGACGACCTGGCCGAGTGGAACTACGGCGACCTCGAGGGCCTGACCTCACCGCAGATCCGCGAGCGCTACCCGGACTGGACGATCTGGGACGGCCCGGTCCCCGGCGGCGAGTCGGCGGCGCAGGTCTCGGCCCGCTTCGACCGCGTCGTCGCCCGCTGCCGCGCTGCGGGCGGACGGGTCCTGGTCTTCGGGCACGGCCACGGACTGCGCGTGCTCGCGGCGCGCTGGCTGGCCCTTCCCGCGGCTGAGGGCCGGCACCTCTACCTCGACACGGCCACCGTGTCGGTGCTCGGCGACGACCGCGGCACCCCCGTCGTACGCCGCTGGAACGCCTGAGCCGCCCTTGACGCGCGGCCCTCGCGCTCGGGACCGTGGGGGCATGCCGCTGCGGACCGAGTGTGTGCGGTGTCCGACCCTCCTGATCGACGAGGAGTGCCCGGACCACGGCCCGACGCCGCCTCTGCGCCGGCCGGAGGTCGCGTCGTACGACGGGTTCGCCGAGCACCTGCGTGTGGCGGGCGAGCTCCCGACGTACCTGCCGTGGCCGATGAGCCCGGGCTGGTCGGTCAGTGACTTCGCCGTCGTCGAGGGTCGCGCCACGATGACCTGCTGCTCGGGCACGAGCGCGCTGGACGGGCCGGTCGACGTGTTCGTCGTCAGCGAGGAGTCGGGGACCGGGCTCGGGGCCCGCTGCGCCGGGACGCCGTACGTCGACCCGGGGCCCGAGCTGGGGGTCGGCGTGCCGGACGTGCGGGTGAGGCTCGGGAGCCAGTCGACCCCGCTGTGGCCGGTCTCCACGGCCACCTCGCGCCACGAGCTCGATCGCTCGGTGCTGGCCGGTGAGGCGGGTGGGCGCTGGCTGTGGGTGGTGCTGCGACCCGCGTCGGCGATGCTCCTGCTCCGTGACGAGTGGATCCTGCGCGACGTCTCCGGCCTCGGGCCTCCGCTGGTGGAGATGCCCTTCGGGGGGACCTCGCCCGCGTGGTGATCGTGTCCTAGCCTTCAGCGGTGGGCGGGATCCTCGACGGCACCCTCTTCGTCAGTGCCTTCGTGACGCTGTTCGTGATCATGGACCCGGTCGGGACGGTGCCGTTGTTCTTGTCCTTGACCGGCGGCTACGAGCCCCCGCGCGTACGCCGGGCGGCCCGCCAGGCCGTGCTCGTGTCGTTCCTGGTGATCTCCGTCTTCGCGTTCTTCGGGCAGTCGATCCTGGAGTACCTCCACGTCTCGCTGCCCGCGCTCCAGTGCGCGGGCGGCCTGCTCCTGCTGCTCGTCGCGCTCGAGCTGCTGACCGGGCGAGGCGACGAGCCCGGGCCGCACGGCGACTCGAACGTCGCGCTGGTGCCGCTCGGCACGCCGCTCCTGGCCGGGCCGGGCGCCATCGTGGCGACGATGGTGTTCTCCAAGCGGGTGCACGACACCGGGGACGTCACCGCCCTGGCCCTCGCCGTGATCGCGGTGCACCTGTGCATCTGGGCGGCGATGGCGTTCTCGATCCCGATCCTGCGGCTGCTGCGCGAGTCGGGGATCCTGCTGGTCACCCGGATCGCCGGCCTCCTGCTGAGCGCGATCGCCGTCCAGCTGATCGCCGACGCGGTCCACCAGTTCGTGCTCGCCTACCAGTAGTCGCGGGCCGGACCAGCAGGCGGCCTAGCGCCGGCCGAGGGTCTGGAAGCGCTGGAGGAGTCGTACCGGGAGGTGCCGGCTGACCCCGGCGATCAGCTTGTAGCGCTTGCTGGGGATCGAGACCCGCTTGCCGGCGTCGAAGTCGGCCAGGGCCTCGTCGACCACGCGCTCCGCGTCGAGCCACAGGGGTACGGGCACGGCGTTGCGGCCCACGTCCATCCGCTCGTGGAACTCCGTGCGGGTGAAGCCCGGGAGCAGGGTCATGATCCGGACCCCGTCGCCGGCGTACTCGTGCGACGCCCACTCTCCGAACCGGTTGAGGTAGGCCTTGGCGGCGCTGTAGGTGCCACGCGGCTGGGTGCCGGCCACGCTCGAGACGTTGATGATCCCGCCGGTGTGCCGCGCGGTCATCTGGCGCAGCGCCGCGTGGGTGAGCCGCATCGGTGCGGTGACCAGGACGTCGAGGTGGGCCTGCTCCTGCTCGACGGAGTTGTGCAGGAACTTCCGCTTGAGCCCGAAGCCGGCGTTGTTGACCAGCAGGTCGACCGGGCGCACGCCGGCGCCGAGGGCGGCCACGCGGTCCTCGACGACCTTCAGCTGCTCCCGGTCGGTGAGGTCGGCCGCGAGCACCTCGGAGGTCACGCCGTACGACGTCGCGAGCTCGTCGGCCACCTCCTTCAGGCGAGGCTCGTCGCGGGCGACGAGCACGAGGTCGTACCCACGTCGGGCCAGCCGGTCGGCGAAGAGCCGCCCGAGCCCGGCGGTGGGACCGGTGACCAGGGCGACCGGGCGGGCGGAGGTGGGGGAGGGGGTGGTCGGCGACATGCGACCAGCCAACCCGTGCATGCGCGCCGCGGGCAAGGTCGTCGGGCATGATGGGGGGCGATGTCCACCACACCTTCCCCTGGCGGTGCGCCGACGGTCCTGGCCGTCGCGAACCAGAAGGGCGGGGTCGCCAAGACGACCTCGGTCGCCTCGATCGGTGCCGCGCTCGCCGAGCAGGGCGAGTCGGTGCTCCTGGTCGACCTCGACCCCCAGGCGTGCCT
>Ga0070679_100004102_pt1 | contig 13434 bp, 10 predicted proteins | sample KBSC63BmetaG_FD_65652 | JGI IMG/M metagenome (GOLD analysis project Ga0070679, IMG submission 65652) | Corn rhizosphere microbial communities from Kellogg Biological Station, Michigan, USA - KBS C6-3B metaG | ecosystem: Host-associated > Plants > Roots > Rhizosphere | place: USA: Michigan... | reverse complement strand
CGGCGCGTGGAATCACCCGTGGATCACCGTGTTCGACCCGGGCACACAGTTGCAGGATCCGTCGGGAGACGGCTCGCTCGCCGTTCCGCCGAGTGGCCATCTCGCCGGCATTTACGCACGCGTCGACGTGGAGCGTGGCGTCTTCACATCGTCGGCGAGTGAACCGATTCGCGGTGCGATGCCGAGGCGAATGCGCCTGATGCGCGCGACGGCGGCCCAGTGGTGACGAGACCACCATCCACGATCGGAGCACGGCTCGATCTATATCAATCGAACAACTTTGTCCTCGAGATCGAAGGGCTGGTGATCGCCGGTTTCCGCGACTGCACTGGACTCCAGATCGAGGCGGAACCACTCGAGTATCGCACGGCTGGACAGAACGACTTCCTGCATCGAGGGGCCGCCACACCACCGCGCCGGCCCCTCGTGCTGAAACACGGCCTTTCGCAAATGGATGGCCTCTGGCGGTGGCACCAGGACGTCCTTTCAGGAGTGATCGAACGACGCAGCGGCACGATCTATTTGCTAAATCATGCGCGAGCGCCTGTTGCGTGGTGGAAGGTTCGCGACGCGATCCCGCTGCGATGGAAGGGGCCTGAGCCCCAAGCGGATGCGGTGACAGTCACGTTCCAGAGCGTGGAGCTGGTGCATCGCGGCCTCGTGCGCGCGAAGAGCTTCACGGCGGAGGCCGCGGTGCCGATCGCCGTGAGCGAGCCAAGAACGCGGTGACGAACAGGCGTGGATTCTTCTGACCTAGGTCCGTGAGCGTTACAATCCACTGAACCGGCGCAGCACTTTTCGGACTCCTGGGTTTTTTGGACGATACTCATCTTCGCGCGGCCGCGCGCCGGCCTCGAGGAGCGCTTCGACTGAGCCTTCGTAGTCGGCGCCGGGAGCCTTCACGAAATCCGAGCCGAACGTCGCCCAGCCGAGCGGCGCAGAATGGTGCTCGTTGTCTCGGAGGTCGATGCTGGCGCCGGCGTCGAGGAGCGCACGAACGACCGCTGCGCGACCGTGTATCGCCGCATGATGAAGCGCTGTCGCGCCCATCGAGTCGGTGGTGTCCACGGGAAATCCTGCAGCGACACAGGCGAACGTCTGTGCCAGCCGGTCGGCAGCGGCGGATTCTGGCAGCAATAGTCGATCGCTCGGTGATAGCGCCGCGACTAGCTCGGGCGACGTCAAGCGACGTGCGGCATCCGCATCGCCTCGGCCGCATGCCTGTATCAGCAGATCGAGCGGCGACAACGCGGACGTCGTCGCGCCCGCATCCTCCAATACTCGCGCGATTTCGTCGTAGCCGCCGCGCTTTGCGATCAACCACGCCGTGGCGCCATCTCCGCGCGGCGCGTCGACGTCGGCGCCGTGGTCCAACAGAAGACGAACGATCGAAGGACTTTGCCCTCGCCGCGCCGCCATGTGCAGTGCGTTTTCACGTTCCTTCCCGCACACGACGTTGGGATCCGCCCCGTGGTCGAGCAGCCAAACGAATCCGCGACGAACGGGCGCCTCCTGATCGACGTTATGCCAGCGGAGCAAGAAGAACAGCGCGGTGTTTCCCCAATCGCCCACGTAATTGAGATCGGCACCCGATGCGAGCAGAAGCTCGAGCGCGTCCTCGTGAAAGCGCTGCGCCGCATGAAAGACCGACTCGCCGTCGGTCGGATTCGCGCCGGCACCGAGCAGCAAGCGCGCGATCGGAAGGACGCTGCGCTCTCCCGTTACCGCGAACAGCGCTGGCACGCCGTAGCGTCCGTCGACGGTGTTCGGGTTTGCGCCCGCGTCGAGCAGCACGCGCGCGGTCGCGAGGAGTCCGGCATCGCGCTCCGTGCTCTCGCCGTGAAACGGCGAGAAACAGAGAAAGAGCAGCGGATCCGCGGCTGGATTACCGCGCTTCTCGTTCACGCGCGACGGATCCTCTGCGATCAACCGACGCGCATCGTCGGCTGCGCCGAGCACGGCGGCCGCATGAAGACTCTCCGTTGCGATCGCCGGACGCGTCCGAAGGACTCGATTCGCGCGGTCGCGGCTCTGCTCCTGGACCGCGGCGAGAAGTTCCGCGATCGCTTCATCGGGACCGCGCGATGTCTGAACCGCTTCGCGCAAACGCGCCCACGTCGGCGATCCGTACTCGCGAGCGATGACGCGCTGCGCATCCGTGAGCTTGATCGTTTGCACCTCGCCGAGTATTGCGCGGACGCGCTGAACGGCGGTGGCGTCCCCGTCGCCGAAGGCTTTCTGGAGTGCCTTTGCCTCGTTCTTGAGATGATCGAGGCTGGGACGCGCGGGCAGGTCGCGTGGCGACATAAAAACCTCCTTTCGTGAATCGCCCGCCGTCCGCGCGTTCGGGCTGAAAGAAGGTCGTGTTGTGACTACCGACCTGCACAGGTGGACTGGGTCCTTTCCGCGGACGGATGCGCCCTGGTGCGCCTGCCCAATACTACTCGGGAAGGGGGAAGAGGGAAGCGGGAAGAGGGGGGATGGGGTGAGCGGCAAGAGGGCACGCCTGACCTGGCGTTCCCTCATCCCCAACACCCATTCCCCCTCTTCCCTCTTCCCGCTTCCCTCTTCCCGCGTTGATTCTAGTCGACACCCAAAGTGGAGACGCGATGAGCAGCCGCAGAGAATTCATGGGCATCGCCGCGGCCGGCGCCGCGGGCTTTCTCACTCGCCCGCGCTTCAGCGACGCGCGTTCGTTCCTCGCGGCGCTCTCTTCCCCGCCCGACGCCGACCTCATCGTGATCAACGCGAAAGTGTACACGATGGATCCGGCAACGCCGCGAGCCGAAGCGTTCGCGATCAGCGCCGGCCGATTCACGGCGATCGGCACGACGTCGGAAATCCGGGGCCTCGTCGGCAAGAAGACGCAGACCTTCGACGCGAAGCAGATGACCGTCGTGCCAGGCTTCACGGATTGTCACAATCACGCCGGCGGCACGACGCTTTTGTATGAAGTGCTGGTCGGCAATCCGTTCGAGGTGGAGTTCGTCACGATCGACAGCATCATTCAGAAGCTCCGCGCGAAGGCGCAGCAGACGCCGCCCGGCACCTGGGTGGAGGGCTACTTCCACGACGACACGAAGCTCGAGGACAAACGTCCGCTGAATCGGCGGGATCTCGACAAGGTATCGACGGAGCATCCAGTCGCCGTGCAGCACCGTGGCGGTCACACCACGTTCTACAACACGAAAGCGTTCGAGCTCGCTGGAATCACGAAGGACACGCCGAACCCGCCGGGCGGCACGTTCGATCGCGACGAGGGCGGTGATCTCAACGGCCGAGTGACTGATCGCGCGCGGAATACGATGAGCCGCGCCGGCAAGCGGCCGTCATACACGCCCGAGCAGATGGCGCAGCGCGACCGCGACGGCATCGCGCATATCTCGAAAGAGTTCGTCAGGTACGGTCTCACGAGCGTGCATCACGAGGGCGGCGATCTCACCGCGATCCAGGACGTCCGCGCGCGCGGCGATCTGCACCATCGCGTGAGCTACGAAGCGAGCGGACGCGTGCTCGACTCGATGATCGCCAGCGGCATCATGACCGGCTTCGGCGACGAATGGATCAAGCTGGGCGCCACGTCGGAGCACACCGTCGACGGCTCCTTCTCCGAGCGGACGATGGCGCTCAGCGTTCCGTACAAGGGCACCACGTACAAGGGCAACGTCACCGAGACGCAGGACGATCTCAACGCGTGGGTCGAGAAGGTGCATCGCGCCGGCATTCAGGTGAACTGTCACGCGAACGGCGACGTCGCGATCGACATGTATCTCACCGCATTCGAGCGCGCGCAGAAGCTTTTTCCACGCACCGATGCGCGCCCGAAGGTCACGCATTGCACGCTCATCAACGACGATCTCATTCGGCGCCTCAAATCGGCCGGCGCCGTGCCGGCGATGTTCACGACGTATGCCTATTACAACTCGGACAAGTTCCCGTTCTACGGCGAAGAGTTGATGAAACGCTCAATGGCGTATCGCACGATGCTCGACGCCGGAATCCATGCGGCAGCCGGGTCGGATTTCAGTCCGGGGCCGTTCGCGCCGCTGATGGGCATTCAGGGCATGGTGACGCGAACGGGATGGGATGGCACGACGTGGGGCGCGAATCAGCGCATCACCGTGGACGAAGCCATCAAAGTCAACACGGTCAACGGGGCCTACGCGTCTCATGAGGAATCGCTGAAGGGCTCGATCACCGCGGGGAAGCTGGCGGATTACGTCGTACTCGCCGACGATCCGCATACCGTTGCGGCGGACAAGATCAAGGACATTCAGATCGTGAAGACCGTCGTTGGCGGTTCGAGCATGTACCAGGCGTGAACCTCAGCGCGGATGAACGCTTGATGCGTTCATCCGCGCCGGCTATTGCCGTTCACTACTCCGCTCGCAGCGCCACCAACGGATCAACCCTCGTCGCGCGAAGCGCCGGGGCGAGACTCGCAACAATCGCGACGGTGATGAGGATGGCAGCGCACATCACGATCACCATCGGGTCGCGCGGCGAGACGCCGTATAGTTGACTCGCGATCAGCCGGCCCGCCGCCAGCGCCGCCAGCACACCGATCGCCACACCTGCCAAGGTCATCCCGATGGCCCCCCGTAGGACCATCCCCACGACTCCGCCACTCGGCGCGCCGAGCGCTTTGCGAATGCCGATCTCCTGCGTTCGTTGCGTGACCATGTATGAGAGAAGACCGTACAAGCCGACGGCCGCGAGACAGACCGCAAGCACCCCGAACACGCTGAACATCGACGCACCCAATCGCCACGGCTTGAGCTGCGGCGCAACCTGATCGCTCAGCGGATAGACGTCGAACCACGGCAGGTTCGGCGACGCCGACAGCGCGGCGTTCCGGATCGCCGGAATCAACTTCTTCGGATCGCCAATGGTGCGGACTTGCATCATGTTGACCGGCATCGCGGGAAAGGACTCGTACGGCAAGTACACGATCGATCCCTTGTCGCCTGTGATCTGCCACAGCACGGAGTTTTTTACGATGCCGACGATCTCGGTGCAGTCGGTGCGGTCGCCGAGATACACGCACGGATCGAGACCGTTGTTTTCCAGCTGGTATTGCTTCGCCGTGCCCTCGTCGACGATCGCGACGCGCGCGTTGGGCCGATGATCTTGTGCGGTGAAGAAACGTCCGCGAACGAGTGACGTGCCCGTCGCCTCGAAGTAGCTCGGCCCAACGATGCGCATGAACGGAACCGGCGAGCCGCTGCGTAACGGCGGACCGCCGCGGCGCCGCAGGGCGATCGCCGAACCGGCGCCGAACGCACTCCCGGCGCTGAACGAGACGGCTGCGACGCCAGGCACGTGGCGGATCTGCTCGATCATCACGTCGTACGATGCTTTGACGTCGGCCGTCGCGTTTCGATCGCGCGCCAACTTCGACCACGAGCCAAAGTCGGGCTCGACATAGAGAACGTGGTCGATGTTGATGCCGAGATCGATCGTCTGCACGTTTCGCAAGCTGATCACGAAGAGTCCAGCGCCGACGATGAGCAGCATCGCGAGCGCGACCTGTCCGCCGAGCAGCACGCGCTGCAAGGCGAGTCGGCCTGGCCCTCCTGTGGATCGTCCGGTGCCCAACAATGGCGAGAAGCTTCGTCGCGCAGTGACGAATGCGGGAACGATCGACGCGATGATGCCCGTGCCGAGCGCGATGATCGCGGTGAAGAGCAGCAGCCGCGGCGACATGATCCGGTGGTTGGCGGAATGCGGCACCAAAAAGCTCAACATCGCCGACGCCGTCCATCGAGCAAGGATGAGGGCCGAGATCGCGCCGCCGAGTGCGAGCAGTGCCCCCTCCACGAGCCACTGTCGCGCGATGCGCCATCGCGTCGCACCAAGCGAGAGACGCAGTGCCACTTCGCGAGACCGCGTGAGACCACGCAGCAGCAAAAGATTCGCGACGTTTGCCGACGCGATCAGCAGCACGAGTAGCGATACGGCGGCAACCCACCGCGAGACAGCGGCATCCGCGTTGGGCGCCGGGCCACGCGCAGCGATGATCGAACCGAGAAACCCGTTGGCCTTTGCGAATGTCGTCTCGTACCTGGGCGAGTCCCGCCAAATACTGCGATAGATGCGGGTGACGTCGCTGGCGAGCTGCGCTTCGGGGACTCCCGCACGTCGTTTCGCGATGATCTCGAGCCAGTAGCTGCCCATTCGCGGATCGAGAGCGCGTGAGCTCAAGAGCCGCGTCGCGACGCCAAGCGGCAGCCACAGGTCGACACGATTCACGTCCACGCCGGTGAATCGAGCGGGCGCGACGCCGATGATGACGTACGGCACGCCGGCGACGTCGATCTTGCGGCCGAGCACCGCGGAGTCGCCGTTGAACCAACCGCGCCACGCGTCATAGCCAATGACCGCAACGTGCTCGGTCTCATCGCGTTCCTCGCTCGGCAAGAAGAACCGCCCGAGCGCCGGCCGAACGCCGAGGAGCGGAAACCAACTCGGCGTCACCGCGACGGCGTCGATGGAACGCGCCTCCGCGCCCCGGCCGCTCGAGACCTTTTGCGTCCAGTACGCGGCGACCGACTCGAAGCCGTTCACACTGTCGCGGAGCGCCACGTAGGTCTTGTAGCCCTGGAACGAGGAGTGCTCCGGGTACCGCGCTCCGTCGCGGTCTGGCATCGCGAAGTAGAGCCGGTGAATGCGGTCAGCATCGCGCACGTGGTCGGGCGTACGAATGAGCAGCGCATCGACGGCGCCGAACATCGTGGTGTTCGCGCCTATGCCGATCGCGAACGATGCGACGGCGACTGCCGTGAACGCCGGCGTGTGTCGCATCGAGCGAAGCCCGTAGCGAATGTCTTGCGCAAGCGATTCGACGCGTGTGCCGGGGCGGCGCTCGTGAAATTCTTCTTTGCGTGCGGTGGTGTTTCCGAACGCTCGACGTGCAGCGAGGCGCGCGTCTTCAGCGCGCATCCCGCCGCGCACGAGACGATCTTCTTCCATCGCGAGATGCGACTCGATCTCATCGCCGAAGTCCTCGTCCGAGCGACGCCAAAACCACGCTCGCCATCGCTTCCATCGCATCGCGCTACCCTCCGCTGAGCTCCGGACCAAGTACCAATGCCACCGCGTCGGCAATTCGGCGCCACTCGCTGGCTTCCTTCGCGAGCTGCTTGCGACCCGCCGCGGTCAATTCGTAGAAGCGCGCACGGCGGTTGTTGTCGGACACGCCCCATTCCGCCCGCACCCAGCCGGCCGCCTCGAGCCGCTGCAGCGCCGGATAGAGCGACCCGTGGTCGACGAGCAACGCGCCCTGTGATGAATGTTTGATCGCGAGCGTGATGCCGTGCCCGTGATGCGCCCCGAGCGCGAGCGTGCGCAGGATGAGAAGGTCCAGTGTTCCTTGCAGGAGCGCCGCGCGTTCCTGCGCATCTCTAGTAGGCATTCTACCAGATGGTACGTTCGCTCTGGTAGAATGTCAACTAAAGCGTGTGTCCGCTTCGCCCGGCCACGACGTTGGGTCATCGTTGTCTGACAGCTGTAGCTCTCAGCTGCGCACCTCTAGGCTGGACTCGCTCGGAGACGTCGAGATCTCAGCCGGCGACCGGCATCGCGTGGCCATTTCGGACATCTCGACACTGAATGCGAGTCCAGCCGAGAGCGGCGCAGCCGAGAGCTACAGCATTGAGCCGCCGAACGGCTGCCGCTGGTCCCTTGCACTCTGGTCCAACCCCCTCCGAGCGCGCCAAGTTCATGCATTGTACGGCGCCGCCGCCGTCCCGCTAACTGCCGAACGACGCGCGAGGGGATGATGCTGCGAATCGAAATCGATCTATTCTCAGGCCGGTTCAATCCGGTATGGATGATCACCGATGCGACCGAAGCGGAGCGGCTGCTCCGCACGATCGCGGAACGGCCGGGCGTGACCGCGCGCCAGGGCACCGGCACCTCAGGGCTCGGCTTTCGCGAAGTGCGAATCAGCGTGCTCGCCGACGATGAAGCACGCTTCAAGCGCCTGCCGCCGCGCTTCGCGCTCGCGTCCACCGCGGTGAAGGATTTCAAGAATTCCGCGGCGTTGGCCGAAGGCGTCATCGAGTCGATGCCGCTCGAATCGAAGATCCGCCTCCTCGAGCACGCGACGACACCATTGTCGCGCGAGATGCGCGAGATCGTGCTCGCGCGCTTCCACCGCTTTCTCGACAAGCACGCGCGTCCACGCAAGCCGAAGCCGCCCAAGCCGCCGTACAATCCGCTCCGGACGACGATTCACGACGACAAATGCAAGAAGTGTGAATACGAAGTGAGCCAGTTCAATCCGGGCTTCTGGAATACCCCGGCGGTGCAGCCACACAACAACTGCTACAACTATGCTCGCGACTGGCGCACCGATACGTTCGCGCAGCCCGGACGTGCGCACGGCGCGCAGACGTTCACGTGGCAGTGCAACACCGTGTCGACGGCGGCGATGGCGGACGGACTCAAAAAACGCTGCGATTGTCTGCCGCAGTCCGAATGGCCGCGCCGGTTGATGGCGCTGGTGATCGATCCCAACGTCGACTACCACTGGTATCGTCATCAGCGCGGCGGCTTCTGGGGGCACAAGCCCGGCGGCACGGCCGCACGCAATGTGGACAACAGCAACGTGATCGTCACGAATCCGGAGACGTGCGACCGCGGAGGATACACGGACTTCTGTGGATACTTTTACGCCGGCGTCTCTGTCGTCATCGACTGAGGAACGGCCAGCGATGCTCGTCGAGCTTCACGTATTCAGCGGGCGTCCAAACCCGCGTTGGGAGCTCGACGCGCTTCACACCGACGCGCTCGCCGAGCTTCAGCGCGACCTCAAACCGAGCAAGCAGGCGCCGTCCATTCCGCCGGCACTCGGCTATTCAGGATTCTCTTATGTGAGCGACGACCGGCCGGTCGTCGTCTACGACGGCTACGTGCGGCTGCCGGGCAAGGTGCTCGATGATCCCGCGTTCACGATCGAGCGCTTCCTGCTCGATCAGCTCCCGGACGAGCATGCACTGCTCCGGGATCGGATCGTCGCGCAATTGCACCGATCGCGCCGCGGCTGAGCCTGAGCTGACGGGCGACTCGGCATCGGGAGCAGGAGTAGCTTTCGAGACATGACGAAGTCACCTGCCGGCCGCGACCGGTTCCGCGCATCGCCGCAGTTCCGCGACGGCCGCTTTCACAACACGGCCGGCGTGTCTGCCGACCTTCAGGGCACCTCGCTGCCGGTGCTGCGCGACTTTTTCTTCGGCGGACGGAAGCGGGTTCCACGAATCGTCATTCCGGTGGAGAGCCCACTCGCAACCTGGTCGTCGCCACCGGCGTCCGGACTCCGGATCACGTGGCTCGGACACAGCACGCTGTTCATCGAAGTCGACGGCGTGCGCGTGCTCACCGATCCGGTGTTCGGGCCGCGCGCGTCGCCCTTCCCGTTCGCGGGACCAAAGCGCTTTCATCGTGTGCCGGCGACGGTCGCCGAGCTGCCGCCATTCGACGTGGTGCTGTTGTCGCACGATCACCACGACCATCTGAATCCGTCGAGCGTCCGTGCGCTGGCTTCGCGGCGCGTGCCGTTCGTCACGTCATTGGGCGTCGGTGCACGGCTCGTACGATTCGGCGTCGATCCGGCGTTGATCACCGAGCTCGATTGGTGGGAGTCGTACACGCTGCCGGGCCAGTCGTTGACGTTCACCGCGGCACCCGCGCAGCATTTTTCTGGACGCAGTCTCTTCGATCGGAACACGACGCTCTGGTCGTCATGGGTGTTGGCAACGCCGCAGCGGCGTCTCTTCTTCTCCGCCGATACGGGCCTCACCGACGAGCTGCGTGAGATCAGCCAGAGACTCGGGCCGTTCGAGGTCAGCATGATCGAGATCGGCGCGTGGCATCCGTCGTGGGGCGCGATTCACCTCGGTCCCGCGGGCGCGATGCGCGCGTATGATCTCTTGGGTGGCGCCGAACGTGCAGGAGCGTTCCTTCCGATTCACTGGGGCACGTTCGACCTCGCGCTGCATCCGTGGGATGAGCCAGTCGAGACGCTGCTCGGTATCGCCGACCCCGCCGGCGTGCGCGTGCTCACTCCGGTGCTCGGTGCGCCGATCGAGCCCGCGACCGGAGACGCATCCGAGCGATGGTGGCGCACAGCTCCGGCGGCAGTGCGTGAGTCGTCCCTTCCGGTGATGGCAGTGCTCATGGCCGCAGTGATCATCGCGACTGGAATGATGAGCCGCGAGCTTGGGCTGCACACGGCGACTGCTCGTTTCCGCGACGCGAGCGGATGGCTGATGGTCATCGCGCCTGGGTTGCTGCATCCAGCGGTGTGGCGCCGCGGCAAGTGGGCGTGGTCAGTCTTTCGTGATATCGGTATGGGGTGGCTCGTCGCGCTGCCGGCGCTGTTTGCGTTGACGTATCGCGACTATGGCCCGCGCATGTTCGGCGGTCGCTCGGGCGACATGACCCCCGGGCGCCTTCTCATCGGCGCGCTGCTCGCCGGAATTCTGTTCGGCATCGTCGGGCTCGGCGTCGCGACTCTGGTGCGCACGGCGCCGCGATTGTTTGGGCAAACCGCGAAGCTCGAGGCGTAGCTGACGCAGCGGCAGACGCGTTCCGAATCGATAAGTCGTTCAGAATCAGCTGTTTGCTCGATCAGCGCATAGCGGGCTGAATCGTTTTATTTCTTGCGCAGTTTCGCGAGCCAAGCCTATTTTGGGCGACGTGTTCTCTCCAGCGAACACCTGGCCGTCGCAGCAGACCTGTCTCTCGATCTAGCGACCATGACTTCAAGACCCGGCCCTGCGCGCGCCGTCCGCGCTGCTACGACGTCGGCGCGGATTCGGTTCATTTCGGTGCTTGGCGTCGCCGTCGTCGGCGCCGCCGTGTTTCTCTTGGCTCGATCGGTCAAGCCGCTCGCGGCAACAAACGCGGATCCGACGTTCGCCGAAGATGTGGCGCCGATCCTATACAAGAACTGCACGGTGTGCCACCGGCCGGCGGGGATGGCTCCCTTCCCGCTGTTCGAATACGACAGCGCGATGGCAAACATCGACGACATCCACGACGACGTGGCCGAAGGGCAGATGCCACCGTGGCATGCCGTCGGACCGCGTGGGGTCTTCAAGAACGATCGGCGTTTGTCCGACGCCGATCGCAACACCATCCTCCGCTGGATCGACGCGGGTGCCAAGCCGGGCGATTTGAGGAAACTTCCTCCGCGACCCGTATACCCGTCGTCGTGGTCGATCGGCACGCCTGACCTGGTTGTAACAATGCCCGAGGACTTCACCGTTCCGGCAAAGGGCACCGTCGAGTATCAGCACATCCAGGTGTCGACCAATCTCACGCGTGACATGTGGGTGCAGGCGATCGAGGTCATGCCCGGTGCACGCGAGGTCGTTCACCACGCGCTGATCTACGCGAAGGCGCCTCCCGGTCCCCCGCCTCTGCCGGGCACGCCACAATACAAGCAACCGTTCGAGCGTAACCCGGCGTTTTCGCAACCTGAACCCTCGCGCTTCGCGAAACTGTTCAAGCCGAAGCCCATGGACATGGGCGCGCTCGTCGCCACGTACGCCGTGGGCACGAACGCGGTCGAGTTTCCAAAGGGCACCGCCTTGCTGCTCCGCGCCGGCACGGTCCTGACGCTGTCGATGCATTACACGGCGCACGGTCACGAGATGAAGGATCGGACCTCGATCGGGTTCCGCTTCGCAAAGGAACCGCCGCACGAACAGATCTACGCGTCGGTGTTCGCGAATGACAATTTCAAGATTCCACCCGGCGCCAAAGTGCAGGTTCCGTCGGAGATCACCGCCAGGGAACACGTCAAGATTTGGGGCCTGCTGGCGCATACGCACCTCCGCGGAAAGCGCTGGCAATACAAGGTGGAGCACCCCAACGGCACGTCGGAAATCATTCTCGACATCCCCAACTACGACTTCAACTGGCAGACGTACTACATGTGGGTGAAGCCGCTCGAGCTCTTTCCGGGCGACAAGATCTCGGCGATGGCGTGGTACGACAACTCCGCGGGGAACAAGGACAATCCGGACCCGAAGGCCGAAGTCAAACCGGGTCTGCAGACGTGGGAAGAAATGCAGTCCACCGGCATGCTCTTCAGTTTGCCGGATCGCGTGCTCCCTCCGACGCGCAAATAGAACGAGCCAAGAACGGCGAACCGCCCGGCGCGAAGTCAGCGGCCGGGCGGTTTTGCTTCTTCTTGACGACTCGGCGCGAGCACACCATCGTGGTGGCGGCGGCGATCCACGCCAAACCTCTCGAGATTCCGCCCCAGCCGGAACCCAAGTGCGAGGCAAAGGAGGGCACACCTCCGGATTGTATCGTCAAGTCTTTGCGTCACCATTGGCGCGCTGCTGGGGGGTGGCCCGTGGTGTACTCAAAGGAGATTGACGATGCCTCGCAACAAGGATCTCAAGCGCCTCGTTCGCGCTCGGATGCAGAAGACGGGTGAAGCGTACACCGCCGCCCGCGCGCAAATTCTCAAAAAAGCCAATACAACAACGCCGCCCGTGCCTGCGCCGGCGGCGCTCATCATTCCCACACCGAAGGATTACCCAACGCTCGCCGGCATGAGCGATGAGTCGGTGAAGGAAAGCACCGGATGCAACTGGGAGCGCTGGGTCTATGCGCTCGACCGCGCCGGCGCCGATCAGATGTCACACCGTGAGATCGCGCGTTTCGTGCGCGAGAAATACAAGGTCCAGAGCTGGTGGTCGCAATCGGTGACGGTCGGTTACGAGCGCATCAAGGGATTGCGCGCTCGTGGCCAGGGTCGCGACGGCACATACGCGTTGACCAAATCACGCACCTTCGCCGTGCCGGTGGAGACGCTGTTCGCGGCGTGGAACGACGGAAGAATGCGACGTCGTTGGCTGAACGGCGCGACCACTCGCGTTCGAACCGCGACCGCACCCAAGTCACTCCGCCTCGACTGGGCACACGGTGCAGATCGCGGCATCATCGCCGTGGGATTCACCGCGAAAGGGAGCGCCAAGAGCAATGTCGCGCTCGAGCACGCGCGCCTTCCCGACCGTGAGACGGCGGCTCGACTCAAGGAGTATTGGTCCGATCGCTTGGCTGCGCTGGCGGAAGCGTTGCCGAAACGATCGAGCTAGATCGTCGATGCCGGGGCAGCCACTCACCGCTGCCGATGACTTATTATGTGGCTGCCCTGCGCATCGCAGTCGGGGTATTCAACGAGGGTTGGCAAATGGCCGGCGTCAGGCACATCATCGAAAAGCTGCTCGGGCTATCGCCGCCCTCGCGAGCTCACGCGCCGGCACCCGCGCGATATGCGCTCTGGTCGATCGGGCTCTTCACCGGGAGCTCGCCACTCGCCCTGGCGCCGGATGCCGCCATCACGAACCCGATCATCACGCGCGACAGCATCACGGACGTCGACGCGTCGTTCGTTGCCGATCCATTCCTGAT
>Ga0070679_100004101_pt1 | contig 13434 bp, 34 predicted proteins | sample KBSC63BmetaG_FD_65652 | JGI IMG/M metagenome (GOLD analysis project Ga0070679, IMG submission 65652) | Corn rhizosphere microbial communities from Kellogg Biological Station, Michigan, USA - KBS C6-3B metaG | ecosystem: Host-associated > Plants > Roots > Rhizosphere | place: USA: Michigan... | reverse complement strand
CGTTTGGCGGAGAATGAGAGAGGCGGTCATGCCACGTCCTCGCGTGGCTTTTCGCTTATTTTCAGCGTCACCGGATCGACGTAATGCACGGGCTTGCCGACGCGCTGAAATTCAGCAATCTCAGCGGTGACGCCTTGGCTTTCACGCCAACCTTCCATCATCGCGACAAGGCATTCTTGGCAAGCAGCGACGAACGGTGCGTCCGCTTTCATCCAGAATTGCCAATTGAGTGGATCGATTTTGGCGTAGATGGCGAGCGGATGGGAGTGAACGACTGGGCTGTAGACGGTATGGCCCTGCTTGGTGAGCAGTCCAGCGATGCGCGCGGCCTCTTGATATGCGGCCCAGATATCGCCGTTGCGGTAGCTGGTATACGGTGAACATAAATAAATCATTGCGGCGCGCTCCGCTGACGTTGCTGAAAAGCGCGAATACGCAGCGCGCGTTCTTCCTGCGTTTCAAAGCGTGAATAGTGCGTGTTGTGAGTAACGCGGTAGCAATCGGGACAATAAGATGATCCGGGCTGTTGCGGTCGGCCGCAAAACAAGAATGGCGCATTTTCACCGCGCGGGAATTTGCACTGACCGTCTTTCAGCTCCATCAATGTGATACCGAGAAACTCAACGGGCGCGTTGGCTGGTCGCGGTGTTGAGCCCTCGTAATATCTTGAGCGTCGACTTTCAGGGCGGCGCATTGCGGCCGCAGCTTGTTTCTTATCGCGTGGCATTTTCAGACCGAGGCGATGAACCTTTCCAACCACCGCGCTACGCGGTACGCCTAGCGAGGCTGCGATCTCGGAAGCCGACATCGGATCACCAGCGAGGAGTTCACGCAATTTGGTTACGAGCGCGTCCGTCCATGGCGAATTGGAGTAGCGCGCCGACATGCGGGCGCGTCCTGTTGGCCAGCTTTCGGTGCGGAGATCGGTCATTGCTCAATCCTCACCATTTCTGGGGCCAGCCAAACCGCGAAGCGCGCGAGCCGCGTGGACCATCGCATCAATGTCCGCGCGATAGCGATCCTCGTCCGTAACGCGCATGGAGGCCGCGATGGTCTCAAATCTTCCAGCAAGCTCTTTGGCCTCGATCGCACCATGACGCCTCGCTGCATCTGTCATTCTCCGAGCCGCCTTATGCTCGGGATCAGTGATTTCCCCGTACCAAAGCGCCCGCGTTGTTCGATACGAAACGTTTGCGCGCCGAGCAGCGCGAGCTAACCAGCTTTCGCGCGTATCATTGAAGCCACGAGGCCCGGCAACTATTTCGACCGCTTCACGCATTTCGAACAACTTCTCCGACATTTCGAACATCCTCCCTGCCATGTTGTGTGCATGGACGAGGACGAAACAAACGGCACTTGGATTAGTCTCGGATCAGTAACGAGCGACTTGCTAAACACCCTGACCAAGCAGCACCGCGATAACGGTGCCCGCCAAGTCAGGCAACGAGTTAAGGCCGGAAGGCCGACATCAAGAGGAACATCAGGACGGCGCCGAGCAAGACGCCGCGACCTACGGCAGCGAGATAGAAGCGGTCAGCCGCGTCTAGGCCGCCCTCGCGAATTGGAATGCGAATAGGAGGTGAGGACATTATGGGGTTTCCTCGCCAAGACTTAGGATGGCGTAGCCGCGCGAAAGACCATGAAGCGGCGTCACGGCACCTGGGCCAATACCTTCAAGGATGAAAGTGATGCGCTTGGTAACTTCACGGCCGCTGTATTTAGCGGTATTTGGTTCCCATTCTTTGAGACACAGAATGTCACCAACCTTGAAGCGCCGATCGTTCTTGCGAAGCTCGAAATTCTTGTAGCCAGCTAGAACCGGTGAGAAATACTCGGGCCAACTTTTGAGTACATGTCGCTCGCTCATGTTGCCCCCAGCATGAGTGAAGACGCGCCCCGGCCGTTCGTGTGTTTGGCGTCACGGCCGGGGCGTGTCGGAAAAGGATCGGCAGCGCTGGAAGCCAACGTCACCGCTGGCTCACTCTCTCCGCAGCGGAAGAGGGCCTGCACCCCGCGCCGCCGAATGGTTTCTCGCGGGCCGGGCGCTACTCCGGCTTGTCTTTTACCCAATCTCACTTCGCCGCAGTTTCCTAGGACCGACGACGACATATGGAGAGGAGGCCGAGCCGGTGCTTCCGACTTGTCCGGACGTTTCCTCTCAGGGGCGTGTCTGCTTTCCACGCCGCCACGAGAACTGAGATTGCGTAAATGCCGGATCAAATCATCCCGCGCCTTGGCCGACGCAGCCGCATCGCACGGCATCCGCTCAATGATGCTCCCGCCTTTGCCTAGAAGGCGGAACACGCGGATGGCCTTGGCTAGGCGGGTGAGGATGGATGGCGGCGGGAGGTGGATGATCATTCGGCCGCCTGCGCTGGCTCGACGAGATTGGTGGCCTGCGGCTCAATCGGAATGTGCTGCTCGTTCGGCCATAGGTCCGGTCGCAACTGAGAGGCCGTCACGATGCCGTGGGTAGCCCGGTGGATCGACAGCGAATCTTCTGCCGAGATTTGATCGGCGGTCACCAGGAGCCAGCTGATCTTTGACTGAGAACAGCCCATGGCCGCAGCAAGCTTCGGTTGCGAGCCTAATGCGCCTATGGCGCGCTTAAGATGTTCTTTCCAGGTAGCCATGCCCCGTACATACCAAGGGCTTGGTAAGCATGTCAACCAATTATTTGGCAGTTCCTATTTATCAAAATGTTGGTAGGCAGTCAGGAATGACGCCAGGGGATACCATCGGCAGAAACGTCAGGCGGATTCGCGAAAGCCGCAGCATGAGCGCCAACGAGCTCGCGCGCCGTGTCCACGTCCGCGTGAACACCATCCAGCAGATTGAGAAGGGTAAAACCCAGAAATCCAAACATTTGCCGGATATAGCTCGCATTTTAGAGGTAGCCTTAAGCGATATTGATCCCTCCCAAAGTTCCAATCAACCAGGCCGCGCGCTCCCCAAGAGGGAACTGGTCGGTGATCGCGACCTTCCAGTGTATGGCACCACGGAAGGCGGGGACGGGATACAGGTCATGTCATCAGAGCCTGTGGACAAAGCAGACCGACCCCCTTCCCTTACATTCGTTCGAGACGCCTACGGGGTGATTGTGACCGGCGATAGCATGACCCCCGCGCTCCGGCCGGGCGATATTGCCGTCGTTCACCCCCATATTCAGCCGCGGCGAGAGGATTTGTGCGTTTTTCGGTCCAACAACCACGGCGAGTTCCGCAGCACCGTGAAGGAATTCGTCTCGTTCGTTAAGGAAGGGTGGCGCGTCAAGCGCTATAAACCAGAAGAGAAGGAATTTACTCTCAAAAAGTCCGACTGGGATGAGTGTCATGTCGTGGTCACGATCCATCGCCGGTGAAATTCCTCGCTTAGGTTGAAGAAAGTCTAAGATAAACTGTAGGTATTTGAGTGGCTTAGGCCTCGCCAACAATTATTTTCTGCCCCTACCAAATATTTGGTTGACTCCTTACCTACGCTTTGGTAGGGTCTGCCTCGAAGCTAGATCGCAGCATCGGGGCCGAAAATGACCAAGCCAACCGACACCAAGCGCAAGGCAAAGACTGCCGCTCTCGCGGACGAGGCGGCGCCAGAGCTGGTCACCATAACGGCCTACAAGGCGTTCAACGCCGACTGGTCCTGCAACGGATTTCAATACGAGATCGGCAAGAGCTATACGCACAATGGCAAGGTTGCTTTGTGCTCGTCAGGCTTCCACGCCTGCACCGTTCCGTTCGATTGCTGGGGCTATTATCCGCACAGTCTGAACTTGGCGCGCGTGACGCTCGCGGCCGTTGGCGCGGATCACAGTGACGATTCGAAAGTCGTTGCTGGCAAGATCACCATTGAAGTCAGCCTTTCGATCCCGGAGTGGATTAAAGCCCAGGTTGAGACGGTGCTCGACCTTTGCCGCGCGGCGAAAGGCAAGTTGACTTCCGAAGAGAAGGAATGCGCGGCAGCGACCGGCGACAGAGGCCACGCGGCAGCGACCGGCGACAGCGGCCACGCGGCAGCGACCGGCGACAGCGGCCACGCGGCAGCGACCGGCGACAGCGGCCACGCGGCAGTCACGGGCAAGCACGCTATCGCTGCGGCTTTCGGTGTTGGGGGAACAGCGCGCGCCGAAATCGGTGGCGCGATCATGCTCGCCGCCCATGACGAACAATACAATCTCGTCGCCGTGTTTGCGAGCAAAGTCGGTGAGAACGGTATCGAGGCTGGGAAGACCTATCGCCTCAACGCCGATGGTAAGCCCGAAATTGCGGAGGCCGCGTAACATGCGCCAAATTCACGGCGTGGCCGACGCCAAAAAAATCCAGGCCGTCAACGAGGATAATTGCCACATCACCGTGCGCGACGGAACGCGGTTGGTCATCCTTGACATCGGCCATCAGACCTATCCCGGCGGCCTGTCGCCGGATCGCGCTCGGTTCGTCGCCGCACAACTGATCGCCTCTGCAAAGCGCGTTGAAACCGCCATGCAGAAAGAAGGAGCCGCGAAATGAAATCCATTTTGACCGCCGAATCCTCCCCGCTCCTTTCCCTCATCGCGCTTGGCCTCATGTTCTGGCTCGGCCTCGTTGTCATGGCGGTGTGCTCGTGAACGGCGCGCGGCATACACCGTTGCCGTGGCTTCTCGGCAAAGTAGGTGATGTAGGATACAGCGCATTGGTTGCGCCGTGCCACATCTGGACCACCAAAGGACCTGGCAATGGCTTAATCGCAACTACTGCGCCATGGTCCCAGCCGTCAGAGCAAGAGCAAGCAGACGCCGCTTTTATCGTCCGTGCTGTTAATGCGCACGACGATTTACTTGACGCATTGCAAGACACGCTTCGCATGCTCAAGGCCGCACATATGCAACTCGGCATGCAGCATAACGACAACAAACGAGTTGTCCGAGCGTATGCCGCCCTGTCCAAAGCCGAGGGCCGATCATGAAACCCCTTTCCCGCGACATCTACCTCATCCGCTGCTTCGACGGCGACTACTACTACCCCGAGCGCATGGAGCAAGACACCCACCGCGAGGAAACGGTTGCGGACATCCTGACCGGGCAGGTCGAGCACGTCGAGCGCGTGTTCCTGTTCAATCCGGCGCGCGGTACATCGCGTGATGTTAGCCAGGAAATCGCGAGTGCCGTTGCTGACAAAGCCGCGCACGAAGGCAAGTCACTAAGCCACGATCTGCGGACTTTTATTCACGAGCAGTTGGGCGCGCGGGTGGCAGCCTAGCCATGCAGCACATCACCGAACACGACCGACTGAAAACCGTTGCCGACTGCGACGCAATCCTGAATTGGACAGTGCGCATGGAAGCGGCCTTCGCGGATCTGAAAAAGGCTGCTGACGATTACTTGCGCGAGTTTCCGGCCAAAGCAGATAAGCGCCCCACGCCGTAGACCGCCAAGCGCGCAGTAGTTCCGAGAAAACACCGATAGGAGAAGGACATGCTTTACGATCCGAAGTGGGAACAGAAGACGGACATTCTTGCCCTGCCCACGCTAATCGCGTGGCTGGAAACCAAAAATCCGAACGAAAGCTACAATTTCGATGATTGCAAGGGAGGCTGTCTATTCAGCCAATACATTGTGGCGCACGGCATCCCATACAATCTCTATGGACCAGCTCCCGAATGGTTAGCACTTCACGATCTATATGGCCCTATCGCTTGCGCATATCCGATTAGCCGACAGACCTTCGGCGCCGCCCTCACCCGCGCCCGCGCTGCGCTCAACCCGTAGGCGCCGCGCAGATTCCACGGGGGAGCCTCACGCCATCACGGGCAAAGAGCAAAATACAGGAGAATGACTATGCAAGCGAAGGCTCTAGAAATCCGCGACGAAGGCACGTTCATCCCGGCCCTAGCCGTGAACATGAATCCGCGCCCGCTCTACCCGCAGAACGGGTCAATGACAGAGGACGAGTTCCGAGCCTCGGTCGAAGCGAGTAGCGCGCAGCGTTACTTGCTGCGCCGATGTGGCTACCCATGCGATGGGCGGCCAAACGTCATCGTCACGCGGTTGAGCGGCGACGGGAAGGCGACCAATGATCCTTATGGATGGGGTGGCGGTGCTCGTACCTTCCCGGTCGCCCACAACTACATCATCGACCATTGGGACGAGTTGAAGGACGGCGATGTGGTGGACGTGTCGTTCATCCTCGGCGAGACGAAGGAACCGAAGGTCAGCGAGCGCGTAGAGGTGGCACTATGAACTGTCCAAAATGCGACGCCGACATCGGCGAGACCTATGAGCCCGACGATCCATCAGTCGGCATCTGCGGCGGCTGGTATTGCGACGCCTGCGACTTGGCTATTGGCGAGCACGAGGTCGATCGTGAGCCAATGGAGGGCGACGTTTCGATCATGTCAGCGAAAGAATTTCGCGGTGACCGCCCGCTCGGGACGCCGATCTCAGAGCTTTCGGGACAACCTGGTCCGAAGGACGACATCGGCCACCCCGATCATGCGCGCTACGCCAACTTTGTCAGGATCGCGAAGTCATGGGGCTTCGACTGAATAAGCGCGTCCCTTCCCTCTCCGAACAACACGCCACAGCCGAGCAAAGAGAGTTAGGCACGCGACATGAAGCTAATTCACATCAACGGTAGGGCTGGCCTTTGCGACGGGTACTATGACGGCCGCAATGTCGAGCGTGCGCGCAAGCCCGTCTACGTCGCGAACCTGATCGAACAAAAGGCTGGCGTCGACATGAATGCGGCGCGTCTCAATACGAGAGACGAACCATGTGTCGAGCCCTGACATGAGTAAGGGCTATGGCACCGGAAGCACGCGCATCGGCTGGGAGATCACCAAGTCTCTCATCATTTGGTACGTCGTCATTATTTTGATCGCGGCATGGAGCAAACAATGAGCGAGGACGCGAGGGTGGAGGCGGCGAGAATGAAAATTGTGTCTGATCACGGCTTCCTCACTAAGGAGGCAATTAAGCAATTCAAACAAGATTGCGAAGACGCCTTGGCGGCGTTCAAAAATGAACGGGATTACATTGCTCAAGCTGGCCGCCTCAAAACAACCGTTGCCGCCATGGATTGGGCCAGTTTGGAAATCGAACGGTTGCGCGCCGCCCATCTCTCCCCCGACACCGCAGCAGCGGTTGAGACGGAACGGTACTTGGTTTGGTCGAACGAACATCGCGCATGGTGGCGACCGAATGCGCAGGGCTACACGATGTTTCTGGACGCGGCGGGCCGTTACACCAGAGACGAGGCGATCAAGCATTCGATGGCGCGCGGTAACCCAACTGAGCCGCCGCCGGAAATCCCCGTTCGGGAAAGTGACGTTCTCGCCGCCGCCATACGCGAGGGAGAAAAGACGTGAGCGATCCGGCAGTAGGCTACGCGCTCACATGGTTGCTGCCTGGCACCGTGCTCATCATCTTAATGTTTGTACAGCGGCGCTCAATATATCTCACAAGGCTAGAAGCTCTTGCTTGGGCAATTCCGATATTGGCTCTAGGGCCGTTTTTGCTCATTGCAATTATTGTACTCAGGAACAAGCCATGACCCTCACCGAGACGCTGAGACGGGCGCTGGAGTCTGCGCGATATTATATCGACCGGCTTGAGCGCGCCCAACGTCGGCTAGTCGTTCGAGATATGACCGAGGCTATGTCGGCCTGGGAGCATGATAACCGCGAAGCCCTCGCCGCCACGCAGGAGGAGCCCGATAACAAGCCGCGAACCAAAATGGATATTTTTGAGTTGTGTGATGCTCTTGAAAAGGAGAATGCACAGTTAAAGGCAGGCCTCGCCACGCAGGACCAGTCCGGCTCGCCGGGGCGGGAGGAACGGGAGAAACTAGAGACAGAACTATATCGGCAATACAATACGCGCCTTCGTGGCCCTGACGGCGGCATTCAGATATTCAAAAATGAAATCCCCGCCCTGGCCGAACAAATCCTCGCCTCCCTCCGCCCACCCGCACCGTGCGTCTCCAAAGACGACGAAATTGAACAACTGCGCGAACAACTGCGCCACGACTGGCAACCAATGGAAACGGCTCCAAAGGACGGAACGCGCGTGCTGTTGTCATTTTTCCAATTGCCGCGCGGCACGCCAAATGGTCGCAATGTCGTCATCGGTCGATGGACATTCATCGCCGACCGAACGAGCCCCACCATGCGATCTGAAAAACATTGGGTGCTCGACTACGGCTCACGGCGACATTACGGGCCGAACGGATGGATGCCGCTACCCGAACAGCGCCCCGCCCCCTTTGCCGGTCAGCGCGAGGAGGAAAAGTCGTGAAGCTAACCGCGAGCCAGCACCGCGCTCTGAAATATGCGGCGAGCGGCGGCACGTTCACCGGGCTTCGCCCCGGATCAAACCGGAACGCTGATGTCGAGTATCAGTACAGCGAAAGAGGTGTCGGCATCTTTTGTGACGGTGATGACGTGGCCCAGCTTTTCGCATCTGGATTGCTGACAGCCGACGAACTCGAAACCCCGATCGAGGTCGATGACTATATCGTAACGCATCGCCTCTCAATCTCACCGGCCGGCCATGCGGCGCTCTCCGCAACTCAGGGCTCGACGCAGACGGAAAAACAACGGGGCGAGCCGTGAGTATCCATGAAGCCCACGAGAGAAACATCAGGTCAATCCACGACCTGATCCAAGGAAGCTGCCCCGAGGATGCCGCCGAGCGCGAACGCCTTCTATGGCTTCTTGTCGGCATCCATGCCGGCGCACTCACGCCCGTTAGCGAAAACGAAAAGCGCGGATTGGAGCGCATCCTCGCCATCCTGGATCGTAAAATTGCGGAAGGCGGCGGATCGGCTGACCGAGACCATAACCGCTTCTATGCCGGAAGATGGTCCGCCTTTCGCGAGTGCGCGATGATGCTTCGGAGCGCGCTCCAACAATGCGCCCCAGCGACCACGGGACAGCAAGAGGCGAAGTGATGACGACGCATTGCACAGGTTTTGAAAATCTCACTCGCGAAGAGTTTCTATCGCGCTTCAAGGTGCACCTAAAGAGCATCCTCGGAGAGCATTACGATTTCCAATACGTCGATCAGATCGCTCCTAGCTATTGGGACGATATCGACTTTCGTCTCGACGGCCCGGAAGTCTGCGCCGAAGCCGAAGCCAGCGAATGGGGCGAGGAATAACCCCATGACCCCCACCCACGCCGACACTTTGGAAGCCGACAGGCGGGAGAGGAGGTAAGGTGAGTGCGCTTTTCACGATCGAGCAAGCTTGCGAAGCATTGCCGTCGCGCCCTAAGCCGCGCTGGCTGAGTGAGTTTGTCCGCAAAACCAAATTCGATCCACAAGGCCGCCCCTTGTACCGCAAGGCCGGTCGCGCGAAGCTTGTCTATCTCGATCGCGTCATTGAGGCGTTGCCATGCCCATCCGTCTCGTCGACCCCCGTAAAGGCAAAAGCCCGAACTACTCGTTCCGAGGCACATATCTCGGCGTCCGAGTTGACAAGAGCAGCGGAACTGACCGGCGATCTCTCGCTCGATCCTTCCTCAAGCGGCTCGAAGGGGAGATCGAGCGAGGCGAGTACCCGCCGCGCAAAGATTCATCTGGTGGCGGGGAGCGCACGTTCTTGACGGCCGCCATCGCCTACATGGAGGCCGGCCGCAGCCCGCTATACGTGGCGAGGCTGATAAAGCGTTTCGGCGCCATGCGGCTGTCTGAGATTGACCAGACGGCGATCGACGCGGCTGCGATCGAGCTTTACCCCAACGTCACCGCAGGCACCCGCAACGTCAGCGTCTACACGCCGGTCGCCGCGATCCTTCATCATGCCGGCGTCGAGATAAAGGTTCGCCGACCGAAGGGGGCGAAGGGCCGCGTCGTCACCGACTGGATGAAGCTTGATGAAGCTACGGCGATCATCAATGCCGCCGATCAGGTCAGGGCTGAATTTGGCCTTCTGCTGCGCTTCCTTCTCTACACCGGCGTCCGACTGGGCGAGGCCCTGAAACTTCGATGGCAGGACGTGGAGCTTGACCATGGGCGTGCTTGGGTCCGCCGGCAGAAGAGCGGGCCCGCATCCGACGTGCGGCTACGGGCGGACCTCCTGGCCGCCCTGACCGCGCATGCCCCGAAGGAACCGGAGCCTCACAGCCGCGTCTTCCGCTTCCACCAGGGCGGAAGGCTTAGCCACCTCCTCGTGCGCTCCAAGCTGGGTGCGTTGGGCATCGCGTGCCCGGCACAGCGGCCGGTCGGATGGCTCGCACCGGCTTATCGGCTCGATTGGGTGAATTTTCACAGCTTCCGGCATACATGGGCCTCCTGGATGCGGCGCTATGCCGGGACCGATGTGCAGGGCTTGGTCGCGACCGGGAACTGGCGTGATCCGAAGTCGGCGGCCCGCTACAGCCACGCCGTCGCCCGTGAGGAATGGCAGGGCGTGGATGATCTGCCGAGTGTGGAAAAGACGGGGAAAGTAGCATGACAGATATCCAACCCATTGATTTAACTACCCCGTCTTTGCTCTCCCCCCGGAGGGCGGCCGCAACTTTTTTAATCCAGAAAACCGCATGTCTATTGGGTTTCTCACGTCGTCTCACGACGTTTGAAGACGCAACGAAGCGCGAACATGACGCCTCGACCCGTGGAAAATCCGTGGACTGCGTTCCCTCCCCGTTCCGGGGAGCCGGGGGATGAGCTACGACTGCTCCTGCGATTATGATGCCCCGGCCTTTTATTGGTCCAAGGTTCGGACGGCCCGGAAGCCTCACCAATGCGACGAGTGCAGCCACACAATCCAGCCCGGCGAGCGATACGAATACGCCGCCGGCAAATGGGATTGGCTTGACCACTTCCATACCTGCCAGAACTGTCTCGATATCCGAATGTGGGTCAAAAACAATGTGCCATGCCTCTGCTGGGCGCACGGAAACCTTATTGAGGATTGCCGGGAAGCGGTGAATGAGGCCGCATATCGAGCGCCGCAGGAAACGGTCGGCCTCCGGTTCGGATTTCTTCGTCGCCTTGCTCTCCGAGACAAGGCCCAAACCCCAGGACCCCACCCATGACCGAGAACACCCGAGAGATCACCGCAGTATCCCGAGCCGCTATCGAGGGGGCGGGGAAGGCGCCTGAAAAGGCCCTCTGCGGAATCTGTGGCGAGCCGATGCCGGAAGGCGAACAGATGTTCAAGTTCCACGGCTACAGCGGACCATGTCCAAAACCGCCGCTGGCGAAGCAGACCACGGCAACGCAATTCGAAAACGCGCTTGCCGATCTAGTTGAAAGGTATTTGCGCGACGGACTTGCGCCAACCGAAATTAACGCCGTTCTCCATGCGCGAGCGGACGATGACTATGCGGAGTTCGCACGGTCGCTCCTCGCGGCCGAACGGGAAGAGTGAGCTAACCTCTCGCGAGACGATGAAAACCTGAGCAGTTTCAGTGAGTGCGTCAGTCATCGAATGGGCATGAAGCCTCAAGGGACGGCAGGAGAGTGAAAATGGAACACGAGAAGCCGGAACTATTGCTGCACATCATGCCAAAGCCAGATACTTGCGAGCATGATTTCAAAGGCTGGCGCGAGTTCTCGGACGGCAATGGCGGCGAGCAGGTTTGCACCAAATGCGGCATGGGCGCGATGGAACACACTCTGGCGACGAGCTTCTAGTCATGGCAACAGCTTTCAAAGCCACAACGCTTTCGCCCACCGCCGTGGAAGTGCTGGGGCAGCTGTTCACCAGCGGCCCGACGTGGGACGGCAATGTCGCCTCTAAGGCGGGACGCGGGCTGTTGTTCGATGCGGGTTTGGCGTTCAGGGTCGAGGGATTTATATCGCTGACGCAGGAAGGGTTGCGAGCGGCAATCGAGTGGGACCAGAGGAAAGACCGGAACGGCAAGTGGTACTGCAAACAGAACGACATTCCATGGCCACGCAAGCCGCGCTGAAAACGCCTGACGCATAGGGTGCGTCAGTCATCAGGAAGGCAACGGGCGGCAAAGGTGACGTAGGAGGATTCAAATGTCGGTCGAGCGCTATTGCACAAAGAAGGACTGCCCAGGCGCGGACGACTGTTCCAACGCCTACCGCGTCAAGGGACAGCCCTGCACAATGGAGTACGTCGCAGCAGACACGTCAGAACAGTTTCGATGGAAGGGCGAAGGACCGCCCCCGGCAAGATGGTGGGCAAACGGAACGCTCGTCTACCGCTCCTATTCTGACTATTGCAACGACTGAAATCTTAAGGAGAGCGCAGTGGCACAAAACCACATCCGGCTTGTGGAGCGGCGGTTCGAGGATGCCCGCTATGCAGCCGTCGTGGTTGCCGCCAATCGAAAGGACGCTATAGCGCTCTGTGGAATGCGTGATCCCGTTGGGTTTTCAGTCAGGAACATCGGGACGGCCAGCAAGAATGAACTGGTCAGGGTTGTTATAGCAGACGTGCACGGCGGGGCGGACGATGAAGAATACTCAGTCCGCTAAGGCTGAAAGGCAAAGGCGTGAGGCTGCGTGGGCCGCCGAAGAAGAGCGCGATGCCATTCGCGAAATGATGCCGTAAGGGGCCGTCACCGATGACCATTATCACAAATTGTTACTTCGGAATCATGCGGACTTCTGAGATCGCGACGCGTGAACCGCATTCAACTTACTCAACATCCATCGCACCAAGCGATTTCTTTTCGTTCAAGTTGTTCAATGGTGACGCTGAGTTGTCCATATGGAATGGGCCTAAAATGGATTTTCCGAAAAGTCGATTTGCTAGACTCGCTTCGTTAACTGGAAAAACGGAGCAGTCACATGAGCGGAAATACACATCGGGTCGGACGGACCTCACACGCGACCAAGCCGGACATCTGGTACTTCGATCAACTCCCGCCGACCGCCCGCAAAGCGCTGGCCAATGCCGAACGGAACTGGTCGAGCGCATGGGTCTACAACTCATGGCGCAAGGGGAAGATCGGCTTCAAGACCGGCGAGCAGTGCGCCAAGAAGGTGCAGCAGGCCGACCGGAAAGCGCGATGACCTGATGGGGAAGAAATGAGATGACTGTTATTTCCAACTTGATCGACGATCTTGTTGCGTCCCGGCGACGGACACTTTCCCTCGGCCGGATTAGCATCCCGTGGCCGATCCCCATCGCGTATGGCCTACACAGCAGCGATGCGATGGTTTTCGGCTGTCCAGTGTTCGGCTCAGATGCGCCGCGCTACATCAAGTTATTTCACCACGTCTTTAGACAGATTTCGGACCTCAAATACTGGCTCCTATACAGACTACATCCTCGTTATCGATACCACATGATCGATACCCGCTTGGGCTATGGCTATCATGAGCGCGATGACCAATTAATGTACGGAGCCATGACCTGCCTGATCGGATACGTCGAAGATTGCGAGGCCAGTGGGTGCCATGATCCGGGGGACGAAGCGCGAGCCATTCTACATTGGTGGCGCGTGACTAGGCCGGCCGACCGAACACAAGTCTCCAAA
>Ga0070679_100004100_pt1 | contig 13436 bp, 12 predicted proteins | sample KBSC63BmetaG_FD_65652 | JGI IMG/M metagenome (GOLD analysis project Ga0070679, IMG submission 65652) | Corn rhizosphere microbial communities from Kellogg Biological Station, Michigan, USA - KBS C6-3B metaG | ecosystem: Host-associated > Plants > Roots > Rhizosphere | place: USA: Michigan... | reverse complement strand
CGTGCACGCTCCTCGTCTGGCGGCAGGACGTCACCGTCTATCATCGCCGGCTCGACGAGCGCGAGCGCGACGCGCTGGTGCGCGCGCGCGACGGTGCGCCCTTCGGCGTCATCTGCGATCGACTCGCCGAGTCGATGCCGGTCGAGGAGGCGGGGCCCGCCGCATTTCAGCTGCTTGCGCGCTGGGTGGGGGACGGTATCATCGCCCGACCGTGATCGCGCTTCTACTGGGACGGTTCCACGCGCTCACCCGCGGTCAGGGGAATTTGGTTGCGTCACTTGTACAAGAAGTAGACCCGGACGCGACGGTCGAGCGCATCGTTTGCGTCATCACGAGCGCCGACCACAGCGGGACACGGCGCAATCCGCTCGACGCCGAGACGCGCGAAGCGCTGTTGCGGCCACTGCTGATGGCGACGGGCAAGCCCTTCGACCTCGTGCGCGTGGCCGACATCGCCGACGACGCCGCCTGGGTCGAGCACGTCCGCGCCGCCGTGCGCGCGCAGGCCGGCGTCGCGCTCGAGCCGGCGTCGACGACGCTGGTGAGCGCCAACCGCGACGTGCAGGCGCTCTTCGGCGCCGCCGGCTATCGCATCGCCGCGGCGCCCGCCGGCGGCCTGACGCCGCACGAGCTGATTCAGCGCATCGTCGACGGCAAGGAGTGGAAGAGCGAGGCGGCGCCGTCGACCATCGACGTCTTCGCCGCCCGCGGCGTGGAAGCGCAGCTGCGGCGCATCTTCGGCGACACCCTACGCACCGAAGACGGCGAGCTGTCGAGCCACCGCGACTTCGTCAGCTACGGCGCGCAAATGGATGCGTCACTCGTACAAAAAGTCGAGGACCTCCTGCCCTGGGTGTTGCCGCCGCGCATCGTCGACAAAGGCTGCGGCACCGGCAAGCTGCTGGTCGAGCTCAGCCGCCGTTTCCCCGGCGCCTCGCTCGTCGGCGTCGACCTGTCGCGCGAGCTCTTGCGCCGCTCCGACGAGAACACCTACGCCGGCGGCGACATCGAGCTCGTCCTCGGCGACGCCGCCGATCAGCAGCTCCCCGACGGCAGCGCCGACACCGTCATCTTCTCGTCGATCATGCACGAGGTCTACAGCTACTCCGGATACGATCGCGCGCGCGTCGATCGCGCGCTGGCCTCGGCGGCGCGCGAGCTCAAGCGCGGCGGCCGCCTGCTCATCCGCGACGGCATCAGCCCCGACGCGCGCGACGTGCTCCTCGATCTAATGGACGCCGGCACCGCCGCGCAGCTCGAGCGCTTCGCCCGCGAGTTCAAGCACGGCCAGGGCGTCGCCTTCACGGTGGCGGCGACCCGCGACGGCGCCGTCGCCACCGTGCGACTGAGCGCACACGCGGCCAACGAGTTCCTGTGCAAGAAGGACTACCTCAAGAACTGGGACATCGAAGTACACGAGGAGTACGGTGTCTTCACCGTCGACGAATGGCGCGCCGCGCTGGCACGCAACTTTTTTTCGGTGCGCACGATAACGACGTACGTGAACGAATGGATCCGACAAAATCGATACCAGGGTCACGTCAAAGTGACGGAGCTGGACGGCACCTCCTTCTGGCCGGCGACGAACGCGGTCATTATCGGGGAAAGACAGTGACGCCGAGCGGGATCATGGGCGTCGCCGTCGATCTCGCCATCTTCACCGTGCAAGAGGCGCGGCTCGAGCTGCTGCTCATCCGCATGAAGCGCGAGCCGTACACCGGCAAGTGGGCGCTGCCGGGCGGACGCATCCGCGGCGACGAGACGGTCGAGCAGGCGGCGGCGCGCGAGCTGCACGAGAAGGCCGGTCTGCGCGACGTCTACCTGGAGCAGCTCTACACCTTCTCCGAGCCGACCCGCGATCCGGGCGCGCGCTGCATCTCCGTCGCGCACATGGCGCTGATTCGCGGCGACGTGCCGTTGCGTACGACCGACAAATACTCCGGCATCGGCTGGTTTCCCGTCGCGCGCTTGCCGCCGCTCGCCTTCGATCACAAGGAGATCGCGAGCTACGCCATTCAGCGGCTGCGGGCGAAGCTCGAGTGGAGCGACGTCGCGCGCAACCTCCTCGACAACACCTTCACCCTGGGCGAGCTGCAGCGGCTCTACGAGGCGATCCTGGGCAAGCAGCTCGACGCGCGTAACTTCCAGCGGCGCGCGCAGCAGATCGGTCTCGTCAAGGATACGGGACGGATGCGCACCGGGCAGGCGTATCGCCCGGCCCGCTTGTTCCGGTTCGCTTGACCGTACTTATTGTCAGACTTACAATAAGTATTGCGAGGTGACACATGGCCATCGACCCCACGCGCGACGCTCTCATCGTCGTCGACCTGCAGCCCGACTTCATGCCGGGCGGTCCGCTGGCGGTCGCCGAAGGGGATCGCATCGCCGCGCCGATTGGTCGCCTCGCGAGCCATTTCTCGACGGTGGTGGCGACGCAGGACTGGCACCCGGCCGGCCACGTATCGTTCGCCGAGCGCGGTGGTCCCTGGCCGCCGCACTGCCTGGCCGGCAGCCCGGGAGCGCAAGTGCACCCCGGCCTGCCGGACGAGCTGGTTACGTCAAAAGTACGTAAAGGTACCGGCAAGGACGTCGACTCCTACAGCGGCTTTCGCGACGACGCCGGAGCGGCGACCGGGCTCGCCGGCTATCTGCGCGAGCGCGGCATCGAGCGGCTTTACGTGTGCGGGCTGGCGCGCGACTTCTGCGTGCGCGCCACCGCCATCGACGGGGCGCGCGCCGGCTTCCGCGTCTTCGTGATCGATGATCTGACCCGCGCCGTCGATCCGTCCTCGCGGGCGCGCGTCGACGCCGAGCTCGCCGAAGCGCACGTCGAGCTCGTGTCGAGCGGCGACCTGTCATGAGCCTCGAGACGCTCACCGTCGACGCCTATCAGCTGACGACGTTGGTGGCGCACGCCGACGCGGGCCGCATGGAGTCGGACGTGGCGATGGCGTTCTTCTTTCGCAAGCTGCCGCGCAACCGCAACTACGTGCTCTTCTGCGGCCTGCGTCAGATCCTCGAGCACGCCGCCGCGATGCGCTTCGACGACGGCGACCTCGAGACGCTGCTCGGCGATCCGCTGCTCGGGCCGGCGCTGAGCCAGCGGCCGGCGCTCGTCGCCGCCTTGCGCGCGCTCGACGGATTCGCCGGCGAGATCGACGCCCTGCCCGAGGGGACGCCCGCGTTCGCCGGACCGGCGCTGCGCACGGACGGGCGCGCGTTCGCCGTCGGCGACACGCGCATCGGAATCTATACGCCGCTCATGCAGGTGCGCACCGATCTATTGCGCGCCAAGCTCATCGAGACGCCGTGGCTCGGCCGCATCAATCACACGAGCATGGTCGCGTCGAAGGCGGCGCGCGTCGTCGAAGCGGCGCGCGGCAAGCCGGTGCTCGAGTTCGGCGCGCGGCGGACGCATCCGGCGGCGGCCGTCGACGCCAGCTACGCGGCGTGGATCGCCGGCTGCACGGCGAGCTCGAACGTGGCGGCGCTTCGTCGCTGGGGGGTGCCCATCTCCGGGACGATGGATCACTTCTTCGTCCAGGCGACCGAGCAGATCGGCGAGAAGTGGCCCGAGAGCGAGCGCGAAGCGTTCGCGCAATTCTTCCGCGCGTTTCCGCACAACTCGATCATGCTCGTCGACACCTACGCGACCGAAGACGGCATTCGCCACGCCGTCGAAGCGACCGGCGGCAAGCTGAGCGGCGTGCGTCTCGACTCGAACGTCACCCCGGCGACGGTCGCGCGCGCGCGCCAGCTGTTGAACGAGCTCGGCGCGCCGCAGGCGCAGATCATCGTCAGCGACGGGCTCGACGAGTTCCGCGTGGCGCAGCTCGACGCCGCCGACGGCTACGGCGTCGGCGAGAACATCAGCTGCTCGCCCGACGCCGCCGTCGGCATCGGCGCCGTCGCCAAGCTGACGGTCAACGGCTACGGCAAGCTGACGATGAAGCTGGCGCGCGGCACGGGCAAGGCGACGCTTCCGGGCGAGCTGCAGGTGCATCGCTTCGCCGACCACGATCTGGTCGCGCTCGCCGACGAAGTGGTTCCGTCAAACGGACGCAAACTGTTGCAGCCGGTGTGGCGCGGGCGCAGCGCCGTGTCGCCGCCGACGGCCGCCCAGGCGCGAGCCTACACGCGGGCGCAGATCGAGTCGCTGCCGCCGGCGCTGCGGCAGCTGGAGACGGCGGCGACGCCGTGGCCGCTCGTCGCCTCCGACGGGCTGGCGACGAAGGTGGAGCAGCTGATGAAGGAGTCGTTCGCGTGAGGCTCGTGCGCATCGCCATCTGCAACGTCAACACCACCGTCGGTGCGGTGCGGTCGAACGTCGACCGCGCCATCGAGCTCGGCCGCGCCGCCGCCGCCGACGATGCGACGTTGGTTGCGTATCCCGAACAATTAGTCAGCGGCTATCCGCCCGAAGACCTGGTGCAGTGGCGCAGCTTCGTCGCCGCGCAGTGGCGCGAGCTCATGCGCTTCGGCGAAGCGACAGCCGATCTGGCGACGCTGTTCGTCGCCGGCGTCACGGTCGAGCGCGGCGCCGGCGTCTACAATTGCGCGGCGTTGGTGCAGCGCGGCCGCATCCTCGGCCTCGTGCCCAAGGAGAAGCTGCCCACCTACAACGTCTTCTACGAGGGGCGCACCTTTTCGCGAGGCGCGCCTGGCCTCTACGACGAGCTGCACGGTGTTCCCTTCGGCGATCTCGTCTTCGACGTCGACTTCGGTACGCTGGCGCTCGAGGTGTGCGAGGACATCTGGTCGCCCGACGGACCGATGCGCCGTCGCTGTTATGCCGGCGCCGAGCTGGTGGTGAACATCAGCGCCTCGCCCTATCGGCTCGGCGTCGTCGACACGCGGCGCGAGATGATCTGCACGCGCGCCGGCGACAACCAGTGCGTCGTCGCCTACGCGGCGCTCGTCGGCGCCAACGACAACCTCGTCTTCGACGGCGGCGGCTACGTGGCGCAGAACGGGCGCCTGGTGCACTCGGCGCCGCGCTTCGTCGAGGGATTCTCCGCCGTCACCGTCGATCTCGATCGCACGTCGCGGCTGCGGCGCGAAATCACGACCTGGCGCACCGATCAGGAGAGCTTCGCCGCGATCGCGCCCAAAATAGTTCATGTCAAAGTGACGGAACCAACTGCGGATCGGGCGCGATTGACCTATCCGGCGCCCAGCCATCAGAGCTTCTTTCTGCCGGCGCCGTCGCAGCCGCGCGCCGCGCGCAGCGACTTTTGCGAAGATCTTCTCGACGCGCTGGCGATGGGGCTCGGCGACTACTTCACCAAGATCGGCGCGTTCAAGACGATCGGCGTGGCGCTGTCGGGCGGACGCGATTCGCTCTTGTGCTTGATCATCGCCCACCGCTGGGCCGTGCGCGCCGGACGAAAGCCGCGTGAGGTGCTGCGCGCGTTCTTCATGCCGACGCGTTACTCGTCGGCCGAGACGCGAGCGGCGGCGGTGGCGGCGGCGCGCGACATGGACGTGCCGCTCGAGATCGTCTCCGTCGACGACGCGTTCGAAGCCGAGCTGAAGTCGATCGAGAAGATGCTGCAGCCGGGCGAGACGCTCACGCCGATGGCGCGGCAGAACGTGCAGGCGCGGCTGCGCGCCGAGCGCATGTGGACCTGGACCAACTGCGCGGCCGGGCTGTTCTTGCAGACGTCGAACATGAGCGAGAAGGCGGTCGGCTATTCGACCATCGGCGGTGACGGCGAGGGCGCGCTGGCGCTCGTCGCCAATCTGCCGAAGACCGTCGTCAATTACCTGCTCGATTATCTGCACGAGCAGACGAAGTGGGAAGGCATCGCGCTGACCCTGGTCAAGCCGGCGTCGGCCGAGCTCGCCGACGACATGGAGGACGAGAAGGACCTGATGCCATTCCCCGTGCTCGACGCCTGCTTCGCGCTCTACGCCGGTGAGAAGATGTCGCCGGACGAGGTGTACGTGGCGCTGCGCGCGATGTTCCCCGAGCATGCGGCCGACAAGCTCGACGCCTGGACGGTGAAGTTCGCGCGGCTGTTCACGCAGTCGATCTACAAGTGGGTGCAGGCGCCGCTGTCGCTACACGTCGGCAACCTCGATCTCGATCGCGAGCGCGCGCTGCAGCTTCCGGTGGTGCAGCGGACGGAGTGGCAGCGAAAATCGTGATCGACGAGAAGTTAGTAGGGCTCGCGGACCCAGCGATGGGCGTGCAGCTTCGCGATGACGTCGGGGGGAAGCGGGCCGTCGTCGCTGGCGGCGGTGTTCTCGTCGACCTGATGCGGCGTGCGCATGCCGGGAATGACCGTGGAGACGGCCGGGTGCGAGAGGATGTAGCGGAGCGCGCCCCGCGCCATCGATGAGGCGGCGCCCTCGACGATCGGGCGCAGCGCCTCGACGCGACGCACGGTCTCTTTGAGCAGGCGCCCGCCGAAATATTGCGTGCGGAAGTCGCCCGGCGGGAACGTCGTGTCCTCGCGCAGCTTGCCGGTGAGCGAGCCTTCGTCGAAGGGCACGCGCGCGAGGATGCCGACGCCATTTTCCACGCACGCGGGAAAGAGCTCGTCCTCGGGCGACTGATCGAAGATGTTGTAGAAGACCTGCAGCGCGTCGACCTTGCCGGCGCGCACGACGCGCAGCGCCGACTGCGGATCGTGCGAGTTGATCGAGATGCCGACGAGCCGGATCTTGCCTTGCTGGCGCAGCTTGTCCATCGCGCCGTACCATTCGTCGTCGTCCGTCCAGCGATCGGCCCAGACGTGCAGCTGCAATAGATCGATGCGCTCCAGCCCCAGGTTCTTCAGGCTCTTCTCGGCGCACTCGACGATCCACGACGCCGGAAAGTTGTCGCGCAGCGCGGAGTCGCGTGGCGCCGGCCAGTTGTACGCTTTGGGCGGAACTTTGGTGGCCACGTGGACCTTGCCGGCGTGCGCGCGCGCGAACTGACCGACGAGCCGCTCGGAGTGGCCGTCGCCGTAAACGAGCGCCGTGTCGACGAAGGTCACGCCGTGGTCGAAGGCGCGCTCGAGCGACGCGCGCGAATCTTCATCGCGCGGTCCGCCCCACATGCCGCCACCGATGGCCCAGGCGCCGTAGCTGACTTCGGAGACTTCGAGACCGCTCTTGCCCAGCTTGCGATAGCGCATGGTTCGAGAGATAAGTCGTTCACCCAAGGTGTGCCAATGAAAAAGATCGCGCTCGCTGTCGTCGCCGTCCTCTCGATCCTCGTTCCGTCGCCTGCGCCGGCGGCCGAGCAGCCGGTCGACGCGTTCCTGCGCATGTACAACTCGCTCTTCAAGGGGCTCACCACCGTCGCCAACGAAGCGGCTTGGCTGGCCTCGACCGATGTCTCGGACGCGCACGAAGCAGGACGCACGGTCGGCAATACGGCGCTGGCAGTGTTCGAGGGCGATCGCGGCGTCATCGAAGCGGCGCGCACCTTCTTGTCAGATCGACGCAACCTGCCACCCATCGTGTCGCGTCAGCTCGACAAGATCTTGCTGGCGGCGGCCGAAGGCCCCGGCACCATTCCCGAGGTGACGCGCGCGCGCGTCGCCGCCGAGTCGCATCAGTCGTCGGTGCTCGACGGATATACGTTTCACATCGACGGCAAGCCGGTCAGCGCCAACGACATCGACGAGACGCTGCGGCAGTCGCGCGATCTGCCGACGCGGCTCAAGGCGTGGGAAGCGTCGAAGGAGATCGGCAAGCCGCTCAAGCCGGGCATCGTGCAGCTGCAAAAGCTGCGCAATCAGGTTGCGCGCGAAATGAAGCACTCGGGCTACTTCGCGCTCGAGGTCGCCGACTACGACATGACCGACGCCGAGATGATGAAGATGCTCGACGGCTTCATCGCCGACACGCGGCCGCTCTATCGCAAGCTGCACGCGTACGTGCGCATGAAATTGGCCGAGCGTTATCACCAGCCGGTGCCCAAGCTGATTCCGGCGCACTGGATCGACAATCGCTGGGCGCAGGAGTGGGACGGCGTGGCCGAGGGCGCGGTCGATCTCGATCCGCTGTTCAAGAACAAGAAGCCGGAGTGGATCGTCCAGACCGCCGAGAAGTTCTACACGTCGATGGGATTTCCGACGCTGCCGAAGTCGTTCTGGGAGAAGTCGGATCTATATGCGCTGCCGGCCGATTCCAAGCGGCACAAGAACGCGCATGCGACCGCGTGGCACATCGATCTCGATCAGGATGTGCGCTCGCTCATGAGCGTGAAGGCGGACGCGCAGTGGTTCTTCACGGCGCATCACGAGCTCGGCCATATCTATTATTACCTGTCGTATTCGCGCCCCGAGGTGCCGTATATCCTGCGGCAGGGCGCCAATCGCGCGATGCACGAGGCGGTCGGGGAGCTGGCTTCGATCGCGGCCAAGCAGCCGTCGTATCTCGAAGCCGTGGGCGTGCTGCCGAAGGGGTTCAAGATCGATCAGCAGCAGCAGCTCGTCGACGAGGCGCTGACGTCGGCGATTCCGTTCATCGCGTGGAGCGCCGGAACGATGGCGCACTTCGAGCACGATCTCTATCAGTCGGATCTACCGCCGTCGGAGTGGCAGAAGCGCTGGTGGAAGTACGTCGCCGAGTTTCAGGGCGTCGCGCCGCCGTCGGCGCGGCCGGCGGACGGCTGCGATGCGTGCACCAAGACGCATATCAACGATACGCCCGCGGCCTACTACCAATATGCGATTGCGGCGGCCATCAAATATCAGCTGCACGATCACATCTGCAAAAAGATCCTGCACACCGATCCGCATTCCTGCAGCTATTACGGACGCAAGGACGTCGGCGACTTCCTGCGCTCGATCTTGAAGCAGGGCGCGACGCGGCCGTTCAACGACATCATTCGCGAGGCGACGGGCGAGCCGCTGTCGACGCGCGCGATGATGGAGTACTTCAAGCCGCTCGACGCGTGGCTCGATCAGGCTTTGAAGGGCAAGCCGGTCGGCTGGTAGCGCACACGCTCTTCGACGCGCTCTTCGGCCATCCAGCCACCGACGAGCCACGCGAGCGCGCCAGCGATGGCGAGCGCCATCGGCCAGGCGTCGAGGCGCGAGATCGACGGCAGCGCCGCGGTCGCGGCGACGCGCGTGACGGCGGCGAGATGTAGGCGCTCGAACACGCCGAGCGCCAGCGGGGCCAACGCGGCCAGGTGCACCGTGAGCGGCGCGGCGCCGGCGCGACGCGCGCGCGTGTGACGGTCGGTGGCGAGCCAATCGACGACCTCGGGAATAACGGCCACGGCGACGACGATGACGCCGATGAATGCGCTCCAGAATGCGGCGCGCACCCACGTCGGGTTTCGCGTAATCAGCCCAACAATATCGAACAGCGGTGTAAGGCAGAGCAGCGCCGACGGAAAAATTGTGGACATCGGGTGGAGCGCGGATGCTTCTCGATGACCGGTGGCGCGCATGTATTTGCAGAGGAGCAAGCGCAAGGCCATTCCACGCAGCGACCGTTGGCGCCGCCGCCTTGACGCGCGGCCGGCGGCGCGGTACTGAGGCGCATGTTTCACCGCGTCACCGATAAGTTGCGAACCACTGTGCATGACGTGCTCGCCTCCGAGCGCGCCGATCGCTTTGCCCCGGTCAAGCTGTTGCGCGAGGTGCTCGGCACCGCGAATGACCTGGCCGGGCGGCCTTTCTGCTCGCAGAGCGAGCTCGAGGAGCGCCGTGCCGGCGCGGCCAATGGCGCGACGACGACGCGGCGCGAGCCGGCGCCGGTGATGCTCTATTTCGACGGCAAGGATCATCGCACCAAGAAGAAGATCGAGGAGCTCCTGACGTCCAAGGAGATCCCGTTCAAGGTGCTCGACGTCACCGACGACGAGGCGACGCGCTCGTGGGCGACGACGACGGCCAAGCAGCTCGAGTTCCCGCTTTTGTTCATCGCCGGCGAGCCGGTCGGCGGGCTGCACGAGCTCACGCAGCTCGACGTCAACGGACAGCTCTCGCGCCGCGTGTTCGGGGCCGACTGAGGCGTGCCGAATCTGGAGCTGGTCCGCAAGGACGACGTTTCGAGCTTCCGCAAGATCGCGATTGGCACCTGGCGCACCGCGTATGACCCGTCGGTGTACGGGACCATCGAGCTGCGCATGGACGAGGCGATGCGTTACATCGCCCGCTTCCGCGAAAAGACCGGCAAGAAGCTGACCGTCTCGCACATGATGGCGAAGGCGGCGGCGATGGTGCTCAAGGAGTGCCCCGACGCCAACGCGATCCTGCGCTGGAATCGCGTCTATCTGCGCAAGCGCATCGGCGTGTTCTTCCAGGTCGTCATGACCGACGAGGGCGCGCACAAGGTCGACCTGTCGGGCGCGACCTTGTACGACGTCGAGGGCAAGTCGCTCGTCGAGATCTTCGACGAGTTCAACGCCAAGGTCGAGAGCGTGCGCGCGCGCAAGGATCCGGCGCTGGAGAAGACGCGCCAGACGTTCCTCGGGATTCCCTATTTCGCGCTCAATGGGGTTTTGCGGCTCATATCGTTTTTGTCGTACACGTTGAATCTGGATTTGCGGCGCTTTGGAATCCCGCAGGATCCGTTCGGCAGCATCATGATTACCAATATTGGAACGCTCGGATTGGATACCGCGTATGTACCGCTGGTGCCTTATTCGCGCGTTCCGATCTTGATCGCCACCGGCGCGGTGAAGGATGTTCCCGTCGTGGAAGAGGGGAAGATCGTGCCGCGCAAGATGATGCGCGTGAATGCGACGTTCGATCATCGATTCATCGACGGCTTTCACGCGTCGGTGATGTCGCGCGTATTGAAAGAATGGATCGAAGACCCCTTCGAGCATTTCGACAAGCTATGAAACTCATTTCACGGTACGGAAAACGAATCGGATTTTGTGCGATCGTGGCGGCGGCGATGGGCGCGTCGCTCGGGCCGGCGGCGCGCGGCGAGGGCAATGCTCCGGCGGAGCGGCTCATCGGCGCGGCGCTCGGCGGCGGTCGGGCGTACCAGATCGCCGAGGAGCTCACCGACGGTGTCGGGGCGCGGCCGAGCGGATCGGACGGCGCGGCGCGCGCGGTCAAGTGGGCGGTCGGCGAGATGCGGGCGCTTGGATTCAAGAACGTGCATACCGAGGCGGTGCGCACGCCGCGCTGGATTCGCGGAACGGCGGAGGCGGAGATCGTTGCGCCGGCGCCGCAGGCGATGCATGTGGTGGCGCTCGGGCCGAGCGTGCCGACGGGGCCGGGCGGGATCACTGCCGACGTCGTCGAGGTGGCGACGTTCGATCAGCTGAAGGCGCTCGGCGATGCGGTGCGCGGCAAGATCGTGCTCTTCAATCCGCGGCCGATGCAGCGTGGGCGGACGTTCGAGGAGTACGCGCGCGTGCAGGCGTTCCGCGGCGGCGGGGCGGTGGCGGCGGGGCGGCTGGGCGCGGTGGCGGTGCTGGTGCGCTCGGCGGGGACGGGCGCCTTTCGGCTGCCGCATACGGGCGGAATGCACTACGACGAATCGGTGCCGAAGATTCCGGCGGCGGCGGTCAGCGCCGAGGACGCGGAGCTAATCAATCGATTGATTAGCTCCAAGCGGCACGGCGCGGCCGTGCGCGTGCGGCTGGTGCTGACGCCGAAGTTCGACGGCGAGGTCGAGTCGGCGAACGTGGTCGGCGAAGTGCCGGGGCACGAGCGCGCGGGCGAGATCGTGCTGCTCGGCGCGCATCTCGATTCTTGGGATCTCGCCACCGGCGCCATCGACGACGCGGCCGGCTGCGGGATCGTGATGGACGCGGCGCGCATCATCGCCGGTGCGGGGCGTACGCCGAAGCGGACCGTGCGCGTCGTGCTGTTCATGAATGAGGAGATGGGTCTGTCGGGCGCGCGCGCGTATGCGACGGCGCATGCGGGCGAGCTCGGCAAGCATGTCGCAGCGCTCGAGGTCGACTCGGGCGGCGGGCGGACTGCGGGGTTCGGCGTGGTCGGCGCGGGCGGTGTGGCGCTGCTCAAGAAGATCGTGGCGCCGCTGGCGACGCTGGGCGCGGCGACGGTGACCGAGGCGCAGGAGGCGGGCGCCGATTTGTCGCCGCTCGGCGGCAAGGTCGCGCAGTTTTCGCTGGAGCAGGATCTGACGACCTATTTCGATTGGCACCACACGGCCGCCGACACGTTCGACAAGCTCGACGCCATGGATCTCGCGATCGATACCGCGGCGGTGGCGGTGGCGGCGTATGGCCTGGCGGACGCGACGGAGACGCTGCCGATCGTGGCGCCGACGCGGCGCGGTCCGCCGCAGCCGGCGGCGCAGCCGGCCGTTTCGCAGCCGGGCGCCTCGGCGCCGGCCTCGCCCGGCGCAACCGCCAAGTAGTATAGTCGCGGCATGGCGCGCCTCCGGTTCGACCTCGACGGCATTCCCCTCGACGACGAAGAAGGGCGCACGACGGCGATCCTGCGCTTTCGCACCACTGCCGGGCTGGTGCTGGCGCTGCCCGAGAGCGTCGACGTGACGGTGCCGTGGGGCGATCTCGACGACGCGAGCGTCGACCTGTCGCGCGGGCGCATCACGGTGCGCTTCGCCGAAGCGGCGCGCGCGCGCTATCGCTGGCTCGGCGCGGCGCGCGTGCTCGCGGGCGCCTGGACCGATCGCCACGTGCTCGAGGCGCCGCCGCGTTGACGCGCGGCCCCGTCGCTGCGGTCGCGCTCGCCGTTGCGGCGGCGGCGCTCCTCGGCGGCGCGACGGCGCACGCCGGCGCGTGGACGCGCGAGGCCGGCCACGGATACGTCGCCACCGGCTGGTCGCGCATCGCGGCGACGGGCGTGTTCGCCGGCGACGGGACGATTCAGCCGATCGCGCCGTACGAGCAGAACGCGTGGAATGCGTACGGCGAATTCGGCGTCGTGTCGCGCTGGCTGACGGCGACGGTCGAGTCGACGCTGGTGCGCGACAACGAGCAGGCGGGCGCGCATACGACGGGCATTGGCGATTGGCGGCTGGGCGCGTGGACGGGCGTGATCGAGCGGCCGGTGCGGCTGTCGTTCGGCGCGACGGTGAGCGTGCCGCTCGGGACGCCGACGCCCGCCGACGTGCAGCCGCCGCGTCTGCCGCTCGGCTCGGGCGAGTTCTCGCTCGACCTGCGCGCGGCGTTCGGCTGGGCGTGGCCGGGCGGGCGGCGCTGGCCGCTGCGCCACTACTTTGTCGTCGAGGCGGGATATTGGCGGCGGCAGCTGTTCGCCGATTCGTTCGTGTATCGCGCCGAGGTCGGCGTGCAGCTGCCGTGGCGCGTGGTGGAGCGCGTGTGGCTCGTCGGGCGCGTCATCGGCGTCGAGTCGTTCGCGTCGAACGCGCGTGCGACCGCTGATCCGACGGGGCTCGACGACGGCTTCAGCGTGGTCGCGCCGGGATTCGAAGCGGTCGTGCGATTGTGGCGCGGCCTTGCCGTCGGCGCGGGGTTCGAGACGGCGGTGCGGGCGCGCGCCGTCGCCGCCGGCAAGCAGGTGCACGCG
>Ga0070679_100004098_pt1 | contig 13439 bp, 14 predicted proteins | sample KBSC63BmetaG_FD_65652 | JGI IMG/M metagenome (GOLD analysis project Ga0070679, IMG submission 65652) | Corn rhizosphere microbial communities from Kellogg Biological Station, Michigan, USA - KBS C6-3B metaG | ecosystem: Host-associated > Plants > Roots > Rhizosphere | place: USA: Michigan... | reverse complement strand
GTCGGCATCGACGATCCGATCGGCGCGGTCGCAGCGCACGGCATGGCCGGCGTCTGGGGCACGTTGTCGCTCGGGCTGCTGACACTGCCGTCGCAGGCGAAGAGCCTCGCGACCGGCTCGAAGGGCCTCTTCTACGGCGGCGGCCTGCACCAGCTCGGCGTCCAGCTGCTCGGGCTCGCGGCCGTCGGCGCGTTCACCTTCGGCGCGTCCTTCCTGATCCTCCTGGCGCTGAAGCTGACGTGGGGCATCCGCGTCGACCCGGAGGTCGAGACCGGCGGCCTCGACGTGCACGAGCACGGCATGTGGGGCTACCCCGAGTTCTACATCCCGGTGCCGGGCGGGTACGGCACCGAGTCACACGGCCATCTCGGCCACGCACACGCCATGCCGCACCCCGCGGTCGCGGGAGCGACCGTCCACCAGACGTCCACACTCCCGGGCACATCGGCGTAGGCACAGGTATAGGGTCCCGGCCGGAGCGCGGGCGGAACATGCGGCGTCCGTTCGCGCTCCGGCTAGCGGCTGCGCCGTGCGAGCTCGTCCTCGACTGCGGCCGGGTCGAGCCCGCGGGCCGCGAGCAGCACGTAGGAGTGGAACCACAGGTCGGCGAGCTCCTCGATCAGACGCTCGTCGCTCTCAGCCGCGCCCGCGAGCGCGGCTTCCACGCCCTCCTCGCCGACCTTCCGCGCGGCGGCGGCGGGGCCTTGCTCGAGCAGGCCGGCGACGTAGGAGCCTTCGGGCCTCGTGCGCGCGCGCTCGGCGACGCGGCGCCAGAGCCAGGGCGCGAAGCAGGAGAGCGAGCCCGTGTGGCAGACGGGGCCTGCGGGCCGGACGCGCAGGAGAACGGCGTCGCCGTCGCAGTCGTCCCGGAGCTCGACCACCGCAAGCGTGTTCCCCGACGTTTCGCCCTTGTGCCAGAGCTGCTCGCGCGTCCGGCTCCAGAACCACGCCTCCCCGCTCTCGCGCGTGCGGCGGAGCGCCTCCTCGTCCATCCAGGCCAGCATCAGCACGCGCCCGCCGTCGGCGTCCTGGACGATCGCGGGCGTCAGGAGCGGCCCGGTCACCCCCTGATCGGCCATCCCGCCTCCTGCAGGTCCCGCTTCAGCTCGGGCAGCCGCTCGGGCCGTTCGTGGACGATCGACGCGACGAGGGCCGCTTCGGCGCCCGCCTCGAACGCCTCGGCCAGGTGGGTCGCGTCGCCCGCGCCGCCCGACGCGATCACCGGCACGGTCACGGTGTCCGCGACCTGCCGCGTCAGCTCGAGGTCGTAGCCGTTACGCGTCCCGTCCGCGTCGATCGACGTCAGCAGGATCTCGCCTGCGCCGCAGTCGACCGCTTCCCGCGCCCAGGCGACCGCGTCGATGCCGCGGGGCTTGCCGCCGGCGTGGGTGACGACCTCGCCCGCCCGGACGTCGATCGCGCAGACCACCGCCTGCGAGCCGAACTCGTCGGCGAGCGCCGTGAGCAGCTCGGGGCGGTCGACAGCGGCGCGGTTGAGCGAGACCTTGTCGGCGCCGGCGCGGAGCAGCGACCGTGCATCCTCGAGACTGGCGATCCCGCCGCCGACGGTGAAGGGGATCTCGAGCTCCGCGGCCGCCCGCTCGACCAGCCGCAGCAACGGCCCGCGGTCCTCGAGCGTCGCGGTGATGTCGAGGAAGACGAGCTCGTCGGCGCCGAGCTCCGAGTAGCGCGTCGCCAGCTCGACGGGGTCGCCGACGTCCCGCAGCTCCTGGAAGCGGATGCCCTTGACGACGCGCCCCGCGGCGACGTCGAGGCACGGGATCACGCGTTTCTTGACCATGTGAGCGCATTCCGGAGGACCTGGGCGCCGGTGGGGCCGCTGCGTTCCGGGTGGAACTGGACGCCGGCGATCGGACCGTGCTCGACGGCGGCGACGACCGGGCCGCCGTGGTCGACCTCGGCGACGGCGATCGACGCCTCCGGCGCGCACGCGTACGAATGGGCGAAGTACACGTCCCGGCCGTCGAGCTCGTCGAGCAGTTCCGTCGGCGCCGTGACGTGCAGCTCGTTCCAGCCCATGTGCGGGATGCGGGCGGCACGCACGCGCTCGACGCGGCCGGGGAGGATTCCAAGGCCGCTGCCGCCCTCTTCTGACTCGCCGAAGAGCAGCTGCATGCCGACGCAGATGCCCAGCACCGGCCGGCCGGAGCGCGCCCGTGCCAGGAGCGCCGCGGCGAGACCGCGTTCCTCCAGGCCGCGGGCGGCCGCCGCCGTGTTGCCGACGCCGGCGATCACCGCGAGCGGAGCGCGCTCGAGCTCGGCGGGATCCTCGGTGATCACCGGCTCCGCTCCCGCCCGCAGGAGGGCAGAGCAGACGCTGCGCAGGTTCCCGGCGCCGTAGTCGGCCAGTGCGATTCTCATAGTGCTCCCTTGGTCGAGCCGGCGCCCGCGCCCTCGATCGAGCACGCCGCTCGCAGCGCACGGCCGAGCGCCTTGAACGCGGCCTCGGCGACGTGGTGGTCGTCCTCGCCGGCGGCGTCCACGTGCAGCGTCAGCCCGGCCTGGATCGCGAACCGCTCGAGCGCATGCGGGAGGAGCGTCACGGCCAGGCCGCCGACGCGGTCGCCGCGGAAGGCGATCGCGACCTCCGCATGCGGCCTGCGGACGAGGTCGACGGCTGCCGTCGCGCGGGCTTCGTCCATCGGCACCGTCGCCGAGCCGTACCTGGCGACGCCGACGCGGCCGTCGAGCGCGCCGCTGACCGCGTCTCCGAGCGCGGCGAGCACGTCCTCGACGGTGTGGTGCTCGTCCACCTCGAGGTCGCCGCCGGCGAGCAGATCGAGATCGAGGCCGCCGTGGAACGCGAACAGCGTCAGCAGGTGGTCGAGGAAGCCGACGCCGGTGCCGATGCGGGCGCGGCCCCGGCCGTCGAGGTCCAGTGCGATGCGAAGGGCGGTCTCGCCGGTCGTGCGGAGGACGAGGGCGGACCTGGCGGTCGCGGGCTCCGGCGCGGCCCCGAGCGCGGCGAGGATGCGGTCGTTCTCCGCGGGGAGGCGCACGGTGACGCGAAACGCTTCCGGCTGTCGGCGGACGACGAGGCCCTGTGCTTCGAGCTCGTCGGCTCGGTCGGAGTCGCGCACGACGACGAAATTGCCGGCGGAGGGCGGGCAGTCGAAGCCCGTACCGAGCAGCGCGGCGCGCATCCGTTCCCGCTCGGCGATCGTCTCCTCGACGTCGAGCTGCGGGTCGCGGAGCGCGGCGGCTGCGATGCGTGCGGACGGCGCCGACACGGGCGCCGGGTCGCGACGGCGGTTCAGCTCGCGCGCAACTTCGCGCGCTGCGATCGCGTAGCCGACGCGCAGGGCGGCGAGGCCGAAGGCTTTCGAGAGGGTGCGGAGCGCGACGAGGTTCGGGGTCCCGCCGACGAGCGGGGCGACCGTCTTGCCGCCGTACTCGAAGTACGCCTCGTCCACGACCACCATCGCCTGCGGGAACGACCGCGCCAGGGCGGCGATCTCCTCCGGCTCGACGAGCCCGCCGGTCGGGTTGTTCGGGTTGCAGACCCAGACCAGGTCGGCGTCGGCCGGATCGTCCGTCAGCGCCGCTCCCTCGATCGCCGTGGCCACCGCATACACCGGGTAGGCCGGCTGCTCGACGAAGGCGCGGCGACCCGGCCCGAGGAAGGTTCGCGCGGCCAGCGCGATCAGCCCGTCGACTCCGGCACCGGGGACGATCTGGTCCGGCTCGACGCCGGCATAGCCTGCAGCGGCTTCGCAGAGGTCGCGGTACGTGCCGTCGGGATACTCGTTGAGCCGCGCGAAGCTCTCGCCGAGCGGAACCTGCGGCACGCCGGGCAGCGGCGGGACGTTCTGGTCGAAGCGGATGACCTCGGCCGGGTGCAGCCCGTGCCGGGCGGCGATCTCCTCGAGCGGCAGAGCCCAGGCATACGGCTCGAACCCGTCCGGCAGAGGCCGGGCGCTCACGCTCTGACTGCCAGGGACTCGGCATGAAGGGGCAGGCCTTCCAGGGCCGCGAGCGACTCGACCGTCGGGCGGGACAAAGCTACGGCTTCTGCGGTCGCCCGGACGAACTGGACCGGCTTCAGGAACGCCTCGAGGCCGAGGCCGCCGACGCCCCGCGCGAGACCACCGGTCGGGAGCACGTGGTTCGACCCGGCGGCGTAGTCACCGAGGACCGCCGTAGTGCCCAGGAAGACCGCCCCCGCGTTCCGCACGCCGGCGGCGAGGGCGTCCGGATCGTCGACCAGGAGCTCGAGATGCTCCGGCGCGAGCTCGTTCGCGCGGGCGAGCGCACCCTCCAGCGACTCGACGAGCTCGACGCGCGCCCGCCCGCCGGTGAGCGCCGCAACAGCGTCGGCGAGGTCGGCGCTCGTGGTGACGAGGATGGACGCGCCCCCGGCGCCGTGCTCGGCCTGAGCGAGCAGGTCGGCGGCGCACGCGGCCGGGTCGGCGGTGTCGTCGGCGATCACCACCACTTCGCTCGGGCCGGCAGGCAGGTCGATCGCCACCCGGTCGGAGACGAGCAGCTTCGCCTCCGTCACCCAGCGGTTGCCCGGGCCGACGATCTTCGCGACGGGCGCGATCGTCTCGGTGCCGTAGGCGAGCGCGGCGATCGCCTGGGCGCCCCCCAGCGAGTAGATCTCCTCGATCCCGAGCTCCTTCGCCACGGCGAGCATCGCGTCCGAGGGGCGAGGCGTCGCGACCGCGATCCGCGGCACGCCCGCCAGCCGTGCGGGAACGGCCGTCATCACGAGCGTGGAGACGAGCCCCGCGGGGACGTAGAGCCCAACCGAGTCGAGCGGGAGCCAGCGGCGGCTGACCTCGATGCCCGGAACCGGCGTGACCGTCATGTCCGCCGGACGCTGCGCGGCGTGGACCGCGTCGACCGCGGCGGCCAACGCGCGTACCGCCCGGAGCGCTTCGGAATCGAGCCGCCCGCGCGGGATCACCCGTTCCGGCGCCCCGTCGCCGAATCGTTCCGACCACTCGCGCACCGCGGCGTCGCCCCGGTCGCGGACGTCGCCCAGGATCGCGACGACGTCCGTCAAGGGATGAGTCTCTCGACGGGAACGACGAGGATCGACGAGGCGCCAGCCGCCTTCAGCGGCGGCAGCAGGTCCCAGATGTCGTCCACGGCAACGGCGGCGTGGACGGCGATCTGGCCCCGCTCGGCCAGCGGCAGCACCGACGGCGCGCCCATGCCCGGCAACAGGTCGCGGATCGCAGGCAGGTCGTCCTCGGAAGCGTTGAGCATCACGTAGCGGCGGCTGCGGGCGGCGACGACGCCGCGCAGCATCAGCTCGAGTCGGTCGACTAGCTCCCGGCGTTCCGGGAGCGCGCCCCGGTTTGCGATCAGCACCGCCTCGGACGAGAGCAGGCGGCCGATTCGCCGGAGGCCGTTGACGCTGGCGGTCGATCCGGTGGAGACGAGGTCGACCACTGCGTCCGACAGCCCGAGCCGCGGCGCCGCCTCGACCGACCCGGACACCGTGACCAGCTCGGCCTCGACGCCGTACTCGGCGAGCGCAGCGCGAGTCGACACGGGATACGCGGTCGCGACGCGCAGACCGGCCAGGTCGGCGAGCGCCTGCTGGGGCGCACCCGTCGGGACCGCCGCCTCGAGCGTGCAGCGCGCGAAGCCGAGCTCGGCAAGCTGGACGACGTCTGCGCGTGCTTCGGCGACGAGGTTCGCGCCGGTGATCCCGACGTGGACGACTCCGTCCTGGACGTACTCGGGAATGTCGTGCGGCCGGACGAGCAGCAGCTCGACCGGCGCGTTCTCGCAGGGGACGTGCAGAGCGCGCTCTCCGAGCTCGAACCGGAGCCCGGCGGCGTCGAGCAGATCGAGCGCGGGGGCGGCCATACGCCCCTTCGACGGAACCGCGACCAGCAGCCGGCCGTTACTGCCGGCGCTCACGCGCGGCCTCTAGCGGGTGCGGCGGAGCACGAGCCGGTAGCCGCCGGTGCCGTGCCGGAGCCACTGCGCGACCCGGGTGACGGTTGCCGTGCTCGTGTGCACCCGCTCGGCGATCTCGACGTAAGGAACGCCCTCGTCGAGCAGGCGGACGATCTGCCACCGGTGCGCGAGCGCCTCCAGCTCGCCGTGGGTGCAGAGGTCGCGCAGGAAGCGCCGCGCCTCGTCCCGGTTTCGGAGTCGGAGGAAGGCTGCGGCCAGCTCGTCGAGACCCTGGATCTCGTCGAGCTCATGTCGGGCATCGGTCGCGGTGGTGCTCATCGTTCACCATGTTAGCATGCTACTACGCTGATATGGCAACCTTCGACGTCATACCCGCGATCGACGTCCTCGACGGCCGGTGCGTCCGGCTGTCGGAGGGTCGGCGCGACCGCGTGACCATCGAAGGGGGCGATCCCCGGGATGCGGCAAGCCGGTTTGCCGCCGAGGGTGCCGATTGGCTCCATCTCGTCGACCTCGACGGGGCCTTCTCGGGCCTGCCTACGCCCGGTCTGGTCGAGCAGGTCGTGGCCGCAGGTGTTCCCGTGCAGTTGGGCGGCGGCCTCCGCAACGCAGACGCAATCCAGGCCGCCCTCGACGCTGGTGCCACACGAGCGATCGTCGGCAGCACGGCGCTCGAGGCAGTGACAGGCTCAAGCCTGTCACTGCTGTCGGCCCGCTTCGCCGAGCGGCTCGTTGTGGCCGTGGACGTGAAGGATGGACGCGTCGTCGCGGACGGCTGGGTGACCGAGACCGGCGTCACGCCTCGGCGCCTCGCGCGGGAGTGCGCAGCGGCGGGGATACAGCGCCTCCTCGTGACGAGCACGCGACGCGACGGCTCGCTCGCCGGGCCCGACCTCGGCCTGCTCTCGGACGTGCTGGATGCAGGAGTACCGGTGCTCGCCGCCGGCGGGATCGCGACGCTCGACGACCTGGTCGCGCTCCGCGATCTGGGGTGTGAGGGCGCGGTCGTCGGGAGCGCGCTCTGGTCGGGGCGGTTCACTCTGAGCGAGGCCCTGGCCGTAGGGTCTGACACCGAAGGTGTCTGACCCTGCAGGCTGAGCTCGCGGCTCGGCTACGAGGAGCTACGAGAAGCGCTTCCGCGCTTCGGCGACCGCCTGCGCCACGTCGCCGAGCCGCGCGGCGGCACTCTCGGCGGCGCTCGAATCGGGGTCGAACGCTCCCTCCCGGACGGCCCCGGCGACCTGCTCGTGCGCGTCGCGGAACGGGATGCCCTCCGCGACCAGCGCCTCGGCGGCGTCCGTGGCGAGCAGTCCGGGATCGGAGGCGGCCGTCTCGAGCCGCGCTTCGTCGAACCGGAGGTCGCGGATCAGCACGACCAACGCTGCGAGCACCCGGCGGACGTCCCGTCTGGCCCCGAACGCGGCCGGCTTGTCCTCGCCGAGGTCGGAGTTGTACGCGAGCGGGAGCCCCTTGACCGTCGCCAGCAGCCCGGTGAGCCGGCCGATCGCGGTCCCGGCCTTCCCGCGCGCCAGCTCCGCGACGTCGGGGTTCAGCTTCTGCGGCATCATCGACGAGCCGGTCGCCGCCGAGTCCGGCAGGCGGACGAACCCGAACTCCGCGGTCGACCACAGCGCCAGCTCCTCTCCGATCCGAGACAGATGGACGAACAGCGCTGCGCACGCGTAGAGGTAGTCGAGCGCGAAGTCGCGGTCGGCGACCGCGTCGAGCGAGTTGCGCACGCCCGGGAGGGGCAGCGTGGTCCCCGCGAGCGCGCCGGCGCCCAGCGGAGACGGTTCGGCATGCCGGGCCGCGAGGGCGAACCGGTCGCGGTCGCGGTCGAGCATCTCGACCCAGGCGAGCAGGTGGTGCCCGAGCGTCACCGGCTGGGCACGCTGGAGGTGCGTGTAGCCGGGCATGACCGTCTCGGCGTCCTCCTCGGCACGGTCGAGCACCACAGCCGCGAGCGCCTCGATGCCTTCTTTCGCCTCCGCGCAGGCGTCAAGGGCCCAGAGCCGGAAAGCGGTCACGACCTGGTCGTTGCGAGACCGGCCGGCATGGATCTTCCGCCCGACCGGGCCGAGCAGCCGCTCGATTGCGGAGTGCACGTCCTCGTCCGAGTCGCGCAGGAGGGCGCCGCCCTCCCCCGCGATAGCCGTCAGCCGAGCGCCGACCTCGGCGTGTTCCTCGGCGGACAGGAGACCCGCGGCGAGGAGTCGGTCGGCGTGGATCCGTGTCCCCTCGCAGTCGTAGGAAAAGAGCTCCGCGTCGTCGGCCTTGACCAGCTCCCAGACCTCGGGGGCGAGGTGACCCTCGACGCGTCCCTGCCAGAGGGTCAAACGCGCACCGCCCGGGCGCGCGCCGCCGCCAGCTCCGCCTCCAGCGACGCCAGGCGAATGAACCCTTCCGCCGCCTCGCTCGCCTCCGGCTCGCTCCCGCGGGGGAAACCATGTTTCCCCCACGGACCCCCTTCTTCTAGAGGCCGACTTGGCCGGGGAAACTCCCGGTTCCCCTGGGACCCCTCCCCGCACCCGCTCACGCGTTGACCCATTTCCTTGCGCGAGCCGCAGCCAGCTCGACTTCTAGCGCGGAGATCTCGATGAAGCCCGCGGCTGCCTCGTGCGGGAAGGTCTCGCCGGTCGCGTACGACGCCAGCGTCTCCGCGTAGAGCGCGTTCTCGGACCGCCGGCCGTTGACGACCGCGGCGGCCGGCCGCAGCTGCACGCGCACCTCGCCCGTGACGAGGTCCTGGGTCCTGGCGACGAACGAGTCGAGCGCCTCGCGCAGCGGCGAAAACCAGAGCCCGTCGTACACCGTGCGTGCCCAGGTGTCCTCGATCCCGCGCTTCACGTTCAGCTCGCCCTTCGTCAGCACGATGTCTTCGAGCGCGCGGTGCGCGGCGATCAGGGTCATCGCCGCGGGCGCCTCGTAGACCTCGCGGCTCTTGATCCCGATCGCCCGGTTCTCGATCATGTCGATCCGCCCGATCCCGTACGCGCCCGCCTGCCGGTTCAGGGTCGCGATCAGCTCGACCATCCCGAGCGGCTCGCCGTCGAGGGAGACCGGCAGCCCGGCCTCGAAGCCGATCACGACCTCGGTCGGCTCCGGCGCGGCGTCCGGGTCGGCGGTGAGCAGGTACGGCTCCTCGGGCGGCGCCTCCCACGGGTCCTCGAGGACGCCCGCCTCGATCGAGCGGCCGAACAGGTTCTCGTCGAACGAGAAGGGCGAGCTCTGCGTGACCGTCACCGGGATCCCGCGCGCCTGGGCGTACTCGATCTCCTCGTCGCGCGTCCAGACCCGGTCGCGGAGCGGGGCGATCACCCGGACCCCCGGGTAGTTGGCGCGGAAGGCGAGCTCGAAGCGGAGCTGGTCGTTGCCCTTGCCGGTGCAGCCGTGGACGGCCGCCTCGGCGCCGAGCTCGAGCGCCAGCTCTGCAACCGCCTGCGCAATCACCGGCCGAGACAGCGCCGACACCAGCGGGTACTTGCCCTCGTACAGCGCGTTGGTCTGGATCGCCTTCGCCACCTGGTCGTTCGCGAATGCGTCGCGGCGGTCGACGAGCAGGACGTCGTCGGCGCCGGCCGCAAAGCCGCGCTCCTGCGACTGCTCGAGGTCGAACTCCTGGCCGACGTCGCAGAGGACGGCCACGACCTCGTCGTAGTCGTAGAGCTCTTTCAACCAGGCGATGATGCACGTGGTGTCCAGCCCGCCCGAGTAGGCGAGTACCGCCGTCTTGCTCATGCCGCTCCTTCCAGGAGGTGTCTGCTCAGCTCGTCGCGCAGTTCGCCCGCGGGGACGCCCGCGGCCGGCACGACGAAGATCGTGTTCTCGCCCGAGATCGTGGCGAGCACGTGTGGGTGGTTCGATTCGTCGATCGCGTCCGCGAGCGCAGCTGCGAACCCGCGCGGCGTGAACACGACGACCATGCTGTCGCCGGCTTCGATCGAGAGCGCCCAGCGCCGGAACGCGGTCGCCAGCTCCCGCAGGCGGTCGTAGTCGGCCGCCCCGGGCTGCGCGTAGACGAGCCGGCCGTTCGTCGCCCGCACCTTCACCAGCCCGAGCTCGGCGATATCCCGCGAGACGGTGGTCTGGACGACCTCGTGGCCGGCGTCGTGCAGCGCTGCAGCGAGCTCGGCCTGGGTCGAGATCTGGCGGTCGCGGATCAGCCGCAGGATCGCGGCCTGGCGCTCGCGGCGGTGTGCGGTCACGACAGAATCTCCTGGAGGATCGACAGCGCTTGCGCGACCTCGTCGGACGAGACCGTCAGCGGCGGCGTCAGCCGCAGCGTCGTCGGCCCGGCCGAGGTGACGAGCAGCGCGGCGTCGAAGCAGGCGGCGACGGCCTCGCTTGCGGAAGCGACCTCGAGCCCGAGCAGCAAGCCGGCGCCATGCACCGCCCCGAGCTCCGTGAGGCCCTGCTCCAGCTGCTGTCCGTGGGAGCGGACAGCAGCCAAGAGCTCCTCGTCGACGGCCTCCACCACCGCGCAGGCGGCGGCGCAGACGACCGGGTTGCCGCCGAACGTGGAGGCGTGGTCGCCCGGCTCGAGACCCGGCGCGGCGTGGTCGCCGACCAGCAGCGCGCCGATCGGCAGCCCGTTCGCCAGCCCCTTCGCCAGCGTGACCAGGTGCGGCCGGACGCCGAGCTGCTCGAAGGCGAAGAACGAGCCGGTGCGGCCGACGCCGGTCTGCACCTCGTCGAAGCAGAGGAGCGCGCCGTGCTCGGCGGCGAGCTCGGCTGCAGCGGCGAGGAAGCCGGGCGAGGCGGGATTGACGCCGCCCTCACCCTGAACCGGCTCGACGAGTATCAGCGCGGTGTCCGGGCCGACGGCAGCCTCGAGCGAGGCGAGGTCGTTCAGCTGCGCGAACGTCACCCCCGGGACGAGCGGCTCGAAGGCGGCCCGCTTCGCCGGCTGGCCCGTCGCCGACAGCGCGCCGATCGTCCGGCCGTGGAACGAGCCCTCGAGCGCGACGATCCCGGGCCTGCCCGTGGCCTTGCGGGCGTGCTTGATCGCCGCCTCGATCGCCTCGGCGCCCGAGTTGCAGAAGAAGGCCTGGGCGCCGCCGAAACGGTCGGACAGCAGGCCGGCCAGCTGCGCCATCGGCTCGGTCCAGTACAGGTTCGAGACGTGCCAGAGCCGGTCGAGCTGCTCGTGCGCGGCGGCGAGCGGCGCGGGGTGGCCGTGCCCGAGCGCGACGACCGCGATCCCGGCTGCGAAGTCGAGGTAGCGCGTCCCGTCGGCGGCAGTCAGCCACGAGCCGTCGCCTTCGACGAACGTCACATCCGTGCGCGCGTAGGTCGGCAGCACCGCACTGCGGGTGGCCAGCGTCATGCGGTCACCAGCGTCCGGCCGATCTCCGCCCGGACTCCGCGCTTCGCGGCGACGACCGCGGCGTGCAGCTTCGGGACGATGCCGCCCTCGAAGCAGCCTGCCTCGACCTCGTCCGCCCCGATGTGGTCCAGGACCTCGTCGTCGCGGAGCACACCGGGGACGTCCGTCAGGAACAGGATCCGATCGGCCCCGAGCCCGATCGCCAGCGCGGCTGCGGCCTCGTCGGCGTTGACGTTCAGCGGCCCGACGGCCAGGGGGGCGACCACCGGAATCAGCCCTTGCGCGAGGGCGTCCACGACCGCCTGTGGACGGCTCGGCTCCGGCGAGCCGACACGTCCGAGCTCGGGAACCACAGTCGCGCACAGGCCGACCTCGTCGCCGGCGAGGCCGACGGCGCGCGGACCGATCGCCTCGCAGAGCTGCGCGTTCACCTCGAGCAGCGCGCCGCGGACGACCTCGATCGCGGCGGCGCTCGTGAACCGGCGCCCTCCGACGAACTTCACCTCGAGGCCGGCGGCCCCCATCGCCGCCGAGATCTGCGGGCCGCCGCCGTGGACGACGACCGCGTTGCGAAGCTCCCCGAGCGCGTCGTCGATCACCGCGCCGCCGACCTTCACCACGATCACGTCGTGTACTCCGCGTTGATCTTCACGTAGTCGTACGTGAGGTCGGAGGCCAGGTACGACGCGGCGGACGCGCCGAGCCCCAGGTCGAGCTCGATCTTGCAGACCGGCCCGTCGAGCGGCACCTCTGCCGAGGTCGGCTCGCCCTCGGCGAAGACGACCATGCCGTTCATCTGCAGCGTCAGCCGGTCGACGTCGACGTGTGCGAAGCCGCCCGAGACGAACGCCGAGCCGGCCGCCGCCAGGATCCGGCCCCAGTTCGGGTCGCGCCCGAACGCCGCGGTCTTGACGAGCGGCGAGGTCGCGATCCGCTTCGCGATCGCGTTCGCCTCGCCCGCGCTCGCCGCGCCCGTGACCTCGATCTCGAGCAGCACGGTCGCGCCCTCGCCGTCCATGACGATCTGCCGGGACAGGTCGGCGCAGACCTCGCCCAGCGCGGCGGCGAAGTCGCGGTCGGTCGCGGCGGTGCGCTCGATGCCGCTCGCGCCGTTGGCGAGCAGCACGACGGCGTCGTTCGTCGAGCACTCGCCGTCGACCGAGATCCGGTTGAAGCTCTCCTGCACGGCGCGCTTGAGGAACGCAGGCGCCTCGCCGGCGGCGAGCGGATAGTCGGTGGTGACGACCGCGAGCATCGTCGCCAGGCACGGGTGGATCATCCCAGCGCCTTTCGCCATCCCGCCGACCGCGAAGCCGTCGCGCGCGACCAGTGCCTCCTTCGGGCAGGTGTCGGTGGTCAGGATCGCCTCGGCCGCCTCGGCGCCGCCGTCTGCGGCCAGCTCGATCCCGTGCAGACCGGCGATCAGCTTCGGCATCGGCAGCTTCACGCCGATCACGCCGGTGGAGAGGACGAGCACCTGCTCCGGCTCGAGGTCGAGCAGCGCCGCGGTCTGGGCAGCCGTGGCGAGCGCGTCGAGCTCGCCCTGCTTGCCGGTCGCCGCGTTCGCGACACCGGAGTTGATCACGACCGCCTGCGGCTCCGCCTGCGCGAGGTGCGCCTTCGAGACGAGCACGGGCGCGGCCTGGACGCGGTTGGCGGTGAACATCCCGGCCCCGACGGCGGGCACGGTCGAACGGAGGACGGCGAGATCGAGCTTGGCCTTTCGGATCCCCGCGTGGACGGCACCGGCGACGAAGCCCTGCGGTGCGGTGACCGCGCCCGTGACCACGCAGTCGTGTTCGACCGCGACGGCCATCAGACGAGGAGTCCCGAGAGCCGGAGCCCGGCCGTCTCCTCGAGGCCGAGCGCAAGGTTGGCGTTCTGGACCGCCTGCCCCGCAGCGCCCTTGCCGAGGTTGTCGATCGCGCAGATCACGATCCAGCGGCCGGTGCTCGCGTCCTGGAAGGCGGCCACCTCGGCGGCGTCGGTGCCCTGGACGCGGGCGACGTCGGGCACCGTGTCGAGGACGGCGACCACGTGCGAGTCGGCGTACGCTGCCTCGAGCAGCGGACGCGGATCCTCGCTCGTGGTCACGTAGCAGGTGCAGACGAGACCGCGCCGCAGCGGGACGACGTGCGGCACGAAGGTGATCGGGAAGCCGAGCAGCTGCGCGATCTCGGGCGAATGGCGATGCTCGCCGACGGCGTACGCGGTG
>Ga0070679_100004096_pt1 | contig 13442 bp, 10 predicted proteins | sample KBSC63BmetaG_FD_65652 | JGI IMG/M metagenome (GOLD analysis project Ga0070679, IMG submission 65652) | Corn rhizosphere microbial communities from Kellogg Biological Station, Michigan, USA - KBS C6-3B metaG | ecosystem: Host-associated > Plants > Roots > Rhizosphere | place: USA: Michigan... | reverse complement strand
GACGACCTCCTCGAGCTCGCGGCGCGCCGCGGCGAGATCATCCCAGATCCGTGACGGATCGGTGTCGCGCGGCTCGCTCGCTTCCGAGGTCTTGAACCGACGATCGCGCACGGAGACCCTCTCCGCGATCGTGGAGAGGCTGGGCGAATCCTCCGTGTCGGCCGGCAGCGCGCTTGCTTCTTCGATCAGCGCTTTGAGTCGCTGGTTGATCCGTCGGTCGACGATCACCAAGTGATGGACGATCTCGTCCGGCGACCATCGGTCCGGCTCCGGCCGCGCCGCCCGGCGTTCGGGCGGCACGGCGTCGTAGGCTTTTCGGAGATCGTCGGTCTGCGCGCGGACGTAGCCAAGTAGTTCGGTCAGGCGAGGGTGCATGGCCGAAACATACCGTCAGTACGTAGCGCTCGGCCGCGGCCCGTTGAAGAGTGCCGCGCCCTCGTTGCTGAAAAGCACCCACAGCGTATAGACGCTCAGCGCGGTACCGAACGGAAAGCTGAACAAGCCGAGGATGGCGAGAACGATCATGAGAATGCGCGCCCATGGCCGCAGCGTCAGAAGTCCCCAGCCGGCGACGACGCTCAGCGCTCCGCGCGCGCCAAGGAACAATCCGACAAAGCCGCCGAGAATGCTTCCGCCGATCATCCCGGTGAGGCTTCCGGAGAACATGCTGCCGACCAGCATCCCGCCAAACGTGAGAACCGCGATGCACGCGATGAACAGACCGTAGATGATTTGCAGCCAGGCAATGACCTTCACGTGGGTGAGCATGACGTCTCCGATTACGGGATGATGGGACCGGCTCGCTGCGGGACGATGACGTGCGGTGTTCCTGAAAGTGCCTGATTAATCTTGGATATGCGATTCTGTACGATCGCGTCAAGGCGCGCCTGGGCCTGATCGGCCTCGGTCTTGAGCTCGCCCATGCGTAGTAGCTCGCCCGCGGTCGGCGGCATCAGCGGGCGGGTCACCATACCGGACACCGTCTGCACCTCGTCGCGTAGTCGTGGATACTGGCGGTAGCCAAGACCGGCGAGCGGGCGCGCAAGCACGGAATCGCGGAAGTGGCGAAGCTCGCCGATCGTCGAGCCCACGTCGTTCATGAGCTGCGGCGGCGGCGCCGGGGTCGCGTTGCGTCGCAGCTGTCCCTGCAGCGACGTCAGCTGCGCGAGCAGGTCGTCGACTCCGGCGATCACGGCGTTGACCCGGGCGGCGACATCGTTGAACTGGGTTGCCGTCTCGAATTGCGCGGTGAGCTGGGCCGGCGTCATGTCGGAGCGCGGGTCGAGATCCACCTGGACTGTTTTCGCGAGCTGCTTCCCGTTCACCGAGAGAGCAACGGTGTAGACACCCGGCAGCACATCGAGGCCGGCGCCACCGCCGCGTCCACCGAATCCGCCCTCGTCACCGCTCGGCTGCGCCTCTGTTTCGAGTGCCGCCGCGGCGCGACGCGCACGGAGTGCGGCCAGCGACGTGTCCTGCGCCGCGCCGCCCTGCGGGCCTTCCGTCGACGCCCCCGCGGCTCCGCCCCCACCGCCCCGCCCCCCGCGGCCACCGCCGCCGGCGCCGGGCGGCGTGTCATGGCGCAAATCCCAGACGACGCGATTGATGCCCGCGTCGTCGGCGACACGACGCATGCGTCGAACAACGCGATTGTTCTTGTCGGTGATCGTGATGTTCACTTCACCCGGCGGCTGAGTCTTCAGGTAGTAGGTGATCAGCGCGCCCTGCGGCGGATTCTCGCCGGTCCACTTCTTCTGACCGAGGTTGCCGTCGCGATTCCACATCGACCAGCGCGTCGCCGCGCGGACGTCGAACAACACGGCGTCGCTCGCCTGAGCACTCTCGAGACCTTGCAGCGCCGAGATGTCGTCCATGATGTAGAGGCCGCGGCCGTGCGTGGCGAGCAGGAGGTCGTTGTCGCGCGGATGCACCTGGATGTCGCGCACCTGAACGACCGGCAGATCGCCGCGCAGCGAGACCCAATGCGCGCCCTTGTCCCACGACGCCCACGCGCCCATCTCGGTGCCGATATAGAACAGGTTTCTGTTCTTCGGATCCTCGCGGACGACGTGGACCCACGCGGCGGAATTCGGCAGGTCGCCGGTGATGCGCTTCCACGTCTTGCCGTAGTCGGTCGTCATGTACGCGTACGGCGTGTAGTCGTCGTCCTGATGGTGATCGGCGGCGACATACGCTGTGCCCGCGTCGTAGTGCGAGGCATCGACGGTCGGGATCCACGCGGCCGGCTTGAGACCGGGAACGTTGGTGAAGACGTTGCTCCACGTCTTGCCGCCGTCGCGCGTCACCTGGACGTTGCCGTCGTCCGTGCCGACCCAGATCACGTTGGAATCCACCGGCGACGGCGCGATCGTGATGATCGTGCAGTGGAACTCCGCCGCGGTGTTGTCGACGACGATCGGACCACCCGAGCTTTCCTGCTTCTTCGGATCGTTGGTCGAGAGATCGGGGGAAATCGGCGTCCACGAGTGGCCGTAGTCCGTGGACTTGAACAGCACGTTGCCGCCGAAGTAGACGACCTTCGGGTTGAGCGGCGAGAGGGCGATCGGAGAGTTCCAGTTGAAACGGTACTTGTGCGAGATCATCGCGTCGCCGACGGAGCCAACGCGGTTGGGATACGGATAGATCGACTGCTGCGTGCCGGTGCGCGTGTCGGTGATGCTGATCATGCCGCCCTGCGCGTCGGAGTAGACGAGCCAGGGTTTGTCCATCACCGGCACAGTGAAGAACCCGTCGCCGCCGGAGACCGTGTACCAGTCGTTCTTGCGAACGCCTTGCCCCGACAGCGTCTGGCTCGCGCCGCACCAGTTGCCGTTGTCCTGCAGACCGCCGCACACCATGTACGGCTTCTGCATGTCGTAGTTGATGTGGTAGAACTGCGTGAACGGGAACGTGTTCACGACCTCGAAGTTGCGGGCGCCGTCATAGCTCACCTGCCAGCCGCCGTCCGATCCGCTGAGGATGTATTTCGGGTTGGCCGGGTCGATCCACAGTGCCTGGTGGTCGCCGTGGACGTCGCGCGCGATGGTGCGGAAGTTCGCCCCGCCGTCCTCGGACAGGTAGAGCGACCCGGAGAGCGAGAAGATCCGGTTGGGATTCTGCGGATCGACGCGGATGTCCGAATAGTAGAACGGACGGAAGTTGATGTTCGGATCCCGGTTCACCGTGCGCCAATGGTCGCCGCCGTCGTCCGAACGCCACAGCTCCCCCTCGTTCTTCGTCTCGCTCACGACGTAGACGACACTCGGATCGCTCGCGGCAACCGCGAGCCCGATTCGGTCCATGTCCGTCTTCGGCAACCCGCGGTCGCGGTCCTTGCCGGAGAGCCGCTCCCACGTCTCTCCGCCGTTCACAGATCTGTAAACCGCGGTGCTTCCGCCGCCCGACTCGAGGTGCCACGCCCAGCGGCGATACGTGTACATGCCGGCGTAGACGATGTTCGAGTTGCCGGGATCGATCGCGACGTCGGAGCACGCCGTCTGCGGATCGAGGTAGAGGATCTTCTTCCAGGTCTTTCCGCCATCAATCGTTTTGAAGACGCCGCGATCCTCGTTCGGCCCCCACTCGCGACCAAGGCCGCACACATAGACGAGATCCGGATTCTTCGCGTCGATCGCGATGCGCGCGATCTTGTCCGTCTTGTCGAGCCCGATCTTGGTCCAGTGCTCGCCGGCGTCCACCGACTTGTACATGCCGTCGCCGATCGAGGCGTTGTTGCGCGGATTCTCCTCGCCCGTGCCGACGTAAAGGATGTTTGGATCGCTGGGCGCGATGGCGATCGCTCCGATCGACGCGATGTTCTGCTTGTCGAAGATCGGACGGAAGGTGACGCCGCCGTTGGTCGTCTTGATGATGCCGCCGTTGGCGCCGGCGACGTAATAGACGTCTCGGTTGCCCGGAACGCCTACGACAACCGAGATGCGGCCGGCGTTGTTTGCGGGGCCGACGGAGCGCCAATGCACGCGGCGCACGGCATCGGTGGTGGCAGCCTGTTGGATCTGCGCGGCGGCGGACGCCAGCGGCAGAGCGGCGACGAGAGTCGAGACGCGGCGAAGCATATAAGCCCAGGATTTGGTGTGAGCCGCGGCGCCGCGGCCGCCTCAATGATGATTTCCCGGGAGCAACGCCGCCAGATCGCGGTAGTATTCGTGATGACGCGATCACGGATCGCCTTGGCGAGCACCTTCGCCGTCGCTGTCGCGTACGCGGCGGTCGCCGCTTGCGCGCGTGGCCCCTCGTCGCCACCTCAGTTCGTCGGGGCGGCGACGTGCGGATCCTGCCACGCGACCGAGCTCACCGTCTGGCGGTCGTCGCAGCATGCCGTGGCCATGCAGGACGCGCGCGACAGCGGCGCCATCCTCGGCCGCTTCGACTCGACGCGATTCGTCGAGAACGGAGCGACCTCACTTTTTACGCGGCGCGGCAACGCGTTCGTCGTGAACACAGAAGGGAACGACGGGAAATCGCACGATTTCGACGTACGCTACTCGTTCGGCGTCTACCCGCTTCAGGAATATCTCGTCGAGCTGCCTGGCGGACGCGTTCAGCCGCTGCCGATGGCCTGGGACGCGCGACCGCAAACCGCGGGCGGGCAACGATGGTTCACCCTCTTTCCCGGACCGCGGATCGGTCACGCGGACGAATTTCATTGGACCGGCCGCGGGTTGAGCTGGAACTACATGTGCGCGGATTGTCACTCGACGGGGGTGCGCAAAGGCTACGGCGCCACCGCCGACTCGTTTCACACCACCTGGGCCGAACTGGATGTCGCATGCGAGGCGTGTCACGGTCCGGGCTCGAACCACGCGAAATGGGGGCGCTATCCGTCGTTCATTCGAGGCCTGCTGTGGCGCGACAACGGGCTGCAGGCTCGGCTCGACGAGCGCCACGGCATCACATGGTATCTGGGAGGGAACGCCAGGATCGCGCGGCGGAGCGGGCCGCGCACGACGGATCGCGAGATCGAAACGTGCGCGCAGTGCCATGCCCGCCGCACGCACCTCTTCGATGATTACGCAGCCGGCGCCCGGTTCTTCGACTTCTATGCTCCGTTGCTGCTGACCAGCGATTTGTACTTCGCCGATGGGCAACAGCGCGACGAGGTCTACGACTACGGGTCGTTCCTGCAGAGCAAGATGTACCACGCCGGCGTGACCTGCTCCGATTGTCACGAGCCACACGGTGCCAAACTCCGCCAGCCGGGCAACGCCGTCTGCACACAGTGCCATCGCGCCACCACCTACGACACGACCGCGCACCACTTTCATGCGAAGGGCAGCGCGGGCGCATCGTGCGCGAATTGCCACATGCCGACGCGTACCTACATGCAGGTCGATCCGCGACACGATCACAGCATTCGCGTCCCGCGCCCCGATCTCGCTCGCTTCGGCATTCCGAACGCGTGCACCAATTGCCACACCGACCGCAACGCGACATGGGCGAGTGCGGAACTACGCCGCCGCGGTCGCGACACGGTGAGCGGCTTCCAGGACTTCACCGATGCGTTCTTGCTCGACGATCAACATGCGGACGCCGCCCCGGGAGCCCTGCTCCGCATCGCCGATAATGCCGCCGAGCCGCCGATCGTTCGCGCGTCGGCGCTGGCTCGTCTCGCTGCGTACGCGACACCGAACGTAGCGACGGAAGCCGGCCGCCATGCTCACGACCGGAGCCCGCTCGTACGCCTTGCGGTGCTCCAACGCCTCGAGGGCGTGCCCGCCGAACAACGCGCGGCGATAGCCGCACCGCTGCTCAGAGACTCGCTGCGGTCGGTCCGCGTTCAGGCTGCATGGGCGCTCGCGCCGGTGGCAAGCACGCTCGGCGGCGATACGGCGACAGCATTTGCCGCGGCCGCGCGCGAGTTCGTGGCGAGCCAGCGGTACAACGCGGACCGCGCGTCCAATCGAGTCTTGCTCGGCGCCTTCTACGCGAACCTCGGCCGGCTCGATTCGGCGTCGGCCGAGTTCGAGGCGGCGATCAGGCTTTCGCCGTCAACATCGCGCGCGTACCTCGGCCTTGCTACGGTGCTTGTGGCGCAGCAGCGTGGCGCGGACGCGCTACGAGCCTTGGAGCGCGGGCTCGCCGCCAACCCAGCCGACGCAGACCTTCGAGCCGCGCTCGCTGCACTCGCGAAGAAACAAGACTGAGAACGCCGTGGTCTTATGGGGCGGCGACTGCGCCCGGCGGCCACACGCCTCGGGCGAACGCACCAATGGCGCTGATGACGAGCTCCGACTGCTCGACGAACGGATAGTGTCCCGCGTCTTTCACGATGAGCAGCCGGGATTGCGGGAGCGCCGCGAGCCACTCGCGCGAACCGGCGAGCGGCAGCGGGTCCTGCGCGCCGTGGATGATCAGCGTCGGAGTCAACAGCGCCTTGACTTCAGCGGACCAATCCCAGCGGCCGATCGAAGCGAATGTCCACCGATTCACTCGGGTGAACGCGCGCACTCCCGCCGCCGATCCGACGCACCACTCTCCCTTCATCGGCTTGTGCTGACGCGGATTCGCGAAATACCCGTTCTGGAAGATCGACCAGTACTCGCGACAACCGGCGATCGCGTCGGGGCCGGATGTCCATAGTTGGTTCGCGGCCGCGACCTTCGCGCGGGTCGCGCTGTCCATCCATGCCGAGACATTGCGTGAGAATTCCGTCACGAGCGTTCCGCGACGCGGTGGAAGCGGGTCGATGAGAACCAGCCGCTGCACCCGGTTGGGATGTGCGAGGGCGTATCGCACCGCCAGCCCTCCGCCCCACGAATGGCCGACGAGCGTCATACGCTCGAGGTGCAGCTGCGAGCGGAGCGCCTCGAGATCGGCGACGTGCGCGCCGATCGTGACGCGTGTCGAATCCTCAACCAGAGTCGAGCGACCAGCGCCCCGCTGATCGTAGCTGACGACGGTGAACTGGTCGGCGAGCGGCGCGAAATCCGGAAGCACGTTGGCGGCCGTCAGACCTGGGCCGCCGTGCAGCAAGATCAGCGTGTCCTTTCCGTGGCCCAACGACTCCACGTAGAGCGACACTCCCGGCGCTACGCCGATGGTCCACGACTGGGGCGCGGCCGGAGCCGGCACATTGTGAACGGCGGTCGCACCGCAGGCGCCGCAGACGATCAGGCAGACAGCCGTGGCAGACTTCGCAACGCGGGCGCTCATGACTCGATATTCTACGCCCGCCCGCGCTCGGCGGAACCCCGGCCCCCGGTCGCGGCGCTACGGTTCGACGGTAATCTCCTTCGTCATGCCGTGCGCCGAGTGCGGTCGCCCGTCGCGCGCGTCCGGGATGAAGCAGAGCAGCACGTATTTACCCGGCTTGAAATCCGCCGTTACGAACATGTGACGTCCCTGCGCGATGCCAGAAGCGCCGCCGAGCATTACCACCGGCGCGGGTCCGGACTGGCCCGAGTTCATCCAGACGATCGCCTGGAGCATCGTCTTCTCGGGCAGCAGGCGCGCGATGACGGCCTCGTGCGGTTGCGTCGCGTTGTTCTCGAAGCGAATCGTTCGCACGCCTGCCTTGAGCGGTCCGCTCAAGGCGAAGTTGTAATCATCGAGCGTCATGGTGGCGTCGGCCGCCGGCTCCGCGCTAGTGGTCGGGGCTTGGACCGTTATCGTCAGCGGCTTCACCATCCCTTTCATGACATGGGGGCGGCCGTCCGGCGACGGGACCCAACACACGAGCATGTACGTCCCCGGTTCGAGCGTCATCGTTCCACTCGCGGTCTGGCCCGCACCGACGTTGTTCGGGCCGCCGACATCGGTTGCCCAATCGGGCATTTTGAGCGCCGAGCCCCAGGCGTTCATCGCCTTGAGGAAATCGGCCGACGTTTTTCCGCGGTCGAGCCTCACTACCCAGAGATGGTGCACCTCGGTCCCGGCGTTCTTCATGCGGAAGGTGATCGTGCCCGCGGGAACGGACGCCGGTGATTTGAAGTGGTAATCATTCGCCGTGACGTCGACCACGCGAGGTTTGACATGCGTGGTGTCCTGAGCGACGAGCCGGGAGCCCGCCGACGTGGCGAGTGCGAGCAAGGCAAGACCGCGAGCCAGGCGCGGGATGCGAATCATTGTGAGCCTCGGGTGCGGATTCGCCCCGAAGCTATGAAGCGCTTTTGCAAAAGCCGTGAGGAGATTCCCTACATCGCGCCGGGGCTTTTCAGATACTTCTCGCGATCACATCCAAAAACCCCACTGACCGGTCGCGATCACGTACGCCGACAGCACGAGATTGGTCACCCCGTGCGCGATCATCAGGTCACCGAGTGAGCGCGTCCGTCGCATCCACCAGTTGTAGATCACACCGGCGAGCAGTCCGACTTCCCAGAACGGCCCGTGTTCGGCGGCGAACAGAACCGCCGTCGCCCAGAACGCCAACGGCGTATACTGCCCCAACGGAACGCGATCGACGCGGCCGTCCTGAATCCAGCGCGGGAGCCAACCTCGCCAGAACAGCTCCTCGAGAATCGGGACCAACAGCGCCGCCCGCGTGGTTCGCAGCACGAGCATCAACGGCGTCAGTTCGCCCGGTTTAATGGAAGTGGTGATTCGCCCGGTGATTCCGTTTTGAAAAATCGAGCTCTGTCGCCAGCCGGGAACGATGAAATCCGGCGCGACCCACACCACGAACACACCGACGCCGAGCAGCGTGCTCGCGCGCCAATGCGGCGCCGTTCGCGGCACCACGCGTCGGGACAGTCCAAAGATCGCTGCCACCAGCACGAGATCGCGTATGATCTCTTTCACCGGATTGGCGATGGGCAGCCTCTTGTCCACGAGCAGCCAGATGGCGAAGACCGCGAACGGTCCGACCCATTCGATGGTACTGGTCGTCGCCCGCGCGTCCTCGACCGAGGCAGCAGCGCTCACGGTGTCACTCATAGCGGGCTAGTATAGCACCCGCGCGAGGCGTCTCGCGCACTTGACGTTACGTGGACGACTTTGCATTCTCGCGCCTCCCCCATCCGTGGTGAGTTCGGTGAAGCCAATCGCCCTCTGCGCACTTGTGCTCGTTGGTGGCATCGCTGCCGTCCAAGGGCAGCGACGTCTGAATCCCGTGGTCGAGCTGCTCGCGCAGAAGAAGCCGGTGTTTGGCGTCTACGCGCCGCGCAACCCACGCGGCGGCCGCGGCGGAGCGGCGCCCGAAGCGACGCAGCAGGCGGTGAAGACCCCCGCGCAGCTCGCGCACGACGCGCTCGAGTACAAGTCGGCCGACTACATCTTCGACGGCAGCATGGAAGGAGACATCGATGGCGCGCTGCCGGTGTTCGCCGAGTTCATGAAGGGATTGGCGGCAGGCGGAACGGTCGAACGTTCGCCATCTCCGCGCCTGCACCATCCGGTGATCGTCAAAACGCACGAGATCGCGCCGGATCCCGCGTTGGCCGCGCAGCGCATCGGCAAGCAGCTCGACCTCGGTGTGAGCGGTATTGTATTTGTGGGCGTCGAGAGCGCGGACGAAGTGAAGGCAGGCCTCGCCGCGATGCGCTTCAAGTCGAACGGCGGCACGCGTCCGGATTCCGTCGGCTCGGCGCCGGCCGTCTGGGGAATGACGGAGCAGGAATACCGGGCGAAAGCGGACCTCTGGCCGCTCAATCCGAACGGCGAGCTGATTAACTGGACGATCGTCGAGAGCAAGGAAGGCCTGAAGCACGTGCGAGAGATCGCAGCGGTGAAAGGCATCGGCGTGCTCCTCCCGGGCGCGGGTACATTGCGCGGCGTTTTTTCGACGACCGATTCCGCCGGCAAGCGCGTGTTCGACGCGGTCGGGTGGGAGGCCGCGATCCAACAAGTGCTCGCGGCGTGCAAGGAGTTCAATGTCCCGTGCGGCTATCCGGCGACAGCGAATGACATCGAAGAACGCATGCACCAAGGCTTCAGCGTCTTCGTGATCAACTGGGGCGAGCAGGGCTTCAAAGCGGTCGATATCGGAAAGAAGGCCGCCGGTCGGTAAGAGTTGTCATCCTCCGGCCGCTTCGCGGCCGGAGGATCTACTGTCCTTGATTAGCTACTTGATCGGGATAATAGATCCTCCACTTCGTGGAGGATGACAACACTCACAGTTCCAGTTTGAGCTCCGTCGCTCGCGCCTCGAGATCGAGCAGCTTTTTCTTCCGCGACAATCCGCCGCCGTAGCCGGTCAGCGATCCGTCCGAGCCGATCACTCGGTGGCATGGGATGAGAATCGCGATCCGGTTGTCGCCGTTTGCCCGCGCGACGGCGCGCACGGCGGTCGGATGCCCGATCGCCGATGCCACTCGTAAATAGGTTGTCGTCGTCCCGGGGGGAATTCGCAGCAGCTCGTTCCAGACCTTCATCTGGAATGGCGTCCCCGGCGCGTACAACGGGACCGTGAACTCGCGACGGTCACCGCGAAAATATTCGTCGAGCTCACGGCGCAGCTGCACGATGATCGCCGACTCGCCGGGAACGAGTTCAGACCCGACGGCAGCCTCCAGCCGCTGGAGCTGAAGCGGAAGCATGTATCGACGCGAAAACTCGAACAGCACGAGATGCGTCTTCGTCGCCGCCGCGACCATCTCTCCGACAGGCGTGACGATCGCCGTCAGGGCTCGCTCGACTTCCAGTCCACTCGTCGCCGCGGCCATCGGGAGTCAGCGCGTCTTGGCGATGAAGCCCTGAATCTGCTTCACGGCGTAGTCGACCTTCATGTCGAAGATCATTTTCCCCAGCTCGGCGGTGGAGCGTCGTGCGTCTCCCGAGATGCCATTGTTCACGCGCGGCGCGTTTGGATCCCGGGCCGCGCCGCGCGGCAGGGTGTCGCCCACGGCGGTGGGGAGGAGCGCCATACGAACCCAGGACTCGCCGCCGAGGTAGATCATCTCCGACGTGTCGGGGATGCCGGCATGCGAGCTCGTGGGATAGCCGTGCGCGGTGAGCCACTTGTCGAAGTCCGCGTTGGCCTTCGAGTACACCGAATCGCAGAAGAAGACGTGGACGCCATCCTTCGCGTGCTTGTCATCGAGACGCTTCGCGACGTCGCGGTACGCGTTCGGTTGGCCGCCGCCGTGGTCGCCCATGAGCACAACGTTCTTGAACCCGGTGCTGATGGCCTCCTCGGTGACGCGCTCGAGAACCGCCATGAGCAGCGTGTCGGTCAGCCCGATCGTCCCCGGAAGCGTCGCCGACGCGCGATTGGGTGTGTAGGGCAGCACTGGCATCGCGATCGCGTTCCCCAGTTTGAGCGCGATCGCCCTGACCGTCGCCCTGCCCATCAGCGTGTGGCCGCCGTTCACATTTTGCGGTCCCCGCTGCTCCGTCCCGCCGGTGTAGAAAAGGGCGGTCGTTTTTCCAGCGGCCAGTGCGGTTTTCACTTCCGGCCAGGTCATCATCTCGAATTCAACGAGCGTCTGGTCGGCTCGACTACCCGATTGAAACACGGGCGACGGCGCAGTCGAGTTGCCGGACGACGCCGACGAACACGCCGACGCCACAACCCCGACGGCGGCAAAGAGAACGACACTCAATACACGGCGCATGGATTCTCTCGGGTTACGTTCGTTCGCGTCAGACGACTTCCAATGCTCGATGAGGTTCGGGAGGCAGCTCGACGTCGATCGCATCGCCGGGGCGCACCTCTCCGCCCGCGATGACGACGCTCATTATGCCCGTCTTGCGCCAGGTCGCGCCACTGTCGTCGCGACCCACGACCTCCTGCAGCAAGCCCGGCCGAAAGCGATCAATCTGAACACACGGATTGCGCAGCCCTGTTATCTCGACGACCGCCGACGCCCCCAACCGCAATCGCGTTCCGGCGGGCAGCTCGAGCAGTGGGAGGCCGCGCGTCGTGACGTTCTCCCCCAGCTCACCCGCGCCCACCGCGAAGCCAGCCGCAGCGAGCTCGTCGTGCAACTCGGCGTGAATGAGGTGCACCTGACGGAGATTCGGCTGCGACGGATCGCGCGCCACGCGCGAGCGATGCTTTACGGTGACGCCGAGATGGGCGTCGCCCTCCACGCCCAGGCCCTCGACCAGCCGAATCGACGACTGCTTCTGCTTCGTGAAGGAGTGCGAATCACTTCGAGAGACGGCGACGATCGTTGCGCACATGCGTTCTTCAGGGGTGCAATGCTTCTGGCCAGAGATCGCGATCATCGCGCATCACGCGCATTGGAAGCTTGGTACCATTTGGATCTCTCGCCACTCCCCCTTCAATGGCAGTTTTTCCTGTAGGTGATCCGTTCAATCCAGTCGTTTTGTCCCGTATCCAATTGTACCAACCGTGCACGGTGGAAGACGGTCGAAGATGGAAGCAGCGATCACTCGCCCGGGTGATAAGTCTTTTCGGTGTGTGCCTTGAGCTGCGACGGATAGAAGTACACTTCGCGCAAATTGCCCGTCGCGTACCGCTGCGCCTCGTCATTGAAGTGCTTTGATTTTGGATCGCCGTTCTCGCCGCCGGCGGTCACCGCGCGCGCGCGAACGCTGTCGCCGAACTCCACGACCGCGACGAAGCTGTTGCCGCTCGTGCCGTACCACTTCTTCGTGCCGGGATACGCTCGTGCGCCGAACGACGCGAGCGAGCCCCAGCGCGACGACGGGAAGCCGACGGGGATGCTCGGACCGGCGTCGCTGAACGGCTGCACGATGTCGCCGGTGAGTCGCTGGAAGCGATTGATGTCGCCCCAGGGAGTTTTCCAGTTCCCGAAGTCCGCGGCGAGCTTGTCGGACGCCGTGGCGAGGGCCTGTAATTGCTGGTCGGCAGTCGGCTCCGTCGATCCGCCTGCGCCCCCGCCACCGCCACCACCACCTCGACGACCCGCGCTGGTGCGGCGGCCGAGCTCTTCACCGTAGAAGATGGCGAGCGACGTCGGCACCGACGACACGGACCATCGATAGTCCCAGCCGCGAAGCGCCGCGATCTGGTCGGCGACCTTCGCCTTGAGCGGATTCGACGCCGGCGCGTCGTCGTACGCCTTGAGCAGTGCCGGGATCATGCGATCGAACGACGGCAGATAGGTGTCGTACGCGGCGTCGATCAGCGATTGGAGCGTGAAGTCTTTCTTGCCGGGAAAGACGCGCAACGCGTGATAGCCGCGCGGCGATTCTTCTCGTCCCGTTTCGACGTACGCCGGGAAGTCTTCGCGCTTGCGGCTACTCGGCCCAGCCGCGGACCATGGCCAGTTGTTCGAGTTGTAGAGCCAACCGCTCGCCGGATTCAGAAGGTTCGGCGACTCGTCGATCGAGAGCAGGCCGTGCCAGTCGGTCGCCGGATCGCTGCCGTCCACGGGCCTCGTCCAGTCGAACTTGGTATCGCGCTTGGGGATGAAGTTCGCGTGGAAGTACGCGATGTCGCCTTGGCGGTCGGCGAAGATCGTGTTGTTCGACGAGTTGGTGTGCAGTTCCATCGTCTGCTTGAACGACTTGTAGTCGGTCGCCTTCGTCCGCGAGTACGACTGCGTCAGCGC
>Ga0070679_100004094_pt1 | contig 13444 bp, 13 predicted proteins | sample KBSC63BmetaG_FD_65652 | JGI IMG/M metagenome (GOLD analysis project Ga0070679, IMG submission 65652) | Corn rhizosphere microbial communities from Kellogg Biological Station, Michigan, USA - KBS C6-3B metaG | ecosystem: Host-associated > Plants > Roots > Rhizosphere | place: USA: Michigan... | reverse complement strand
CCGGCACCTTCACCCAGAACGGCAAGTCGGAGCCGTTGACCTTGAAGCCGGTTCACTCGGCACACTGAGCCACCAAGGAAACACATTGACCATGAAACGCTTTCGATACTTGATGCTTGCCTTTCTGCTGGTCACCGCCGGGGCCCACGCCATCGTCATCCGCAGCGACGTTCCGGACTCCAAATATCGGGTGCCGGCGAACGCGTTGCCGGCTCTTGCAGACCTGCCGATGGAAGCCCCGGAACCCTGATCGCAAAGCGCTGGGTGCTCACGGCTGCACATGCCGTGCAGATGATGATTGCGATGCCCGAACATCGCTATGTGACGATCGCCGGCCAGCGCAGGGCGGTCGCACGCATCATCGTCTACCCGGATTTCCCGAAAAGCTGGACACAGTGGAACCAGCTGCTGAAACACATGAAGACGGAGGATCCGTCAGCGTGGATGGCAGGTTTCGAATCCTACCGGGCCGCAATGCACGACATCGCATTGCTGGAGCTGGCGAAGCCGGTCGAGGACGTCGAACCAGTGAAGCTCTATCTCCGCCCCGACGAGCTCGGGCGCGTAGTGGAGATTTTCGGGAAGGGTGCAACAGGTGACGGTCTGACCGGGGCCGCCCCGGACGCACCACACCGAACCCGGCTGCGCCACGCGTACAACCGGATAGTGGCCGCCAAGAACCAATGGCTCTACTACAAGTTCGACTGCGGCAACGCTGCCCTGCCGTTGGAGGGCATGACGGCCAGCGGCGACAGCGGTGGGCCTGTTCTGATCGACGATCACGGCACGTGGGAGCTGGCTGGTATCGCCCAAGGCCTGGACGGAACGAGGTCTGACCTGCTGGCCATGCGGGCCGGAACCTTTCGGATGGGACTCTGCGGCCAGAAAGTTTCCAGCACACGCGTTTCCTTTTACGCGCGGTGGATCGAAGACACCATCAAAAGTCAGTGATCCTCTGACATCGGGACGATCGCTGGATGGTCACTAGCGTGTTCAGTTATGGAAATCGTTCAATTGGGTGATCGTCACAACAGCCGCGTCAGGGCAGCTTGATTCAGGCCCCGGCGCCGCCGCGACAATTGTCCAGATCACTGGCGGCACCGCTCGCCTTGCACGTCGCTTGTTCGTCCGGATCGAGAGCATCCTGCGTATCAACCGCCTCAAAGGCGATTTTGGCATTGGCGTGAAAAACAGCGTTGTAAGGCTGCGCCTCCGCATCCGGTCTTGTTGCGCAGCGGTAGGTCCTTGGAGCTCGGTAAGAGAGGGGTTCTAAGCTCTCGCCGAACTCGTGGGCCTTGGCACACGCCGCATCGAGATTTCGGCAAGCATCGCGACCCCCCGCAAAATCCTGACACCGCGGGCGCTGATGGAATTCGAAGACGACAAGATACGCACCGAAACGGCCGCCGGCCGCGTAAAAATTCAAGGAGACCAGAGTGGTTCGTCCATGTCGACAGACGTTACTCCTCACACTATTCGCACTACTGGTGCTGTCACTCTGCGGTTTCACCACGACCACCACCGATCCGCGCAAGGCGGAAGTCGTCACGACGGACGTCGCACACTTCTGGCAGGCGTTCGACACTGCCGCCAAGGCACCTGAAGCGAAGCGCGTCGAAATTTTCCGCAAGGAATACTTCGCCCGCGCGAGCCAAGGGCTGAAGGATTTCGACAAGCAGCGGCGCGTGACGCCGAAATCACTGGCCGAGTACACGCAGAAGCACCGCACCGAATACGCCAGGCTGCGTCCGTACATCAATCAGGTGATGGACCAGAAGCCGGTGATCCAGGCCGCGTTCCGCAAGCTCGCGACGCTGTATCCCGGCATCAAACTTCCCACGCACGTGTATTTCGTGGTGGGCCAGCAACATGGCGCCGGCATGAATTCGCCCAACGGCATCATCCTTGCCGCGGACGTGCTCGCCACGCCGCCCGGCACGCCTTACGACTACGCCAGGACCACGCCCGCGTTCGTTCCTTTCGGGGCAGTGCATGAGACCATCCACTTCAACCAGGCCTACCAGCCTGGCGACAACAGCACGCTGCTGCAATACGTGATCACCGAAGGCACCGCGGATTTCATTACCTCGCTGGTGCTGCAACAGCCCGACGTTCGGCAGATGACGGACCGCTGGAAATACGGCTGTCCGCACGAGCAGACGCTGTACGCACGCTTCCTGAAAGAGAAGGACGGCACCGAAACCAAGCCCTGGCTGTACGACCATCATCCTGACCCCGGCTGGCCGCCGGACATGGGTTACTGGCTCGGTTACCGCATCGCGCAAACGTATTACCACCAAGCCGCCGACAAGCACGCGGCGCTCACCGCGCTGCTCGACGTGACGGATTTCCAGACGCTGCTCGATGAGAGCGGGTATCCCGCCAAGGCACCGAAGTGCGCTCCGGAAAAGCCGCTGCGGTGACTTGACGCGGCACCGAGCGGAAAAGAGCTGCGCCTACACAGATTCTGGACCTTCCCCATGCATAAATTCGCCGGCCTTTTCGTCGTGCTCGCTCTGGGTGTAGTGATTGCGCCAGCTCGCGCTGCTAAACCAGATTTTTTTGCGCCCCGCGCCGGAATGGATGCTGATACCGCGCTCTATCTCGACGCGTGGACGGGCGACGCGAACGCCGTGGAGAGATTGCGTGCACGCCTGAGCCAAACGCCGTTACCGGCGAATGCTAATGACGACTGGTCGTATCTTTGCGACTTTGAGAACCACGCGGCTCAATATGCCAAGGCCGTCGCCGACTGCAAGAAGGCCGTTGCGCTGAATCCGCATGGCGGCGAAGCCGACACGCTCGTCATCGTGAAGCTGCTACAACATCAGCCGACGCCGCACGCCTACGGTTCGGCGCGCGTGCTAGTGGCGCCCGGTGTGCGGGTACCGGTGAAAGCCGGGGGTTATGCGGGGCCGGCGCTTGCTGATACGGGCGCACAAATCTCCGTGATGATGCAAAGCGTGGCACGATCCGCGGACGTGAAGATGCTTGACGTCTCGCACCGGGTCGGCAGCACCACCGCGTCGGTCGCGGGACGGATCGGTCTCATTCCCGAGGTGAAGATCGGCAATGCGGTAGTGGAGAACATTCCCGTGCTGGTCCTGCCGGATGCACAGCTCAGAGTCAGCGACGGCAAGCAAACCATCTCGCTGCCCTTCATCCTCAGCCTGTATGCACTGGCGGATTTCGGTCGCATTGCGTGGCTCGATCATGACAAGTGGCTGGCGCTTGGCAGCAAGGCACCACCGCCTTTCCCCGGCGCCGTGCCGATGATCTGGTCCCCTGATGGCATCGCCGTACCAATCGAAGGTGCGGGCGGACGGCGCGCGGCACAATTCGACAGCGGTGCGGATGTGAGCTACCTCTACGCAAGCGGCACATCCCTGCTCTCCGATGCGGAGCGCGCCAGCATCGTCAAAGCCACACGCAAGATCGGCGGACTCGGCCGCATAGTGGAACAGGAGGTTCGCCGCGTGCCGCGAGCCGATCTGACGCTCGCAGGCCACTCGTTGGTACTCAAGAATCTCAACATCGCCAAGCAACCAGAAGCGGGCGAAGCGGCGCGGCTGGGTGAGGATGTATTGCAAGCCTATTCCACGGTGGTCTTCGACTTCGGAACAATGACCTTCTCAGTTCACAACTGAGAAAAGCAACAAAGGGTCGACCCATTCGTCGTCGAGTATCGGTGAAATCTTGTAAGGCAATGGAAGGGTTCGAAACGTGTTGGCGACCCATTGCAAAGGCATGCTGGTGCCCAAGGCCGAGTCGTCGCTCGAATACTTGCCAGATGCGTGTTGAAAAATGTTCCTTCGAAACTGAAGTGTGAGGCCAACAACGTACCCAGGAGGTGTTGCATGCTGCGCAGTCTGTCCCTGATCATCGTCCTCGGTGTGCTTGCAACCACCGTCCCGGCGACATCCGCCACGCGCTCCGACGCCGCTTCGCTGGCGGCCGCAAAACGCATGATGCAACCAGGTCCCGAAGATCGCGCGCTTGCATCGGAGAGCGGCACGTGGAACGTGGTCTCGACCCTGCGCCTGACACCGGATGCGAAACCCATCGTCACGCGCGGCATCATCGCGACGCGCCGCATGATCGGCAACTATCAGCAGGAAATCATGAAGCCGGCGCCCGGTTCCGACACACGCGATTTTCGCCGCCTCGCCTACCTGCACTATTTCCGGGTGCAGGGCTGCTGGCAGTACGTGTCGATGGATACGCGGTTCCCGGTCGGGATCATGCCCGCCAAGGGTTGCGAAAAGGCGCACGATGGCGAGTTGACGCTGGAGTTCGGCAGCATCCCGTTCGTCGGGCTGGGTGACAAGGTCGAAGGACGCAGCATCAACTCCAATCTCGTGATCGTGCACGATGGCCCCGATCACGAATACATCCGCCAGTACTGGACCCGCGCCGACGGCACCGGCCAGCGTTGGCTTGCGGTGCAGTACGAATACACGCGGCGCGATTGAGCGTGCCATACCGTTTCCAGCAATCAATCCGCAACGGAAAAATTCTGTGCGCGCGTCACAAGGCGCACGGGTGCATTCGATCGACCGTGTAGTGACTGTTCTTCTGGAACGCAGGAGTGACGAATGAGAAAAGTGACCCTCATAATGACCGCATCGATCGATGGCTTTGTCGTAAAACCCGACGGAATGGCTGTAGGCGCGACAGCCGAGCCAGCGGAACTCAAGCGCTGGAAGCTTGACCGCATTTCGCAGGCAGGCACTCACGCGATGGGGCGTGTGGTCTATCAGGAGATGGCGTCATTCTGGCCCACGTCGAAGGACCCCTATGCCGCCCCGATGAACGACATTCCCAAGGTGGTTTTTTCGAAAACGTTGAAGACTGCCGGGTGGCCTGAAAGCACTATCGCTAGCGGAGACCTCGCAAAGGAGATCGCAACGCTGCGGCGCAAGCCTGGTGGTGAGATCATCGCCTGGGGCGGCGCAAGTTTCGCTCAGTCCATGTCGAGAGAAAACCTGATCGACGAATACGTAATCATCACCCGGCCGGTCGCCTATGGCGGCGGCAAGCCTATGTTCCTCGGCCTGCCAAAGGCGCTGGAGCTCAACCTGCTGGCCGCCACCACCTTTCCGACCGGTCACATGCTTCGGCTCTATGCGCCGGAAGGGCGTGGGCAATGAGGCCATTGCTCTCGTCGCAGCAGCACTGGGGATCTCGACGCGTGCCATCGCCGTGATCCTCAGGTTGGCTTTCGATCAGGTCGATGCAACCGGCTCGTCATCCCGCGTTTCGTGTCAGCGGGCCCGGCGAGCCATCCGCCCATCACGACATTTTCGTTTACGAGAACGGCCATTGGCGCGCGCTGAATTCGCAACAAAGCGCAAGCAAGAGTCGACGCAGTAAATGGGCCGGACGCCAGCTCTTGCGCGCTTGACGTCTCGCACCGCGTCGGCAGCACCACCGCGTCGGGCGCGGGACGGGTCGGCCTTATCCGGAGGTGAACATCGGCAACGCGGTGGTGGTGAAGCATATTCCCGTGCTCTGCAGTGGCCTTCGACCTCGAGTCGATGACCTTCTTCATTTCACGGTAAAAGGCAACAGCGGCGAGAAGACGGACAACCGATGACCAAACATTCCTCTCTGCGTTGCGTGGCCTGGCTGACGTTGATCGCCTGCTTGTTGTTCTCACCGTTGACCGCCATGGCCAGCGAGCGCTGCAAGGCGACGATTGCCTGCATCAAGACCGCTGCGCAGCAATTCGCCGATATACAGAGGCAACTCGTCTCAGACAGCGCCCGCAAGGACTGGCCGGCTTATCTGAAAGACGCCCAACGCCTTCGTCGTTTCGTGAACGATTCGGCAGCAGGCAATCTCGAGGTGGCCCGCGCGCAGCTCCATCTTGGCAGGACTGCCGCGGCGAAGGTTTCCGCGAAGTACGCTCTTGCTATGGGTGTGACGAACCCCGTGCTGGCGTCTCCGCTCTTCAAGCCAATCTCAGCCGACCTCGCCGCCGTCATTGCCTCGAATTCTTCCGAACGTACCAATGCTCGTCAGACATTGGTTTTGCGCAAGCCCGGCTTTCTCCCCGAGGACATCGATTTCGACTCCGCCACAAAGCGCCTGTTCCTTACGTCCGTGCAGCAGGACGGCATCTACGTGTTGAGTGCATCGGGTGCCTTGAAATTGTTTGCGTCTTCGCCCGATCACTGGCCCATGTTCGCGGTGAAGGTGGATTCCCGCCGCCGCAGGCTGTGGGCTACGGAAATGGCGCTCACCGGCTTCAAAAGCGTCCGGCGCAAAGACTGGGGTCGATCGGCCGTCCTTGAATATGACCTGGACAAGGGAATATTGCTCGCGAGGATCGAGGGGCCGGATCACAGTGCACTCGGTGACATGGCGTTGACCACCGATGGCAAACCGGTCGTTTCCGATGGAGACGGCGGAGGCGTGTACCAGATCAGTGAGGGCACTCTGCACCGCCTCGATCACGGCGATTTCATTTCGCCGCAGACGGCGACGCAGTGTCCCGGCAGCGAGGTACTTTTCGTACCCGATTACGCCCGCGGAATCGGCGCGCTGGATCCACGTACCGGACAGGTCAAGTGGTTTTCCTCAGGTGGACGCCACGCGTTGGCAGGAATCGACGGCTTGTATTGTCGGGGCCAAGCATTGTTCGCCGTCCAGAATGGAACCTCTCCGCAGCGGGTGATCGCTTTTGATCTAGACCGCACCCGCACCCACATCACAGGTGAGAGGATCGTGGACAGACGCGCCAACGGAGATTTCACCCACGGCGTCTTTGTCGGGGACTCCTTCCTTTACATTGCCGATTCGGGATGGAACGGCATCGACGAGCATGGCGTCGCCAAGCCTGGCGTCCAGTCGAGCAAAGCCCACATCATGCAATATCAGGTCGGTGGCTTGAGCAAACGAATGGCAGGTTCAGAAACCCTAGGAGCGCTTCGATGAAAGCTGATCAACTGTGCAAATCGGACTTGATGCTACGAGCGCTGGTGGCGCGATGCCGAATTCGCATCATTTGATTGCCGCCACGCTGAAACTCGTATGCCACTCTCTCAACTGACACAGTATAGCCCAGCCCGTCCCGTCCAGCACACCCGCCACCAAATCGACGTAGTTGGACCGTCTGCCGCCCAGCGCTAGCAACGGGAAGATTCGAACTTCACGAGCTACGCGGCACATCTCCAAGATGGCGTTTTCATGAAACCCCGGGTCAAGCTGCACGCTGTACAAAAACAGAAGATGCGAGCACAGCGCTAAATCAAAAGATGCGTCCTCAAATGGAAGCTTTGGTAACTCGGCGTTTACGTTCGCGCTTCGTTCTTGCCGGTCTTGAAATCCTTTAGAAACTCTCCCATCGCTTTCATTCTTACTTCGTAGAGGTTGTCAACAGATCGAATTGTTGTCCAAACAAATTCATCCACATTTCGCCGCACCTCCGATAGTATCTCTTTACCAGTTTCATCGATCCTTTTTCGAATCTCATTCATCCCAAATCGATAGATTGGATCGCAGGAGACGACTCGCACGCCGCGCCTGGTGGCCTCGGCATTGAAACTCGCCGGCCCATCTCCGCACCCAACTATCCTTAGGGTCAGATCCTCGTGGCTGAGGGCAAACATGCCCTGATACTCATCGAAGGACCGGCCCCACGGCACGACTTGCTCTAGCGTAAACACTTGCTATGGCCTATGGATTCCTTCGAGTGCCTGACCATCGAATGGACGGGAGTGCATTCGATTGCGTACTACGCTCCAGCAGCGGACGTTTCCACTGTTGTCGATTGCCTATCTTGACGCCTGGATAACCACTCTTGGCCGACTCTGGTGTTAGCGCGGTTCGTTCCTCAGTCTTCCGGACCACGCCGTCGAATATCTTCGTAGGGCCTTCCATCGCGATGTGTATAGATAGCCGGTCGGCCACCGCTCGGCGCGACCAAATCCAGGTCCGAGTAGTAGCCGGTATCGCCCGCGATACGACTGCCAATCTCGAGGACAAGTGCTTCCCGATCTGAACGGTTCTGCAGGCAGTGGCCGTTCGTGTCACCGGCTTTGAACCCGGCGGCATCACCGGCACGCAGAAGTTCCTCACCGCTGTCCGTCAGTAATATGACTTCGCCGGACAGGATGTAAACAAACTCGTCGGAGCCCGTATGCCAATGCCGCTGACTGGACCAGACACCGGGAGGAAGTCGCAGAAGGTTGACTCCGAACTGTGTCAGACCAGCTGCATCGCCAAGCTTCCGGCGCTCGCGTTTTCGACAAGGCTTATCGAATGGAGTCGGATACAAGGTTCCAACAATCGGTGCAATTGCATCGACTTCAATGCGTATTCCCACGCTCACTGCCCTCAACCAAGCTCACCTATGCCATGGGAAGCTTAGGGCACGTGTGATCGGCGTCAATCTTGATGAATATGATCAATGTGAGCCCGGGTACCTGGTTGAGTTCTGGAGAAGCGCTGGCGTTACTTGGCATTCGGCCACAAACGCTTTATGCCAACGTATCCCGCAAACGCATCCGAACAAAAGCCGATCCCGATGATTCGCGGCGCAGCTTGTATCACGCTGGCGACGTTCGCCGCTTGGCGGCTCACGGTCGTGGCCGACCCAGCAGGGAGCGTATAGCAGCGGAGTCGGTCTCTTGGGGGACTCCGGTCCTTGCCTCCAGCATCTCCACTGTTGCGCACGGGCGGCTCTGGTACCGCGGCGAGGATGCAGTGCGGCTTGCTGAGCGCGAAAGCCTCGAAGGTGTCGCGGGGCTCCTCTGGCAGCGCGCAGCGCCGATTCCCGTTCAGTCCCACGTGTGCAGGAATCCACGTCGATGCGCCGTTCTTGGCGCTCTTCGAACAGTCTATGGCTTGCTCGCCTCACGTGCAGGTCACGATATGCCCATGTACGGGCGTCCCGTTCCGCTGCTACAAGCGGAGGCAGCAGAACTGTTTGTAACGTTGTCCGATGCAATGATCGTGGCGATCGAGCATGCCACCGCAGTGCGGCAGAGACGATCGAGCAGGCAGCTACCGCGACGGGAACAAATCGCTGGACACGTGCACGATCGTCTCGCGTGTGCTTGGGGGTGTCCGGAGGCCGCAGATCTGATTCGTCGTGCCCTCGTGTTGCTAGCCGATCACGAGCTCAATACCTCGACCTTCGCGACGCGCGTGGCAGCATCTACCGGGGCAGCGCTATCGGCAAGCATCCTCGCCGGGTTTGCGACACTGAGCGGCCCACGCCATGGGACGGCCGCGCTCGCCTTGCAGGGATTGGTCGACACAGCTTTACGTGCGGGAGCTAAGACTGCGATCAAGCATTCTCTGGAATGTGGCCATCCCATTCCTGCGTTTGGTCACCCGCTCTACTCCGGCGGTGACATACGCGCGGTTGCACTTCTGAAGAGATTCGAGCCGCCGCCCGTCTTTGAGGAGTTGCGGATCAACGCCGAACATCTGGTCGGCGAGTTGCCCAACATAGATTTCGCACTGGCGGCGTTTACTTCCAGCGCGGGGTTGCCTCGCGATGCTCCCTTTGTCCTGTTTGCACTCGCCCGTTCGGTCGGCTGGATTGCACATGCACTCGAACAGAGTCAGAACCCCAACCTTATTCGTCCACGAGCACGATATGTTGGTCCGCCTGTCCTGGCACCGTGATTCACCGCGGTTATTGAATGTCGGCTTTGTAATCGGGACTGGTCATCGAATGGCCGGACATGGCCGGAAGCCGAATGGCGCGCCGCCGACTTAACACCAGTCAGATGTCCACACCTAGCAGAGTGCTACTGGGCCGTCCAACCACGATGGTCTGGCCGGTGATGCTGCATCCGGTAGTTGACGCACTCGCTGCCGGTTTGCCGCGCGAGGACTTGCCGATCTGGCTCGTGATGGTGCCGAAGACCGTTTGATTCCCGCCGCTTTCACGTCCGATTCCTACTTCGCATGGTTGCGGCAACAGGGCCCCAAGCCGCGCTACTGGCGCGTGCCGCATGCGCAGCACTTCGACGCGTTCCTGCAATTGCCCGGTTTCGACGATCGTTACGTACCATTGCTGCCTTACGGCTGCGGGGCGCTGGATCGGAAGTACGCGCGTGGTGGAGGGCGTGCTATTGCTCGACTGGGCCGTCGCCGTAACCCAAACCGCGAGGTCCGTCGGTGTTGAGTGCCGAAATGCTCGATCTGCGACAGTAACAAATTCCGTCGCGACTAGCCATCGCACTGCGGGCGGGGCACATGTGCTCGGTAACCTGCCCAGCCGTCAGTCAGGTCGGGGGCCGGTTACCACGCTGAGCTCGTCATTCGTATTGCTCAGGACAGTCCTCTGAACTTCATTACCTGGCCGCTTGCACAGCGGCGCGCGCCTCAATGAGCGCCTCCACCAACAGCTCGATATGCTCGATCCCGGTACGCCAAGATGAGATGCTGAGGCGGAAGGCGGGCCGGCCTTGCCATTGAGTCAGGCCGAACCAAGTCCGGCCGGAATCGAGCACGGCTTGCCGGACGGCCAGTGTCTGCTCGTTGGTCTCGCAACGGACTAACACCTGATTGATGGCGACCCGATTGATGACATCGAAGCCCGAGCTTCTGAGTCGGTCGGCGAGATGAGTCGCATAGTCACAATGCCGCTCAATGAGCGCCGCGACGCCTTCGCGTCCCAAGCTGCGTAGCGCCGCCCATATGCCGATGCCGCGCGGCCGCCGTGAAAATTCCAGCGTGACGTTCTTCTGTGCGTCGTTCGATGCGTTGAAATAAACCGCGTCACTGTTCATTGTCTGGGCGAGCGCGTTGGCGTCCCGACAGATCGCTATGGCGCTGTCATACGATGTGTTGAGCCATTTGTGCCCGTCCGTCGTCCAACTGTCAGCTCCCTCGATTCCGGTGGTCAAGCTGCGCCGGTTCGAGGCGCGTGCCCACAGTCCGAACGCGCCGTCTACATGCGTCCAAGCGCCGGCCTCATGGGCGACTGGAATAATTTCTTTGAACGGATCATATTCGCCGGTATTCACCTCTCCCGCCTGCAGGCAGAGAATGGTGCTCTCGTCCAACGCCGGCAGTCGCGCTGGATCGACCCGGCCATGGTTGTCTACTGGCGCTTCGACCACGTGTGCCATGCCGAATCCGAGCAGGCGCGCGGCCTTTTTGACCGTGATATGAGCGGCGGCCGATAGAACAAGCCTTATTTCAGGCGCACCCGCTAAGCCGTGGCGATCGAAGTTCCAGCCAGCGCGGCCGAGCAGCGTGCGCCGTGCGGCCGAGAGGCAGGCGATTGTTCCCGTCGTCGCACTTGTGCCGAATCCGACCCCGCTCTCGCGCGGAAGGTCAAGGATGTCGAGTACCCAGCGGGCAGCGACCTTTTCCACCGCGGCGCAGGCGGGCGAAGTGTCGTGAGAGGAAGCGCACTGGTCCCACGCCAGAGCCAAGCGGTCAGCGGCGGCCACCGCAGGCAGCAACGCGCCGATGACGAAGCCGAAATAGCGCGGCCCGTTGGAGGCGACCGTCGCAGGTGAGCCGAAGCGGTCGAGCAGCTCAAGCGTTTCGGCTTCACCAAGTCCCTGGTTCGGCAGGGGCTCGTTGAAAGCCACCAACCCATTAAGTGCGTCATTGTCAGGAAAGGGGCGACGCTCCGTCGCGCTCCGAATATAAGTGAGAGCACGCCGATCGCCCTCGGCGAGTAGGTCTTCTTCCGTCATTTGATCTACTCCACTTAGGTTCATACTTATTACGACATATTGCTCTTCCTACGCTTTGAACTAGCGTCCTCCAGCTGATGGCCGGAACGCAGAAGCACCCATCCACTCATTCGCCGCTGACGGCAGCTTGGCTCGGTTGCATCGCGCGGAGTGGATCACGCCGAAAGATGCGGACCACTACGTCTGGCCTGATCAAGGAACGGATCCGCTCGGATCGCCGCCTGTCCACTGTTCGGCGCACGTTCCTTTGAGTACGTTTTGCGAGCCGCGAGGTTGCAATAGTCCGCTATCTGCAAGTGTGCTTCGCGTGGCGACGGCAGGAGCCGCGAGAAAAAATCGTCCGTGGACTGGGCTGGGGAAACCAGGGCATTGATGAGGCCGGGCAGCAAACGCAGGCGGTGCACCAACGCCGGGGTGCAACTCCATTTGGGCTCGACCAGGCCATGTCGGACCAAACGACCTGTACGATCAAGCGCCAATTCGACCGCGTTGTCCGGGACATCAAAGAGGCACCCCAACTTCCGATGGAAAACGAAGTCCGCACAGAACCCTACATACTTGCCTGCAAGCGCTTCAAACCCTGCGTGCAGGTGGAGCATGGCGCGGAATGCGATCAGATTGGTTTCGAGCCCGCTCAATTGCAGGGTGTCTTGAAGGAAGCCGAGGTTTTTCTCCAGTACGGATTTCTTCTCCCGCGTGTGCGTGATCGCTTTCCGGCGTTCGGCCACCTGCGCGTCGAGACACTGTGCTTCGTTATCCCCTCGCTTGCCGCTGGTAGGTCAATGCCGAGGAAATCGGACGCTTCACGCCGTTCGCCGGGCGTCAGGCATTCGACCATTCGACGCGCATCGGCACCCAGCATCCGCAGCCCCCAGATGACGGGGCGTACGCCCCACAACTCTTTGTCGCTCTGGCGCTTTTCCGCGATAGCATTCTCGATCGAATTCATATGCCGAAGTGTGCGGTGTACCTGCGACAATCCGTGTCGCACACGTTTCGAACCATCGGCGACACCTGTCCGGAACTGCTCGATTGGCGTTGGTGTGTAGGTCGGCTTTCGGGCTCCGCAATAGTGTGGTGGATGACTGCAGTTGGCCGGCAGGTGACCGGGGCAGTGCGACCCGAAGCGGCCACTGGTGGCCGGTTTGCTCCGAGCCCGCCACGACGAAGCCCGACACCAGGCCGGGCTTCATCGAAGCGTTGTCGTTGGAGCGGCTCGTACCAAAGCCACTACATTGATCTTGCAGTCCTCTGTATCCCCGCGAAGGACTCAATGCGGCGATAGCCCAGCGAGCAGTTCATCAAGCTGCCCGAACGTCTCGCCCAGCATTTCCTGCGCGCCGGTGCCGGCCTCATCGAGCGCTTCCTTCGTGGGATACAGCTCGCTCAGGACGAGCAGCGTCTTTCCATCGCGCTCTTCGAACGTCACGGTGGTGACGGACCCCGCGTCGCCGCTTTCCTCGTTTGTCCAGACGATGCGCTTGTCGGGCACCACGTCGAGATACTTGCCGAAAAACGCCATCGCTTTCTCGGGATCGTCGCCGAACACCAGGCGGTACTTGCCGCCGGTGCGCACGTCCATGTCGCACGAGCGAAGGGTCATACCCATGGAGCGGGGTGCCCACCACTTCTTGAAAAGCTCAGGTCTGGACCACGCCTCAAACACGAGCCGCGCGGGCGCGTCGAACGTCCGCGTGACGACGACCTCGCGATCCGACTTCTTCTGCACCGTCGTGCGGTGGAATTCACTTTCTTCTCTTGCGACCACGGCC
>Ga0070679_100004093_pt1 | contig 13444 bp, 10 predicted proteins | sample KBSC63BmetaG_FD_65652 | JGI IMG/M metagenome (GOLD analysis project Ga0070679, IMG submission 65652) | Corn rhizosphere microbial communities from Kellogg Biological Station, Michigan, USA - KBS C6-3B metaG | ecosystem: Host-associated > Plants > Roots > Rhizosphere | place: USA: Michigan... | reverse complement strand
CCGGCGGCTCGACGCTTTTTTCCTTTTGGCCTTATCTGCTGCTCGGCTCGCTGCTACTGTTTTTGGTTGAGTGGTTTATCAACCCGCGTCCGGTTGCGCGCGGGCTTCGCCGTCGTCAAACAGTCTAGGACATGAACTTGCCTTTCGATCAATTGGTTTTCGCCAAGCCGTTTTTTCTCTGGCTGCTGCTCGCCCTGCCGGTTTTGTGGTTTCGCGCCCGCGACCGGCGCGCAGCGGTGCTGATCGCCCGAAGCGTAATCCTGGCATTGGTGATCCTGACCCTTGCCGAGCCGCAACGGGCCGGCGAGGAGTCGCGCACTCAGGAGCGGATTTTCGCTTACGACGTCTCCGACAGCGTGCCGGCTTCGATGCGCGAATGGATGAAAAGCTCGGCCCGGCCCGTGCCGACGCCGAACGGTCACGATCGGGTTTTCGTCTTCGGCTCAAACGCGCAAGAGACCGATAAATGGAAAGACGCGCTGGACCACGCCGCAAGCGCCGGCGCCGCTCCGGACAAAACCAATCTGGAAAGTCTGTTCAACGCCCTCCTAGCTCTACCCGCCGCGCCGCGTAATCTTTATCTATTCACCGACGGGTGGGAAAACCAGGGCAACGTCGAGCGCCTTCTACCCGCAGTCGCGGCGGCGGGAATCAAAATTTATCCCATTGTTCCCGCCGGAAGGCCGGCCATCCCCAACGTGGCAATCACCAAACTGCTTGCGCCCAGTCAGGGGAACAGCGGCGAAAGTCTGAACCTGCGGGCCGTGCTCGAAAATCAAAACGATCGCCCGATCGAGGGCACCCTGACCTTCAACCGCAACAATCAGCCGGTGAAAACCCAGCCGATAAAACTCAATCCGGGAAGTCAGACTTTTACATTTCAGACCACGCCGGGCGACGGCCCGTTGACTTCCTTTCAGGCGAGCTTTGCGCCGCGCGACAGCCGGACCGACCGTTATTCCGCCGACAATCATGCGGTTGCCTGGGTCAGCTCCCATGCCAAAGCCAAGGTCCTGCTGATCAACGGCCGGACCGGAGCTGGCCGCCATCTGGAAGAAATCATCAAACGCCAGGGCCTCGAGGTAACCGTGCGCCGGCCGGAGAACGCGCCGCCCCCGGCCGGATACAAGACCGTCATTTTTAACAATGCCGAGCGGGAGAATTTTCCCGCCGGCTATCTCGCCTCCGTCGAACGCCACACCGCCGAAGGGAACGGGTTTATCATGCTCGGCGCGGACGCGAGCTTCGCGCCCAATAGCTATCGCCAAACGCCGATCGAAACGATCTTGCCCGTCGAGCCGAAAGAGCCACCCAAGCGCGAGGAAAAAAACCGCGCCGTCGTTCTAGTCATCGACAAATCCGGCAGCATGCGCGACGACAACCGCATCGTTTACGCCAAGGAAGCCGCCAAGGCGGTCGCGCGCCAGCTTCAAGACATCGATCTTCTGGGCGTGGTCGGCTTCGACGACAGCCCCTTCGTGGTGGTCTACCTGGAAACCATGGCGCGGCTGCGCGGCGTGATCGATGCCCAGATCGATCGCCTCAAGCCGGGCGGACAAACTTATTTCCTGCCGGCGCTTTTGGAGGCCAAACGCCAGCTCGAGCGCGTCAATGCTTCGCGCAAGCACATTATATTGTTGAGCGACGGCGTGACCCGCGGCAGCCAGGGCGAGCTGGTAGATCTGGTGAGCGCTATGAAGAACGATCTGAAAATCACGGTTTCTTCGGTCGCGATCAGCTCGGAAGCCGACGTACGGGTGATGAAGCGGATCAGCCAGTACGGCGGCGGCCTGTTTCATCATGTCACCGACCCTTCGACCCTGCCGCAGATCGTGCTCGAACAACTGCAGGATAAATCGAAGGACGAGCCCGCTCATGAAGGCCCGTGGACGCCGTACCAGGAAAGAGGATCGGAATTGCTGACCGGCTTCGGCCCGCGCACTTACCCGTCGGTTTTGGGTTTTATGGAAACCGATCTCAAGCGCAATGCGCAGATGGATCTTTCGGTTTTGAAAAGCGACCGGCGGATGCCGCTTTTGGCTTCCTGGCGCTATGGCAAAGGCAAATCGATCGCCTTGACGACCGACATGGAAGGTCGCTGGAGCCGGAACTGGATACCGTGGGGCGGACTCCAAGGTTTTTGGGGCCGCCTCTTCGACTGGCTGAACCCACCCACGGAAAACCTGGTTCCCGCGCACGAAGTCCGGGTGAGTTACCGCGAGCAAGGCGCGCTGCTCGATCTTTCGATTTACGACGAAGGAAGCGCCAACAGCCAATACCGCTTCACGATTCACAATCAGGCCGTCAAGGCCGACGGCAGCCTCAACCAACTGGCGCCAGGCCATTACCAGGCGCTCTTGCCGGTGGCGCAAAGGGGCGATTATCGAATCGATATCGTTGAAGAACGCGGCGGCCGGCGTATCCCGTTTCCACCCTTTGCGTATTCGCTGTCGTATGATCTAAACAGCGAGTTGCCGCGCCCGGAGTTCAACCAGAAATTATTGGCGCGCCTGGCACAGGCAACCGGCGGAGAGATCAACCCCGGATCGACGCCGGCGCAACCTCGAACAACTGTCACCAAAACCTACGAACCGATCAAGCAGCCCCTCCTCATCCTGGCGTTCTCCTTGTTTCTGTTCGAGGTCGCTCTCAGGAAATTCGTTTTTGCCGAGCCAGATTGAAAACTTCCCGGCTGTTCCCGCAAGCGCTTGGCTTTTCCAACCGGTGGGTTTTTTGTTTGACAGGGCAGGTGAAACCATCTATTAGTTGTAAGTTTTCTTAACTATGCGTTTAGTAACGACAACTGTGCGCGGCACCGAATTGGAGCGTAGAAAAATTGCGCTCCGCCCCGCTCTTGCCTGCCATTTGAAAAGTCTCAGCTGGCTGGCGTCAGTCCTTGTGCTGCTGGCCTTGAACTCGGTTCACGTTCACGCCGCCAAGCAAAAGATCGTGCGCAAGGAAGCACCTAAAGCCAAACCAAGCCCTGCTCCGGTTCGCAAAACCGCATCGGTGCAGCGTGGTCTCCTTTCAACCTTGCCCCAGCCGATCGATCCCTTTGAGAAGCGCGTGCACATGACTCACGAGGTGCGTTCCGGCGAGACGGTTCTCGACATGTTAGGGCGGTACGGACTGCCGGACACGGAACGGCGTTTATGGGCTCGATCGCTGGCACGCGACCTTGGCCGCCCGGCCCTACCCGCGGGACGAGAAGTTCATCTTTACTTCGCCAGCCCAACTTTCACGCGCGCCAAAAAGATGGTGCCGGGCCAGTTGAAAGCCGTCGAAGTCGACCGCGACGACGCCTCTACTTTGACCTGGGAAAAGGGCATCAAAGGAATCCTTTTTCAGAAACGCGAAAAGCCCTACGACGTGGAAGTAAAAACAGTCAGCGGCTCTGTGGAAACTTCGCTTTTCGAAGACGGACGCAAAGCCGGCATCCAATCCGCGCTTCTCTCCCAGCTCGCCGACATCTTCACCTGGGATATCGACCTGGAAAAAGAAATCCATCAGGGCGACACTTTTAAAATCCTTTACGAGCAGCGCAGCCGCAAAGGCCAGGAGACCAAGACATCATCCCTGCGGATCCTGGCTGCCGAATTGAACAATGCCGGCCAAAAGCTCACCGCCGTATATTTCGAGAAGCAGCGCGGCCAGGGCAATTATTACAACCTCGAAGGCCGGAGCCTGGCGCGTTCTTTCCTGCGTTTTCCACTCGAGTTCACCAGCATCACTTCTCACTTCACCGACTCCCGTTTTCATCCGATCCTGAAAACCAATCTGCCCCACACCGGCGTGGATTTCGCCGCGCAGCGCGGCACTCCGGTGCGCGCGGTCGGCGACGGAATGATCACCGAAGCCGGGTGGAACGGTGCTTACGGCAAAGCGATCGATATCAAGCACGATTCTACCTACACGAGCCGCTATGCTCATCTGGACAGCTTCGCCGTGGGTATTCATGCCGGGTCGACGGTCACGAAGGGCCAGATCATCGGCTACGTCGGCTCGACCGGTCGCGCGACAGGTCCGCATCTCCACTTCGAGCTTTACAAAGACCAGCAATTCATCAATCCGCTCAGCGTCGATTTTCCCGCCGAGGACAGTATCGAGCCGGCACTGCAGAAAGTCTTCGAGAATCAGACGCAGACCTATCTCGTCGAGCTGGGATCGCTGCCGCAATCGTAAATCCCGCTTTGCGATAATCCGCCCAAACAGCAGCGCTCTTTGATTTCGGCCCGGACCTGCAAGCTTTCAACAGCTTGTGCATGTACGGTTTTCTGAATCCGCAGCCCAGTTTGTCTCACCGTGATTTTCTGATATTGCAGAGTTGATTCGAAGCAGGAATAAGCTTCGAGCATCGCAAATCGTGATTCAAACCGCGGTCATACTAAGCACTGGCGACGAACTCACCACCGGTAAAGTCGTCGATACCAACTCTGCCTTTATCGCTGATCGCCTGTTGGGCGCCGGCATCCGGGTCGCTGCCGTGCTCAAAGTCGGCGACGACCGGGAAAAGCTTCTTTGGGCGCTGGCTCAAGCGAGGGATCTTGGCGAATTGATCATCGGCACCGGCGGCCTAGGACCCACAGCCGATGATCTCACTACGGAAGTGGTCGCCGAGTTCATCAGCAGGAGCCTGATCACCGACGAATCGACCGCCTCCGCACTAAAGCAACGTTTCGTGGCGCGCGCGATTCCTTGGACGCCGAACAATCTCAAACAGGCGCGTTTCCCCGAAGGTGCTGCGATCGTTCCTAATCCGGTGGGGACCGCGCCGGGATTTCGCGTCGAGATCGACGGGAGAAAAAACCTCATCTGGCTCTCCGGCGTGCCCCAGGAAATGACCGCCATGTTTGATCAGACGGTCATGCCCTGGATCATCGCGCAGCATGGCAGCGACAATGAAATTTTCGCGCTGACTTTTAAGATTTACGGCCTCACCGAATCCAAGCTCGATGATCTGGTCAAACCGGTGGACCTCGGGCCGGCGGCCAAGCTTTCTTTCCGTGCTCACTATCCCGACCTGACCCTCAAGTTGATGGTCAGCGGCGGCCAGACGGAAGAAAAGAAATTCATCGAGGTCGGCGACGAGATCCGTCGGGTTCTGGGTTCGCATATCTACGCCGAAGGCGATCTGACGATGGAAGAAATCGTCGGTGAATTGTTGCTGGCGAAAAAACAGACTCTTGCTCTGGCCGAATCTTGCACCGGCGGTTTCATCAGCCATCGAATCACTCGGATCGCCGGCAGCTCGGCGTACTATTTCGGCGGTGTGGTCACCTATGCTAACGAGGCCAAGGTAAAATTTCTCGGTGTCCAGCCGGCGACTCTGGAAAAATATGGAGCGGTGAGCGAGCAGACAGCGCTGGAAATGTCCCAGGGCATCCGTGAGCGCACCGGCGCGACGATCGGTCTCGCCGTCACCGGCATCGCCGGGCCGGGGGGCGGCAGCCCAGATAAACCGGTGGGCAGCGTTTGGTTGAGCATCGCCGGCCCGCTGCGCCACCAAGCCCGGCGGTGGCAACTTCATGGCGAGCGCGAGCGCATCATCCTCGGCGCCTCCCAGGCGGCGCTCAACTGGCTTCGCCTGGCCCTCTTAGAGCAGTCGTGATTCGCACCTTTCTCGCCGTCGATTTCGAGCCCCAGGTGCTTGAACGAATTTGCCGGGCGACGGACGGTCTGCGTGAGCGCATCACATCGATTCGCTGGGTGCCGCAGGAGAATCTGCATCTAACTATCAAGTTCCTCGGCAACATCGAAGAGGGGAAGGTGACCGACATCGCCGCCGCCCTGGGTCACCGCTTGAGCCCCTTTTCGCGGTTCAGCATAAATGCTAAAGGACTAGGGGTATTTCCCGAGCGCGGCCGGCCTAAGATTTTATGGGTCGGTCTGACAGGTAAGGAATTGACCGAGCTTGCGACCAACGTCGAGTCTTGCTTGTTGCCGCTTGGTTTCGCGCCGGAACAGAGAAGCTTCACGCCACATTTGACGATTGGACGCTGGCGCCAGTTCGATCGGTCGCCAGCCGTGCTCAAGCAAGAACTGGAAAATTGGCGGGGCCGCTCGTTTGGCGAATCAGCGGTAAACGAGGTAATACTGTTTCAAAGCGAGTTAAATCCCGCCGGGTCGATTTACCGGCGGCTCGAAACATTCGCGCTCGGCAAATCATCATAGGAGGAAGAGATGGACGTAAATCGCGAGAAAGCGATCGATCTCGCCGTCAGCCAGATCGAGCGGCAGTTCGGCAAAGGCGCCATCATGAAGCTCGGCGAAGCTGGCGTGCCCAAGGATCTGCCGGTGGTCTCGACGGGATCGCTCGGTCTCGACGTCGCGCTCGGCATCGGCGGCGTCCCGCGCGGCCGGGTGATCGAGATCTACGGCCCGGAATCCTCTGGCAAAACGACGCTGGCTTTGCACATCGTCGCCGAGGCACAGAAACAAGGCGGCATGGGCGCGTATATCGACGCCGAACATGCCTTAGACCTGAGCTATGCCAAAAAGTTAGGGGTCAACACCGATGAGCTGTTGATTTCGCAGCCCGATCATGGCGAGCAGGCGCTCGAAATCGCCGAGACCCTGGTGCGGAGCGGCGCCATCGACGTCCTGGTCATCGACTCGGTCGCCGCTCTGGTTCCCAAAGCCGAGATCGAAGGCGAGATGGGCGACTCGCACATGGGGTTACAGGCGCGCCTGATGTCGCAGGCGCTGCGCAAATTGACCGCGACCATCGCCCGCTCCATGGCCGTGGTCATCTTCATCAATCAAATTCGCATGAAGATCGGCGTCATGTTCGGCAACCCGGAGACCACCACCGGCGGCAACGCGCTCAAGTTTTACGCTTCGGTGCGTATGGACATTCGCCGCATCGGCGCGCTCAAGGACGGCGACAACGTAATCGGCGGCCGGACCCGCGTCAAAGTCGTGAAGAACAAAGTGGCGCCGCCGTTCAAGGAAGCCGAGTTCGATATCCTTTACGGCACGGGCATCTCGCGCGACGGCGAAATCGTCGACCTGGGCAGCGAGCAGAACGTCATCGAAAAGAGCGGCGCCTGGTACTCCTACGGCGGCGAACGCATCGGACAGGGACGCGAAGCGGCCAAAGCTTTTCTGAAAGAGCATCCCGAAACCGCTGGCGAAATCATCGGCAAAGTAATGGACAAAACCGGCATGCCGAAGCGCGGCGGCGAAACTCCGGCAACAACGCCGGCGCCGAGCGCGGACAAAAAGGAAAAGAGCAAAGTTCGATAGGGTCCGAAGGTTATTCTGGCGCTCAAGAAAGCTGAAGTCCGATCCCCCGAAGCCGCGGCCGACGCCGAGCAAACGGCGCTCCGCTATCTCGGCTACCGCTCGCGCAGTGAAGCCGAAGTTCGACGCTACTTGCAACAGCGCGGCTACTTGCCGGCGGCGATTGACGGCGCGCTGCGCCGCCTCCATTCGTGGAACTATCTCGACGATGAAGTCTTTGCGCGCGACTGGGCGCTGGCGCGCGCGCAGAACCACGGATATGGCCCGCAGCGTATCGGCCAGGAATTGAGAAGCAAAGGCGTCAGCCAGGCGCTGATTCGCGACGCGGTGCACGGGGCCTTCGATCAGGTCGACGAAGCCGCGCAGGCGAGGCGGCTTCTCGCCAAACATTTTGCCGCCACGGCCCTGAAAGATACCAAGACGCGCGCCAAAGCCGTGGCGTTTTTACAACGTCGTGGCTACAGCAGCAAAGTGATTTTCAATTTGTTAGGCTATTACCCAGAAGAAGATTAAAAGTAGCATGATTACCGGCAACGACCTCCGCAAATCTTTCCTGGATTACTTCGCCGGCCATGCCCATCAGGTAGTGCGCAGCTCGTCTCTGGTCCCTGACAAGGACCCGACGTTGCTCTTTACCAACGCGGGAATGGTGCAGTTCAAGAATGTTTTTCTGGGCCAAGAGCGGCTCCCCTACACGCGCGCGACCAGCGCGCAAAAATGCCTGCGCATCAGCGGCAAGCACAACGACCTCGAGACCGTCGGGCGCGACACCTACCATCACACTTTTTTTGAGATGCTCGGCAACTGGTCCTTCGGTGACTATTACAAAGCCGAAGCGATCGAGTGGGCGTGGAATCTGCTGACCAAAGAATGGGGTCTGCCCAAGGACAAGCTCTATGCAACGGTCTATTTAAATGACGCTGAGGCCGAGCGCCTGTGGGCGCAGATCAGCGGTCTTCCCGCCGAGCGCATCAGTCGCTTCGGCGAGAAGGAAAATTTCTGGGAGATGGGCGAGACCGGGCCCTGCGGGCCGTGCAGCGAGATTCATCTCGACCGCGGTCCGCAAGCCTGCGACATGCAGGGCGTGCCGGGCCACGAATGCCGGGTGAATGGCGACTGTGCGCGCTATATCGAGCTGTGGAATCTGGTCTTCATTCAGTACAATCGCAAAGACAACCGCGAGCTCGAAGATCTCCCGTCTAAGCACGTCGACACCGGCATGGGCCTTGAGCGTATCACCGCCGTGCTGCAGAACGTTCTGTCCAATTACGACATCGACTATATGCGCGCGCTGACGGCGACCACGGAGCAGATCGCCGGCAAAAAATACGGCGCCGACCCGACGGCGGATATTTCCTTTCGGGTCATCGACGATCACGCGCGCGCCGTGAGTTTTTTGATCGCCGACGGCGTCATGCCAAGCAACGAAGGCCGCGGTTACGTTCTGCGCCGGCTGCTGCGTCGCGCCGCGCGCCACGGCCGGCTTCTCGGCCTCACCGAGCCGTTTCTTCACGAGGTCGCCAAAACCGTAGTTTCCACCATGGGTGACGCCTATCCGGAGCTCCGCTCGGAAGAGCAGCGCATCCGCGAGGTGATCCGCGGCGAAGAAGAGCGCTTCAATGAAACCCTCGAAAAAGGCTTGACCCTGCTAGAAGACGCGACGGCGAAACTCAAATCCAGCAACCGGCGAATGCTTTCCGGCGATGTCGCGTTTCGCCTTTACGACACCTACGGATTTCCTCTTGACCTGACCGAAGATATTTTGCGCGGCGAAAATATGAGTGTCGATCAGGCGGGATTCGAAAAGCTCATGAGCGAGCAGCGCGCCCGCGGCCGCGACGCGCGCGAATCCGTCAGCATGGAATCGAAAATCCAGCTCGACCGGCCGGTTTGCTTTGTCGGCTACGATCGCCTCGAGGGAGAATCCTCAGTGCTGGCAATCTATGGCGCGGAGGGCGGCAAAAACGAAGCGGTAGAAGGCGATGAAATCGAGTTGTTGACCGGCGAAACTCCCTTTTACGGTGAATCCGGCGGACAGGTCGGCGACCGCGGCACGATTACCACCGCGCGCGGCGATATCGTCGAAGTGCTCGACACCCAGCACCCGACACCGCAGCTCACCGCCCATCGCGGCAGAGTCAAAAAAGGCCGCGTTCAGTTGGGCGACCAAGTATTTCTCCAGGTCGATCCCAAACATCGACAGAAAACCAAGCTCAATCACTCGGCGACGCATATTTTGCATTCGATGCTGCGCCGCGAGCTCGGTCCGCATGTGCGCCAGGCGGGCTCCTTGGTCGCCCCCGATCGGCTCCGTTTCGATTTCAATCATACCGGCGCCATCGCCGGCGAACAGCTCGCGAAAATCGAGGCGTCGGTGAACGATCGTATTCGTGACGACGCAGACGTCTCCATCCGCGAGCTCGCCTATGACGACGCCATCCGCGAAGGGGCGCTGGCGTTTTTCGGCGACAAGTACGGCGACCGGGTGCGGGTCGTCAAGATCGGCGATTTTTCCACCGAGCTTTGCGGCGGCACCCACGTCGGCGCCTCCGGCGAGATCGGCTTGTTCAAACTTCAATCCGAGGGCGGCGTCGCTGCCGGCGTGCGCCGCATCGAGGCGCTCACCGGCCAGGGCGCGCTCGATCTGATTCACAGTTACGAACAGCGGCTGAGAGAGATCGGCAATCTTGTCCGCGGCAGCGCCGACGATGCTGTCGATAAAGTGCAAAAGCTTCTCGAGCGCCAGCGCGAGCTGGAAAAAGAAATTGCCAAGCTGCGCGGTCAGTTCGAAAAGGACCGCATTCCCGATCTCATGGCTAAACGCACTCAACTCGACAGCGCCAGCGTTTTGATCAGCGAGGTCGACAGTGTGGATGCCAAGCAACTCCGCGACATCGCCGATCAGCTCAAAGAAAAAATCGGCTCCGGCGTGGTGGTGTTGGCAAGTGCGGGCGCAGACAACGTAAGCCTGGTTGCGTCGGTAAGCAAAGAACTCACCAAACGCTACCATGCCGGCAACATCATCAAGGAGATTGCTGCCATTGTCGGCGGCGGAGGTGGGGGCCGTCCGGATTTCGCGCAGGCCGGCGGCAAAGAGCCGGCCAAGATTGGCGCCGCGCTGAAGCGGGCGGAAGAGTTGATTCGCAAGACACCATGAATTCCTTGGGGACGAACTTTCCTCGAGCGACGAATTAGTGTGTTGAAGATTCACACCGCAAAAATCACCGAACAGACTGCCGGCTTCTGCGACATTATCGACATCACGCCCAAGCTCCACGCCGAGCTTGAAAGGACATTCATCCAGAACGGTCTGCTCACGGCCTTCGTTACCGGCTCCACTGCCGCCTTGACGACCATCGAGCACGAACCAGGTCTGGTTCAGGACCTTAAAGAATTCGTCGAGCGTTGGATCCCGTCGGATCGGCGCTACCATCACGACGATCGCTGGGGCGATGACAACGGTTTTTCCCACCTGCGCGCGTCGCTATTCGGCTCTTCCCTGGCGGTGCCGATCGAGAACGGCCGGCTCGGTCTCGGGACCTGGCAGCAGGTGATTCTGCTCGACTTCGACAACCGCCCGCGCAACCGCGAAATCGTTGTCCAGCTCATAGGAGAACGAGAGTGAAAGACGAAAAACAACAACTCGCCAGCAGGGTGACTGAAGTCGGCGTCAACGTGCTCGACTTTCACGATCCACGATTGTTTCGCGATCTCCTGGGGCAGCACGACCAGCACATAAAAATTCTCCAGCAAACGTTGCAGGTAAAGATCCGCGTGCGCGGTGTCGCGCTGGAAATCGAAGGCGATCCGTTGCAAGTGGAGCTCGCCAGTCAAATCCTGCGCCAGCTCTACGGTCTTCTGGAGAAGGGCTATCCGGTTTATGCAAGCGACGTCGACTACGCCGTTCGCATTCTGAGTGGCGACTCGCGCGCGCGCCTGCAGGATATTTTTCTCGACACGATTTATATCTCCGCGCACAAGCGCACCATCACGCCGAAGAGCATAGCGCAGAAAGCCTATATCGACGCGATTCGACGCTACGACATCGTGTTCGGCATCGGCCCGGCCGGCACGGGCAAAACCTATTTAGCCATGGCGATGGCGATTGCTGAGCTGATGAAGAATAATTATGTGCGCATCATCCTGACCCGCCCGGCAGTCGAGGCCGGCGAGAAGCTCGGCTTTCTACCCGGCGATCTCGCTGAGAAAGTGAATCCGTATTTGCGGCCGCTCTACGACGCGCTCCACGACATGGTCGACTTCGACCGCGCGCGCAAGCTGGTCGAGCGCGGCACCATCGAAGTCGCGCCGCTTGCGTTCATGCGCGGACGGACGTTGAACGATTCCTTTGTGATTCTCGACGAGGCCCAGAACACCACACCGGAGCAAATGAAGATGTTTTTGACCCGGCTGGGCTACGGCTCCAAGGCGGTGATTACCGGCGATGCCACGCAGATCGATTTGCCGGCGGGAAAATTGTCAGGCTTGAAGGAAGCCTCGCGGATTCTCAAAGGCGTGCATGGGATTCGCTTCGTCACCTTCACCGAAAAGGACGTGGCACGCCACCACCTCGTCCAGGAAATCATCACCGCCTACGAGCGCGATGAAAACCAGCTCGGCGCGCGCGAGGCGCAGGAGCGAGAGTGAGCGCGGGATGCTGGGTCTAAGAGCTTATTGCACCGCTTCCAGCGTGACTTTGGTTTGGACGGTCTTGCCGTTTCGCAGCATGGACACGTTGACCATGTCGCCCACCTTGTATTTTTCCAGGGCCAAATAGAGATCGTTCGGCGATTCGACTTTTTTGCCGTCGACGGCGGTGATGACATCGCCCAAACGCAAACGGCCTTCGGAATCGCGCCGGGTCGGTTGAATGCCCGCCTTAGCCGCGGCGCCGCCGCGCGTCACGTCGACCACGAGAATGCCGGTAACCCCAAGCCGCTGGGCGATCTGATCATCAGCAGTCTGAATTCCCAGACCAGGCCGAACGATTTTTCCGCTGCGAATCAGCTCCGGCACGATGCGATTGACCGTGTCGACCGGGATCGCGAAACCGATTCCGGCCGATGCGCCGGAGGGGCTGTAGATCGCGGTGTTGACGCCGATCAGGCGCCCGGCGCTGTCGAGGAGCGGCCCTCCTGAATTGCCGGGGTTGATCGCCGCATCGGACTGAATCACGCCTTGAATCGGCCGGCGCGTGACCGACTCGATTTCGCGATTGAGCGCGCTGATCACGCCGGTGGTCAAGGTCTGATCCAGGCCGAAAGGATTGCCGATCGCGAACACGCTCTGGCCGACCTGCAGGTCTTTAGAAGTGCCGATAGGAATCGGGTGCAGTCGATTGGTTGGCGCGTCGATGCGCAAGACCGCCAGGTCTTTATCCGGCGCCGTGCCGACTACCCGAGCTCTCCAGTTCGATTGGTCCGCCAGGGTGACCTGGGCTGCGTCGGCGTTTTGAATCACGTGGAAGTTGGTAATGATGTCGCCGTTGGTATCCCAGACGAATCCGGAGCCTGTGCCCTGCGGAATCTGGTAGAGATTCAACGTGAAGAGATCGCGCTCGACACCGATGGCGGTGATGTTGACGACCGCAGGCGAGGCCTGCCGAAATAAATTGATCGTCGAGCGCTCGTCGGCGGAAAGCTCGCCGCGGGCAGTGACGGGCCGCGGCGCCGCGCGCGGATCGTTCAACGAAGCGCTGTTGAGCCAGGGTTGTTTCAAAAACAGGACAGCCGCGATAGTGACGGCGCCCAATAGAACGATCCGAAGGTAGCGGCCAATCTTCAGGTCAAACACGAAGCGCTCCTTTTGAGCCAAAACCTATGCGGAAATGCCGGCCGCTACGGAAAGCGACAGGCGCGCAATGCTTATATCATCCCCAAAGAGTCTTGCCAAAACATCGTCCGTTTTGCACTCGCCGCAAGATCTCCGTCAGTCGCATCCTGGATTGGGAATCGGGTTTCCTGCGGATCATGGCAACCTATCGAGATAGGAACTCTGGAAATCCGTGTGCCGAAGGCGGAGCTCGAACTCAAACAAATCGCGATCAACGGATCGGCTGCGATTCAGCCAGCAAGCAAAGACGAATTGTGCGAGCCTTTTCACACGAGCAAAGACCAAACTCTCTTATTCGCCAGGTCCGCAACAAAAAGGGCGCCTGATTTCTCAGGCGCCCTTTGATTAACGGAATTACGCTCGTCTCGTT
>Ga0070679_100004088_pt1 | contig 13456 bp, 10 predicted proteins | sample KBSC63BmetaG_FD_65652 | JGI IMG/M metagenome (GOLD analysis project Ga0070679, IMG submission 65652) | Corn rhizosphere microbial communities from Kellogg Biological Station, Michigan, USA - KBS C6-3B metaG | ecosystem: Host-associated > Plants > Roots > Rhizosphere | place: USA: Michigan... | reverse complement strand
GCCCAGATCGCCTGCGTGATGGGAAGCTGCACCGCGGGCGGCGCCTATGTTCCCGCGATGTCCGACGAAAGCATCATCGTGCGCGGGCAAGGCACGATTTTTCTTGCCGGCCCGCCATTGGTGAAGGCGGCAACGGGAGAAGTGATATCGGCGGAAGACCTGGGCGGGGCGGACGTGCATGGGCGCAAGTCCGGCGTGGTCGATCATGTCGCCGAGAATGACGAGCAGGCGCTGCTGTTGCTGCGTCAGATCGTGGGCACTTTGGGCGCGGCTGACAAAGCCGATATCACCTTGCGCGACGTGCACCCGCCGAAATTCGATGCCGCCGACCTCTATGGAATCGTGCCCGGCGATGTGCGCGCGCCTTACGACGTGCGCGAAGTGATTGCGCGGATCGTCGACGGGTCTGAACTGCACGAATTCAAGCCGCTGTATGGATCGACGCTGGTTTGCGGCTTTGCCCATATCTGGGGTGTGCCGGTGGCGATCCTGGCCAATAATGGCGTGCTGTTTTCCGAAAGTGCGTTGAAAGGCGCGCATTTCGTCGAGCTGGCTTGCCAGCGGCGCACGCCCTTGCTGTTCCTGCAGAATATTTCCGGCTTCATGGTGGGCGGCAAATATGAAGCGGGGGGGATCGCGAAGGACGGCGCCAAGCTGGTAACCGCCGTGGCGACAGCCAGCGTGCCGAAAATCACCGTGCTGATTGGGGGCAGCTTCGGGGCGGGAAATTACGGCATGTGCGGGCGCGCCTATTCGCCCCGTTTTCTTTTCACCTGGCCCAACAGCCGCATCAGCGTGATGGGCGGCGAACAGGCGGCGTCGGTATTGGCCACTGTGCATCGCGACGCGGAAAAATGGAGCAAGCAAGAGGCGGAGGCATTCAAGGCGCCGGTGCGCCAAAAATATGAAGACGAGGGCAATCCCTATTACGCCACCGCCCGATTGTGGGACGATGGCATTATCGACCCGGCTCAGACCCGCGACGTGCTGGGACTGGCTTTCACCACGACCTTGAACGCGCCAATTCCAGCCAGGCCCCGGTTCGGCCTGTTCCGCATGTGATCCCATGTTCGAAAGCGTGTTGATCGCCAACCGGGGCGAGATTGCCCGCCGCATTATCCGCACTGCCAGGCGGATGGGCATCCGCACCATAGCGGTCTATTCCGATGCCGACGCGCATCTTCCCTTTGTGCGGGAGGCGGACACGGCGGTGCGCCTGGGCCCGGCGCCCGCGCGCGAAAGCTATCTCGACGGGAAAAAAATTCTGGCCGCCGCACGCGCCACGGGCGCGGTCGCGATCCATCCCGGCTATGGATTCCTGTCGGAAAATGCGGATTTCGCCGAAGCCGTCGCCAAGGCCGGGCTGGCCTGGATCGGCGCGCCGCCCATGGCAATCCGCGCCATGGGCTTGAAGGACGAAGCGAAGAGACTCATGCAGCGCGCCGCCGTGCCGGTGACGCCGGGCTATCTTGGCGAAAATCAGGCACCGGGACATCTCCAGGAAGAAGCATCCCGCATCGGCTATCCGGTGCTGATCAAGGCCGTGGCGGGCGGCGGCGGCAAGGGCATGCGACGCGTCGATGGTGCGGCCGATTTCGCGGAGGCATTGGCGTCCTGCAAGCGGGAAGCCGCTTCTTCCTTTGGCGACGACAGGGTGCTGATCGAGAAATACGTCCTTACGCCCCGCCATATCGAGGTCCAGATATTCGGCGACCGGCACGGCAATGTGGTGCATCTTTTCGAACGCGATTGTTCGATGCAGCGCCGCCACCAGAAAGTGATCGAGGAGGCGCCCGCCCCGGGCATGGACAGCGCCACGCGCGAGGCGCTCACGGCGGCGGCAGTGAAGGCTGGCCGGGCCGTCAACTATGTCGGCGCCGGCACGATCGAGTTCATCGCCGATGCGTCGGACGGCCTTCGCGCCGACCGCATCTGGTTCATGGAGATGAACACCCGTCTTCAGGTCGAACATCCCGTGACGGAGGCGATCACGGGCGAGGATCTGGTGGAATGGCAGCTGCGCGTGGCAGCCGGCGAAGTGTTGCCGAAGAAACAGGAAGAATTGTCGATCTCCGGCTGGGCGATGGAGGCGCGGCTTTATGCGGAAAATCCGGCGGCCGGCTTTTTACCTGCGACCGGACCGCTGACCTCTCTGAATCTGCCGCCCGGGATCCGAGTCGATAGCGGTGTCGAGCAGGGCGACCTCATCACGACCTATTACGACCCGATGATTGCCAAACTGATTGTGCACGCGCCGACGCGCGCCGAGGCCGCCGCGAAATTGACGGATGCCTGCGGGGCGGTGGAAGTCTGGCCGGTAAAGACCAATGCCGGTTTTCTTGCCCGTGCCGCGGCTCACCCCGCCTTTCGGCATGGCGGCATCGATACCGGATTTATCGAACGCTACGCCGCACAGATCGTCCCGGCACCGGAGCCTGGACCGGGGGTTGTGGCTGCCGCCGCCGCCGCTCTTTTGCCGAAGGAAAAACGCGATCCCTGGACGGCTCTGATGGGCTTTCGCGGTATCGCCGGGCCGCAGCCTCGTGTTGCGGTCGAGATTCATGGCCAGATCCACATCGCGCATCCCGTGGAGTGCGGCAAGGTGCGGACATTCGATGGGGAAAGCGTCCTCTTTCTGGGTGGGGAGGCATGGCCTTTCTCGGCGCCGAGGCCGCGATCCGCCGATGAAGCCGGTCCCGGTGACGGGGCGGTGCTGGCGCCCATGCCGGGCACCATCATCCAGGTCGAGACCGCCAAGGGCAAGCATGTCCGCCGCGGCGAACGCCTGCTGGTGCTGGAGGCGATGAAGATGGAATATGTGCTGGTGGCGCCGTTCGACGGCACCGTGGTGGAATTGACGGCGTTGGCGGGATCGCAAGTCGAGGAAGGCGCCCTGCTGACGCGCATCGAAAAGGCAAGCTGATGGCGGGACGCAATTTCGAGCAATGGATGGTCGGCGATCACATCGTCCATGAATTGCGCCGCACGGTGACGGAGGCGGACAATTTGCTCATCACCACCCTCACGCACAATTCCCAGCCGCTGCATCTGGACGCCGATTATGCCGCCGGCACGGAATTCGGCCGGATCGTGGTCAATGGCCTTTTCACTTTTGCGCTGATGGTGGGAATTTCCGTCACGGACACCACCTTGGGAACGCTGGTCGCCAATCTGGGCTATGACAAGGTCACCATGCCCAAGCCCGTCTTTATCGGCGATACCCTTCGGGTCGAGACGGAGGTGATGGGCCTGCGCGCGTCGAAGTCGCGGCCCAACGCGGGCATCGTCACGTTTCGCCATCGGGCCTTCAATCAAAATGGCGACATGGTTTGCGAGGCCTTTCGCGCCGCGCTGGTGAAGCGGACATGAGAATGCGCTCGCTCCTGTTCGTGCCCGGGGATCGGCCGGACCGGATGGAAAAGGCGCGAAATCTGGATGCCGATATCCTGATCCTGGATCTTGAGGATTCCGTCACGGCCGCAAAAAAGGATGATGCGCGCAAGGCCGTTGCCGATTTTCTTGCACGGCCGCGCACCAATCCGGTCTTTGTACGGATCAATTCGCCGAATACCCTGCAGGAGCAGGATCTCGCCATGGTGGGCTCCCACCGCCCCGATGGCATCGTTCTTCCCAAGGCCGAGGGCGGCGTCGTCATCGCCGATCTGGACCGGCGTCTCGAACTCCTGGGCGACGCGAAGGCCCGCATTCTGCCCATCGTCACTGAAACGCCGGCCGCTATTTTCGCGCTGGGTTCCTATGGTGGCGTCTCTTCGCGTCTTTGCGGCCTCGCCTGGGGAGCGGAAGATCTGTCTTCCGCCGTCGGCGCTGTCACGGCGCGCGAAACGGACGGCCGCTTCACCGCACCTTACCAGACCGTGCGCTCCTTGGCTCTGTTCGCGGCACATGCGGCCGGTGTGCCGGCGATCGAGAGTGTTTATCCCGATATCAAGAATGCCGACGGTCTCAAGGCCTACGCCACCCGCGCCCGGCGCGACGGTTTTTCCGGCATGTTGGTGATCCATCCCGCGCAATTGGCAACTGTTCACGCTGCCTTTACGCCATCGGAACAAGAGATCGCCTGGGCCCGGCGGGTCGTCGATGCGTTCGCAGCCAATCCCGACAAGGGTGCATTGCAGATCGATGACAAGATGGTGGACGCACCGCATCTGAAGCAGGCGCTGCGAATTCTCGCGGGTATCCCGTAAGGCCGGCCCGATTCCGGTAAACGCGAAAACCCGTGGAACGATCCTAGGGGTGCGGCATTGTCTGATGATCCACGCGTTGGAGGGTCCCATGCACGTCCAGGAGATGATTTCCACACATCCGGCGGTTAAAACCGGCGCGAATGACGCACTCATTCGCTGCATAGAGGCGTGCTACGACTGTGCGCAGACCTGCACGGCATGCGCTGACGCCTGCCTTGCGGAGGAGGGGGTCAAAGACCTGATCTCCTGCATTCGCTTTAATCTGGATTGCGCAACGGTCTGCGCCGCCACCGGGACAATTCTTTCCCGCCGCGCGGGGACGGGCGAAGACATCGCCCGCGGCATGCTGGCTGCCTGCCTTAAAGCTTGCCGGCTGTGCGGCGCCGAATGCAGGCGTCATGCTGCGAAGATGGAGCATTGCCGTGTTTGCGCCGATGCCTGTCAGCGCTGCGGTTCGGCATGCGAGGAAAGCCTGCAAGACCTGGGTGGCTGGGTGCAATAATTCGGATCAGGTGGCCCGGGCCGGGCCCGAGCCACCGTTTGTGATCGCTGTCACTCGTCGAAATCGGGGTGATTTCCTTTGTCTTCGGGGCGCTGGAAGGTGCTGAGAGGCAGCTTGTTCACTTCATCGATGACTTTGGCATAGGCGCGCGTCGCGGCCTGCAATCCCGTCCATGGAACGGTCTCCGGCGTCTCCCAGTCGGTATGGAAATAGTTGTGATATTCGCTGGCATCGATCGCCGGCGTGAAGCGGTAGAAATAGGACGCATCACTGGCCGGAGGCGTCGGGCTGGGATCGAACTCCAGCGGAACCCCGAATGTCTTGAATGAATCCCACACGATCTTGCGCAATTCGGGACGATCCTTGCCGCCGGCATACCATTGCATGGGCATATAAGTGTTGCCCCAGGCAAGCTCGTCGCCCGGATAATAACGTGGCCGCGACTGTGTCGTGATCGTCGAGGGATGCTCGTCATTGATCAGGATGGCGGTCTTGGCGAAAAGTTTTTCCTTGTTCTGCGTCAGCCAGGTCTTGCCGGCGGCGCCATCCGGACCATTGTGATGTCCGTCCAGGCCGATGAAGATCATGGTCCGGCGCCGCTTCTCCTTCGGGATCTTCGCATAATATTCCGCCAGGCCCAGCATGGAGGCGACGCCGCCGCCATTGTCTCCGGCGCCGTCGAACCAGCCGTCCTTGTGCGCGGTGATATAGATGGTTTCATCGGTTGCGCCGGGCAGCGTTCCCCACACCAGGGCGGTTTTGAGGTTCGGCACCTTTTCGACCTCGAGAGTCACCTTGACCTTTGGCGCAGGCCCATCCTTCGCCGCCTCGATCATTTCGCGGGCGGCCCTGCCGTCATCATTGCCCAGAACGAGGCTGGGTGCCTTGGTGTCCGACGGATAGGCGATGTAATGCATGTTGCCGGGCAGCATCGAGACGTCGAACACCACCGCCGCGCCCAGGCTGTCGGCGCGCTTGATGGCCCTTTCATTCGCCAGGCCCTGCATGCTGTAGACGAAGACCGCTCTGCCCCGGACATCCTTGCCCTTGAAGTCGGCTTCGGTCCCCAGCCCGGCATAGACGGCCTCGACTTCGATGCCGCCTGCCGGCAATCCATTGGCATAATAGGCTGGCTGGGCAGATCCCAGATTGATCGACTTTCCGCCGCCGGTCATCGTCACGTCCCAGGATTTCGGCATCCATTGCGGCGCCAGATCGAGCGGCTGGATGCGGACATCGGCGAGCCCCAGCGTCCGGAATTTTCCCGCAAGCCAGTCATTGGTTTCGTGGTCGCCCGATGTGCCGATGATGCGGCCCCAGAATTTCGGATGTCCATTGTCGCGATAGCGGCGGGAAATCTGCGCCAATTCTTCCACATAGCGGTGCATCTTGCGGCCGTCGATCGAGCCATAGGCTTCCTCGCCCTTGGGAAGCGGAAATTCGATCAGATTGTCCTGAATGCGGGAAAGCGGGAGCGCGGGTGGCACCAGGGACTGCGCTATCGTGGAACGGACGCTCGGTTGCGCAAAAGCGGCTTGCGCGAGTAACAACGCTGCCGCGGATGCCATGTAGAAGATGGCCCTTTTCATCAGATTCCCTCCAGTTTGTTGTTTTTTTCCAGCGCTTCTGCGAAAGCGCGCTGGGATCGCTCGATTTCGAATGCCACCCCCATATTGACGGGCACTTATCCGCTAACAAGAACAAGTTGGAACTTCAGGCTGTGCTAATTTGCACATCGAAAGTGCAAGTTTGCCGGGCTGTGCAATCCGCTCCTTCAAACGTCTTGTCACCCATTTGATGCGAAGCCCGGCGCCGTTTTTACCTGTCCGGCAACTTCTGTACGATCCACCTGCTGCATGACCGGTTTTCGCTTTGCGCGCCGCGATAAGTCCTGGAATATCGCCACCGCATAATCCGGACCATCGCCTATGGACGTTTTAAATCGCGAAGACTTGCTGGTTTTCTTGAACCGCATGCTGGAAGCGGAACGTGCCGGGGCCAAAGCGCTTCTGCACATTTCAAAAGATGCCGACCGCGCCGCCGTCGCCCAATTGGCAAAGGCAATCCATCACGACGAAGCGCGGTGGTGCGCCATGCTGACAAAAGCGATCCGCAAGCTGGAGGGCGAGCCGAGCGAAAAAACGGGCCAATTCTACGAGAAGGTCATTGCGATCCCTGAAAATACCGAGCGGCTTGCCCTGGTCAATCGCGGTCAGGATTGGGTGGTGAGGAAATTGCGGGAGGCGATTCCCAGGATAGCCGACGCCCAATTGGCCGGCGATCTCACCGTCATGCTGACTTCGCACGAAGAAAATATTGCTGCCGTGACGCGTTCAGGCCTGGCCGACGGATTCCAGGGTCCGCGGTGAATTGTTGCCCCAGGGGCAAAATCTGTCCTTCGATGCATTCACGGCGTCGGCAATGTGGCGTCTCACTTCGGTGACGCGGTGGGAGCGATGGGTATCGGGATGGGATATCAGCCAGTAACTCCTAACAAATTGCAGGTCGGGTAGAATGCGCTTGAGGTTGGGTACGCATCTGGCTGCATAATCGTGAAGGATGGCGACGCCGTTTCCGGCGCGAACCGCTTCCATCTGGCCCACGACGCTGCCGCACTCAAAGCGGCGCGGCATTCCCGCGGCAAGCTCGCGACCGTAATCGAGGGCCGGCGTGTGTATCAAATCATCGACATAAGTGACGAACAGATGTTGCGTCAGATCTTCCGCGGTGCGGATTTTGGAACTGCCCCGGAGATATTCTTCCGAGGCATAGAGGCTGAGCGTGTAGTCGGTCAGCTTCTGGATGATGAGATTGCCCTGCACGGGGCGATCCAGCGTGATCACGATGTCGGCTTCGCGCCGTGAAAGGGAAAATGTGCGCGGCAGCGGCACCAGTTGCACCAGCAAGTCCGAGTGCCGGGCGGAGAGTTCCGCCAATCTCGGCGCAAGAAAATAATTGCCCAGTCCATCGGGGGCGCCGACCCGGACGGTGCCGCGGATCGCGCCGATAGTTCCGGAGAGTGCCGATTCGAGTTGGAGGAACTCTGATTCCACTTTTTCCGCCGACGCCAGAAGCGCCTCGCCGGCCGATGTCAGTGTGCAGCCATTGACATGGCGTTCCAGCAGCTTGGTTTGAAGTTCCTCTTCCAGGGCGGTCAGCTGGCGTCCGACGGTCGCGTGATTCAGGCCAAGATTTCTCGCGGCGGCCAGCATCTGGCCGCTGCGTGCCACGGCGAGAAAAATCCGGACGCGATCCCACTCCATGGGCAAATGTTATCTTTTGCACATCGAACCCGCAATATTATCCTTTACGATGTGATTTTTTGCACATTTGAAGCGCATCTTTGTCGATTGTCAGGCCGGACGCTTCTGAAAATATGCCCATGAGGATGAGGCGCCAGCGGCCAAATGGCTGGGGTACGCCATCCAGGAGCCATATCGACCGCAGGCAAGGCCGAAATACGCCGCGCGCTGCAAGAAACCCAGCCGGCCGTCGCAGTCGCGAGGCCCCGCAAAATCAAAGATCTGTGATCAAAAGAGGCGCCATGAATACCGTCGAAATTGGGAACGAAGAGACCCTGGTCTGCAACTTTATCGATGGCGGCAGGGTGGCGGGCAGCACCGGCCGGTCGCAGGATGTTTTCAATCCCACGGTCGGCCGCAAGTCACGCCGCGTCACCCTGTCCTCGGCGGCCGATGTCGATGCCGCCGTGAGTGCCGCAAAGGCGGCTTTTCCGGCCTGGGCAAATCTGCCCCCGCTGCGCCGCGCCCGCCTGATGAACAAATATCTGGCGCTGATGAATGCCCACAAGGATGATCTGGCGCGGGCCATCACGGCCGAGCACGGCAAGGTGTTCTCCGACGCGAAAGGCGAGGTGGAGCGCGGCATCGATATTATCGAATTCGCCTGCGGCATTCCGCAATTGCTGAAAGGCGATTTCACGGACCAGGTTTCGACCAACATCGACAATTGGACTCTGCGCCAGCCGCTCGGCGTGGTGGCCGGCATCACGCCCTTTAACTTTCCGGTAATGGTGCCCGCCTGGATGTATCCGGTCGCGCTCGCGGCAGGAAACACCTTCGTGCTGAAGCCCAGTCCGATCGATCCCTCCCCATCGCTGATGGTGGCGGAACTGATGCGCGAAGCAGGTTTCCCCAAGGGCGTGTTCAATGTGGTGCAGGGCGACAAGGAAGCCGTCGATGCGCTGCTGGCGAACAAGGATGTGCAGGCCGTGTCCTTCGTCGGTTCGACGCCGATTGCCAATTACATCTATGAAACCGGCGCGCGCGCCGGCAAGCGGGTGCAGGCGTTGGGCGGCGCAAAGAACCATCTGGTGGCGATGCCGGATGCCGATCCCGAGAAAGTGGTCGACGCGCTGATGGGGGCCGCTTACGGGTCGGCGGGCGAGCGCTGCATGGCGATTTCGGTGGCCGTGCTGGTGGGTGCGGCCGCAGATGCGGTGATGCCTTTGCTGGAAAGGCGCGCCCGGGAATTGAAAATCGGCGACGGCATGAACGATGCGACCGAGATGGGACCGATCGTGACCGATGCGGCCCGCAAGCGGATCGTGGGGTACATCGACAAGGGCGTTGCGGAAGGCGCGAAATTGTTGCTGGACGGCCGCCATTATGTCGCCCCGCGTCATGAAAGCGGATTTTTTCTCGGCGCCACGCTGTTCGACCATGTGAAGCCCGAGATGACGATATACCGGGAGGAGATTTTCGGCCCGGTTCTCTGTTGCATGCGCGTCGCCACCATGGAAGAGGCGCTGAAGCTCATCAACAATCATGAATTCGCCAACGGTGTGAGTTGCTTTACCCGCGACGGTCATGCGGCGCGGGAATTCGGGCGTCATGTCCAGTGCGGCATGGTCGGGATCAATGTCCCCATTCCGGTGCCGATGGCTTGGCACGGATTTGGCGGCTGGAAACGCAGCCTGTTCGGCGACATGCATGTCTATGGCGAGGAAGGGGTGCGCTTTTACACAAAACAAAAGTCGATCATGCAGCGCTGGCCGGATAGTATCGACAAGGGTGCTGAATTTCAGATGCCGACCTCGCGCTGAGATTTGTCCACAATAAAAAGACTGGTTCCTGGAGGGAACGATGCAGACCGAAGAGCTTCGCAAGGGGCCTCTTGAAGGGATTACGGTTCTCGATTTCTCGCGTGTTCTGGCGGGGCCTTACTGCACCATGGTGCTGGCCGATTTGGGGGCGCGCGTCATCAAGATCGAGAAGTTCGGAACCGGTGACGACACCCGCGCCTTCGGTCCCTTCGTGGATGGCGAGTCGGCGTATTTCATGTGTTTCAACCGGGGCAAGGAAAGTATCGTTCTCGACATCAAGTCGCCGCGCGACCGCGAATTGCTGGAGCGCTTGCTGGATGAAGCCGATGTGGTGGTGGAGAATTTCCGCCCCGGCGTGATGGACCGGCTGGGCTATGGCGCGGAGCGTCTGGCGAAAACCCATCCCCACATCATCTACGCCTCGGTCTCGGGTTTCGGCCATAGCGGTCCTTTCAGCGATCTGCCGGGCTATGACATGGTCGTGCAGGCGATGGGCGGCATCATGAGCCTGACAGGTTGGCCGGACGGGCCGCCGTCGCGCGTCGGCACCAGTTTCGGCGACCTCGGCGCGGCACTCTTCGCCACGGTGGGTATTCTCGCGGCGCTTCACAAAAGAAACCAGAATGCACAGGGCGCCAGGGTCGATATCGGCATGCTCGACTGCCAGGCCGCCCTGATGGAAACGGCGTTGGCGCGCTACGATGCCGAAGGAAAAGTGCCAAACCGCACCGGCGATAGCCATCCTTCCCTGGCTCCCTTCGAAAGTTTCGCCGCCAAAGACGGACGCATAGTCATTGCAGCCGGAAACGACACGCTTTTTGTGTTGATGGCGGATGCGCTTGGCGCCCCGGACCTGGCCCTGCAGGCGCCTTTCGCGACCAACGATTTGCGCTGCCGCAACCGGCCCGAAATGGTGAAGGCAATCGAAGGGGTCACCAAAACGCAGAATGTCCAGCATTGGGTGGACAAGTTGAACGAAGCCGGTGTGCCCTGTTCCCCCATCAATACCATCGACAAACTGTTCGATCATCCGCAGCTTCTGGCGCGCGACATGTTCATAAAAGTGAAGAGCGGCGAGACCGGCCGCGCCGTGCGCACGGCGGGAAACCCGGTCCGCATGAGTGGGTACAAGGGGAATAACATCGTCGATCCCATCGTGGCTCCCAAGCTGAACCAGCATCGCGAGCAGATTTTGCATGAATTCATGGCGTCGCGGGATGCCTATGTTTCGTCCCATGGCGACGAGGATTGACGATCCACTTTATTGTTCGAATAAAGCGGAAGGATTGAATCCATCCGCAGCGGCAGGGAGAATTGCATGAGCGACAAGGCGACGGACGGCAAATCGGAAAATCAGGCTCCCGAGGACACAAAGGGCAAGAAATGGGAAACCGTTCTGGTGGAACGGCGCGAGCGCGTCGGCCTCATCACCCTGAACCGCCCGAAATCGCTGAATGCCTTGAACCGGCAGCTGGCACAGGAAACGCTTCGGGCTCTGCAGGCGTTCGACGCGGACGATCGCGTCGGGGCGATCGTGATCGCAGGCAGTCCCCGGGCATTTGCCGCGGGCGCGGACATTGCCGAAATGGCGGAAAAATCCTTCACCAATTTCTACATGGACGATTTTCTCGCGTCATGGGACCAGGTCCGGCTGATCGGAAAGCCGATCATCGCGGCGGTCAGCGGATTTGCGTTGGGCGGCGGCTGTGAGCTGGCATTGCTGTGCGACTTCATCATCGCGTCCGAGGACGCGCAGTTCGGCCAGCCGGAAATCAAATTGGGGGTTTTGCCCGGCATTGGCGGATCGCAGCGCCTGACGCGGGCGGTCGGCAAGTCGCTGGCGATGGATATGGTCTTGACCGGCCGTTCCATCGGCGCGGCCGAAGCGAAGGCGGCGGGGATGGTGGCGCGGGTTGTTCCTCCCGCCGATCTCCTGCAGACCGCACTCGAAGCCGCCCACAGCATCGCGGCCTATAACGCCCCGGCCGTGAAAATGGCGAAGCAGGCCGTCAACCAGGCCTTCGAGGGCACGCTTACCGAAGGGCTGCGCCATGAGCGGCTTTTGTTCCAGGCTGCTTTCGCTACCGAGGGCCAGAAGGAAGGCATGAACGCGTTCGTTGCCAAGCGTGCGCCCGTCTTCCGGAACCGCTGAGATCATCGGGACGTGATGGTGGACCAGGTTCAAACGCTCGACGGCGAGTATGATTACATCATCGCCGGCGCCGGTTCTGCCGGCTGTGTGGTGGCCAACCGGCTTTCTGCGGATCCGAAGAACCGGGTGCTGCTGCTGGAAGCCGGCGGCAAGGACAATTGGATCTGGTTTCACGTCCCGGTCGGATATCTGTTCGCCATCGGCAATCCCAGAAGCGATTGGATGTTCCAGACCGAGCCGGAGCCCGGCCTGAACGGACGGGCCTTGAAATATCCCCGCGGCAAGGTGATCGGAGGATCCTCCGCCATCAACGCCATGATCTCGATGCGGGGCCAGCGGCAGGATTACGATCACTGGCGGCAACTGGGATTGGAGGGCTGGAGCGCCGACGAGGTTTTCTCCGTCTTCAAGCGCCTGGACAATCATTTCCTGGGCGACACCGAACATCACGGGACGAAAGGGGAATGGCGGGTCGAGGAACCGCGCCTGCGCTGGGACATCCTGGATGCGGTTCGCGATGCGGCGGTGCAGATGGGCGTGCCGCAGACGCCGGACTTCAACACGGGAAACAATGAAGGCGTCGGCTATTTTCACGTGAATCAGAAACGGGGCCTGCGTTGGTCGGCAGCCCGGGGCTTTCTCAAACCCGCCTTGCGCCGTCCCAATCTTCGCCTGGAGACCCATGCCAGCATCGACAAGCTGGTTTTCGAGGGCCGCAGGGCCAGCAGTATCCGTTTCGTCCGCGATGGGAAGACTTATGAAGCGCGGGCGAGGCGCGAAGTCATATTATGCGCCGGCTCGATCGGCTCGATCGAAATTCTGCAACGATCCGGAGTTGGCGATCCGGCATTTCTTCAGTGCCTGGGAATTCCGGTGGTGTTGGAGAGGGAAGGTGTCGGAAAGAATCTCCAGGACCATCTCCAGCAGCGAATGATCTACAAGGTCTCGGGCGTCAAAACTCTCAACGAGACCTATCACTCGCTGATCGGGCGGGCCTTGATGGGCGCCGAATATGCCATGTTCCAGACTGGGCCGCTGACCATGGCGCCGTCTCAACTCGGCATCTTCACGCGGTCGGACAGTCTTCACGACCGCGCCAATATCCAGTTTCATGTTCAGCCATTGTCGCTGGACAAATTCGGCGATCCTCTGCACCGGTTTCGGGCGATCACCGTCAGCGCCTGCAATCTGAGACCGACATCCAGGGGTATCGTTCATATCCGGTCCGGCGATTTGCGGGACAAGCCGGTCATCAAGCCGGGTTATTTGTCCACCGATGAGGACAGGCGGGTGGCTGCCGATGCGATCCGCGTGACGCGCAAATTGATGGGGCAACAGGCGCTTTCTCGGTTCCGGCCTGAAGAGTATGTCCCAGGCGCGGCCGTTTCAAACGACACCGCCGATCTGGCGAAGGCAGCGGGCGATATTGGCACGACGATTTTCCACCCGGTCGGCACGGCGAAAATGGGCTTGCCCAGCGACCCGCTTGCGGTGGTGGATGCCCGGCTGCGTGTCCATGGCGCGCAGGGGCT
>Ga0070679_100004087_pt1 | contig 13456 bp, 23 predicted proteins | sample KBSC63BmetaG_FD_65652 | JGI IMG/M metagenome (GOLD analysis project Ga0070679, IMG submission 65652) | Corn rhizosphere microbial communities from Kellogg Biological Station, Michigan, USA - KBS C6-3B metaG | ecosystem: Host-associated > Plants > Roots > Rhizosphere | place: USA: Michigan... | reverse complement strand
CGCCTCCGCGAGCCGGTCACGGCGGACGAGTAGCGGGCATGGCGAAAGGCCCCGGCCGTATCGGTCCGGGGCCTTTCCGTGGGCGAATGCTACTCGACTATTCCTGACCGTCTTGGGCCGGGACGCCGGACACGGGCTTGCCGGTCAGGCCGGCACGGACGCGGCGGACTGTCCGGTCGGACACGCCGTAGTAGGTGGACAGGAGCGTGTCCACGTCCTTGGCTGAGTAGGCGCCGCTCTCCAAGGACAGCTCCACGAGGTAGGTCAGTTGCGCGTTGTCCGCCTTGCCGCGTGTCCGGCGGGGGAGCGTGTCTTGTCCGGACACGACCGGGACAGCGGGCGTGGTCGTGTTGTCCAGTCCGGCGGACAGCCGGGACAGCCAGTGCTCGGTCTCGCCGGCCAGCTCCTGTCCGGCCTGTCCGATGGCCCTGTCCGCCGCGGTGTCCATGTCCACGACCGGCAGGGGCTGGGTCATGATGTCCATGTCCTCGGCCGGGACGTTCACGGCCGGGAGGGCGTCCGCACTAATGTCCATGTCCGGAGCGGCGGCCGGGACGTCCTGTCCCTTGCGGGCGTGTCCTACCCGGTTGAGTGCGAGCGCCGCCATGACCATGGCCGCGTCGATGGCCAACGGGCCGGCATAGCGCGAGGCCACGTCGTAGCCGTAGCTAGACAGGACGTGCGCCAGGTGGAAGTACGAGATGTAGGCGGCCATCCCCGCCACGATCGCCACGGTGGCCAGCTTGGTCAGGTGGTCCCGCCAGTTGTTGAGCCAGGGCGTGTGGAGCAGCATCTCCACGGACAGGAAGAGGGCCAGCGGCCAGACCACCGCGGAGATCGTGGCGCCCACGCCCGGCTGGTGGTTGTCCAGGTTGATCGCCTGGACGTTACCGGCCAGGGATGCGGTCACCCCGCCGATCAGGGTCACGGTAGCGACGAACGCTGCCCGCGTGTGCTTGGTCATCTCGGTCTCGCTCTCTGCTTGGGTATAGCTAGACTATAGCACACGTAGCCCGGCCCTGGTCAAGACCACGCGGCAAGGATCAGCGCCGGCACGAACACGCCCCAGAAGATGTGCCAGCTCTGGTCCAGCGCCCAGGCGCCGGTCCCTAGGCTCGGGTTGTCCGAGACGGTCAGCGCGGAGGGCAGTTTGCCTCCACCCTTGCAGTCCCAGCACTTGCCGCCCGTGCTCTCGTCCGGCGCCGTCCCTCGGCCCTCGCACGATGCGCAGTCAAACCAAGCCTCGATCACTCGCGGCGGCCGCGGCACGCCCAGGGTCAGAAAGGCGGCCTTGCCCGGCATCCGGCGCGCCAGCCGGAACATCAGGCCGTGCTCGCGCCGGTCGGCCGCGTAGTGCGTCACGCCGGACACGGCCAGGGCTACCAGGAGCGCGTACCAGTGCCCGCCCAGGCCCGTCGCCAGGCTCAGCAGCCAGAGGCACACAGCCTGGGTAGCCACGTAGGACAGCACGTGCGACAGGCAGTTACGGACGCCCTCGGCGCCGGCATCCCCCTTGTGCCGCGCCTCGTGGTCCGTCTGGATCCAGTAGTCCCCGACGTGATGGCCCGCGTAGAGGGCCAGGCCCGCGGCGCCGGCCACGGCTAGCTGGGTGGTGGTCATGTCCTCGCTCCGTTCGTTGGACGTCACCTAACCCTACCACGGCTATAGCACACGTAGTGTCGGGTACCCGACAGGGGAGAGAGCGCTCTCAGCTTGCATGGGCGCTACGTGTGCTATAGACTAGGTATATAAGCAAACGAGCGAGGGAGACGGAAATGATCCAGATCGACTACTTCCAGGACACCGAGGACCACATCGGGACCACCGGGACCGTGACCCTGGACGGGACGCCGGCCGAGGCATTCCGCAAGATCGCCGAGCTGACCAACCAAGCAGACATCATCGCCATCGACATCACCGGCCAGGGCTTCTCCCAGGTCCACATGGTCCGGGCTGGCGAGAGCCGGGACTGGATCTACCAGAGCATCGGCTCCTGATCAAGGGGGGCCCCCGGAAGGGGGCCTTCTCTTTGGTCCGTGCTGAGAGCGCTCTCTCGCTTGCGCCTGATCTACGTGTGCTATAGACTAGGTACGTAAGCGGGAGACGGAGCGAGGGAGAAGAGATGATCACCAGCGAGACGGCCCACCAGACGGCCAGCGCCGTGGTCCTGGACGTGATCAGCGGCCAGGTGCTGCTGGTCTGGCACAACGCGACCGGCAAGTGGCTGTTCCCTGGCGGACACGTGGACGGGGACGAGGACCCGCGCGACACGGCGGCCAGGGAGGTACTGGAGGAAACCGGCATCGTGGCCCACGTCGCGCCCGGTCCGGTCTACCCCGAGCGCTTCCCAGCGCCGGCCGAGACCAACCGTCCGGGCAAGGAGGACGAGCCGGAGCACTGGCACGATGATCTGCTGTTCATCGCGTTCGCCTCCAGCCTGGACCCGATCACGGTCAAGGCCGACGAGGTCGCCAAGGTGGTCTGGGTGCCCGTCGAGAAGGCCTACCTGCTGGATGTCCGCTCCGAGGTCCCCGCGCGGTTGGCCGCGGCGTGGGCCCTGGTGAAGGGGGAATGATCATGGACGTGACGTTCACCTACTACCCGCGCGCAGGTGAACCCCTGCGGGTCAGCGTGTTCGACTGCTCCCAGGAGCTGTACGCCAAGCTCAAGAGCGGGTACGGCAACACCGGCGCCGGGGACGGCCCGGGACTCAGCGAGTACGCCCTGCTGTGCAAGCCGGCCGGCCAGCCCTACGGCTCGTACGCGTTCCCCGCGACCCGGGTCCATCACGTCCAGATCTCCGCTCCCTGATCAACGAGAAGGCCCGTCCTCCAGCTGGAGGACGGGCCTTGATCTTGTGCCCGCGTGAGAGCGCTCTCTGGGCGGCCTTACCGCGCGTCCTCGTTCCAGCCGGCCGGGGGCTGGTGCTCGTCCCAGTGGATCACCACGCGATCCTCCCCCGGCTCGATCACGTATCCGTAGCCGGGACTCGGGTTGATCGGCGCCCCCGTGCGCCAGGCCCGGCTGGGCGCCTCGGGCGCCGCCGGCTCGTTCGGCGTGGTGGGCGCCGGCTGGTAATAGCCCTCGGCCCGCGGTTCGTTCGGTAGGACCCAGTGCGCCAGGCCCGCGGTCTCCTGGTCGGACGCGGGCGGCCAGGAGAGGCGCCGGGTGCGACCGTCCTCGGAGTGCAGCCCGGTGTACGGTCTCTCACCCTTGGGGAACGGCAGGGGCCGCCGGGGCTTGGGATCGTCTCCCAGAGTCCAGGCGGCCCACGCGACGAACAGTATGGCGAACACCAGGGCACCGATCAGCGTCCACTCGATCGGCTTCACCGTGCCTCCCGCTGGCGCGCATTGGTCATTTCCGTGCTGGCGTCCTGCGGGGATGAGAAATACGAGACGGGCGCCCGGATCACCTTGGGGACACCCGGCTCCCAGCGCGGCACGGCCCAGGGGAAGATCACGCCCCCGATCGAGCGCTCGTCCCAGCCGATCACCACATAGATCTTGCCCTCATGGATCAGGAACAGCGGGAAGTGCTGGGGCTTCATGCGTGGCCTCCCGGGCACTGGATATCCACGTGGACATCGGCGTTCATGATGGCGTCCGCCAGGGGCTGGAAGGATCCGCCCGAGGCCCCGCAGGTCCGGCACGTCCAGTCGTACTCCCCGTCCTCGTCGGGCTCGCTCAGGACGACCACCCGCGGGGCCTCGTGCTCGCTTCGGATCTCCACTTTTGCCATGATCAGATCTCGTCGCAACGGAGACCGACGCAGCGATCGTGCAGACGGACCACCACGCGCTCCCCGTACAGCTCGAGCTGGTAGGGGTCGACGCGGCGCCGGCCGCCCTTCTCGCCGCACTGGATGCACTTCTCGTCCTGCTTCTCGTTGTCCATGTCTCTATCCTATAGCACAGGAAGGCTCAGGGGTAGGGGTGCTCGGCCGCGAATCCCCAGGCACTCACCAGATCCGGCGAACCGAACAGCAGGCGGGTAGCCAGCGTGCTCGGCGTGACACACTGGTGCGGGACGTTGGTCATGATCTTCTTGCCGGTCAGCGACCAGGACTGATCCGCCAGCACGGAGCAGATGGCCTCGATCGGAAGGATGACGCCCTTCTTGGCGCCACCGTCCCAGGGTGAGTGCGACGGATAGAGAACGGCCTCACTCTGCCGCCGGCCGATCCACTTCTCGAGCCGAGGCGTGGCGATCCCCCAGTGCCAGGCAGCCAGCGCCGGGTAGCTCCCGAACGAGTAGGCCACCTTGTGCTCCACCATGAGCCGGGCAATGGCCGCCGCGTCCAGGGCCTGGCCCGGGTAGTCCTCCACGAGCCGGGCGTACGCGTGCTTCGGCGTCCAGTGGCAGGAGTAGCACATCTCGATCTCTTCGGCGCCGTGCGGCATGGCCTGGACCAGCCGGGGCGCCGTGATCAGGCCGGAAGGGTACGCCGTCCATTCCTGATCAAGGAAGTTCGTCGTCCGCACCGTGTCTGCGTTTAGCTCCCGGTACTCGCCCGTGGCCTTGTTCTGGGCACCGGGGCCGTGCTTCCGAGAGGCCTCCACCACCACGGCGACGTGGCACACGTTCAGGGGCCCGACCCGGAACCCACCGTCCACCAGCAGCTCACCGAGCCGGACGCCAGCCCCGACCAGTCCGCCGATCGGGCCGAACATCAGGTCCCCCGGCCGTAGGTCTTCCAGCCGCTGGATCCGCTCCACCGTGGTCATGCCATCTCCTTGGGGCGCTCCAGGTAGCGAACAACCTTGCCGTGCTCACGCGCGTACTCGATCTCACCGCGCGTGCTCTCACCGATGTAGCCGCCCACGTTGACCACGTAGATCTCGTCGGCGAGATCGATCTTGCGCTTGTGCAACTCGTCCAACATCCGCTTGTCCGCGTTGCCGTTCGTGGTCCAGTCGTGGTCCGGCATGTCCACGTGGCCGAACACGCCGAGGCTGATCACGAGGTCGCCCTCCATGGTCAGGCGCGCGTTGGCATTGTTGATCTCGTCCTTGAACCGGGTAGACCCGCACAGGGTGATGATCTTCATGCGTCCTCTTTCAGGGTCAGCGGCTTGTTCCCGCGCTTCTCGTTGCACAGCTTGTGCGCTGGCCGTTGATTGGACAGGTAGTCCCGGCCGCCCAGCGACCGCGGCTTGATGTGGTCCCGGGTGAAGCAGCCTGGATCGGGCCACCTCAAGGTCAGGTCGATGATCGCGCGCTGGTCGGTAATCCCAGCCGCCCAGCAGATATGGCATACAGCCCCCCACTTCTTGACCAGGGCCTCGCGGTGGCGGCGCCGCGTGGCCTCGCCGGTCTTGTCGCTGGTAGAGCGCCGGGACGAGAGCGGGACCTTGACGGTACGGCCGGGCTTCATGCGCCGCGGCGGCGCCGGCACGAATGCCGGGAAGTCGCACGCGGGCCGCGGCGCCAGGTAGGCCAGTCCGCGGGTCATTTCCCGCGCGCCAGGAGTCGCAAGCGGGCCGCGATCTTGCCCAGGTCGGCCGAGGCGCCGTAGACGCCCTCGAGCACGTCCGCGATCTCCACCAGCTCGGTACGCAGCTTCCCCAGCTCCACGATGGCCGAGCTGACCCGCACGTCCAGATCGTCCGGCGGGACGATCGTGACGGGCCCGCTGATCTTCTTCTGGTACGCCTCCAGAAACCGGTCCACTTCCCCCTGAGTCATCGGGCCTGGGAACTCAATCGAGGGTCGCGGCTGGAGCCCGGCCTCGGTCGCCCGCTGGATCATCTCCACGATCGTGCTCTTGATCCATGCCTTGCTGTCGTGGGACAGCGTGACCGTGATCTCTGCGCTTGCCATGCCTCACTCCTTGATCTTGATACGGGACGAGGCCCGGTCCCCCTCGGGCCGGGCCTCGTCAACGGCAGTGCTGTCCTACTCGAAAGCGGCCGCGTCCTCGGCCTCGCCACGCTCCTTGGCGACACGGGCGGTCATAGCCCGGATGGCCTGCTCGTGGGCCTTGACCGTGGGCTTGTCGTCCTCGGTGGGCTTGCCCAGGCTCCAGGAGTCGCTGAACCCCTTCTTGGCGTTCTTGCGACGGTTGATGCGGCCGATCACCGGACGGTAGTCCGGCTCCCCGTCCGCCAGCTTCTTGCGGATACGCGGCTGAACTCGGCTGTAGACGCCCGTGGCGGACCACTGGAACGCCTCGGCCACGGCCTCGGGCGTGCCGGCCGGCCCGACCAGGTACGGGGCCTTGTCCGAGCGGTTGCCCGTCCCCGCGGTCCCGTCCGGCCCGTCGTCCAGGGCCATGGTGATGGTCTCGACCCACGGGTAGGGGTCCTGACCCGCCTGCTCGCTCGGCCGGGTGCCGGTCTTGCCGGTCGGCCAGATCGCCACGAGCCGGTCCTCGAAGTCCTCCTTGGTGGGGAACTCGTCGGCCGCTTCGTCGTAGAACTCGTCCTCGTTGGTGCCGGTGTTGACGTCGGTCATGGTGACTGGACCCGTTTCTGTGATGGGAACTGGAATTGGGTGTTGGGCGGATCTCGGTAGACCAGTGGTGGCTCTGGCGGAGCACTTGGCCGGCTCCCCGCCCAACGCGATCAAGGGAGGAATCGAACCTCCAGCCCTGTCACCATCCCCGGGGACCAAACCCGGGGTCAGGATCTAGCTGACCCAGCAGTACAAGATCTGTTGCCCGACCCTTCAGCTGGTTAGGCGTCCGCGTCGTATTTCGTCTCTAACCTTACTGTGCTATAGCTCGGGGCGCAAGGTCTACGACCGCGGGAATCGGCCGCTTCGGACGCACCCCGCCGACCCGCCGGCCGGACGCCACGGACGCCCCGCGGGACCGCAACTCGAGGTTGCGCCCGGCCTGCTCCATGACCTCGGCGCCGAACGTGAGGTCCACCTCGTGGATCTCCACGGGGAGCTGGTGAGGGCCAGGGGATTGCGGCATGTGCGCCAGCAGGGCCACCCGCCGGCCGGGCGCCACCCCGCCCTCCACGCCGGTCAGGCTCCAGATCGGCGCATGGGTCCAGTAGCCCTCGGGCGAGCGCGGCCCTTCCCAGACCCACGGCGCCGAGTCGTAGCCCTCTTGCTGGCCCGCGATCTCCATGTAGGACCAGAACTGGCGCTGGGTCTTGAGATCCAGAATCCCGACCTGGCCCGTCCGCCGGCACATCACGCCGAGGTCCAGCGTGCCGATGATGCCGTACCGCGGATTGCAGACCACCCGCTCCGACCAGCCGGGAATGACCTCCAGCTCGTGATCCTCCAAGGCCTGGAAGAGCGATTCGAGCTGTAGGCGCATGGTGCGGTGACCGGTGATGACGCCGGTCTCCATCTTGACCTGCAACATGGTGTGCCGCGCCGTCCCGCGGCGCGCGCCAACCCCGCCGCCGGCCCGGTCGATGGCCTTCTGAGCGTGCTGCTCCAGCCAGTCCTTGGCCTCCTGCGGGTCCATCATCTCCAGGCCCTCGGCGCACAACTCATCGAACAACAGGCCCTCGTCCTCCCGTAGGCCGAGCTGGAGCAGGCGCTCGCGCCAGTGCTGGAGCCGGATCTGGTCGGAGAAGGCGCTGGCCTTCTTGGTGCAGCGCATGTAGCCCCGCGGCGGCCGCACCGTGTCCGGCGGCGCCGGGAAGTCGTACCGACCCGACCGGACGCCGTAGTAGTGCTCCCCCTTCTTGGCGTCCAGCCGCGCCGGCTTGGTCTCGGCCTCCACGTAGAAATCGTCCTGGTCGCTCACTGCTTGGCGATCCTCTCGCACTGGTCATCGGCGTGAATCCAGCCCCCGCGACCGTCCGCCCTGGTGTCCTCGCCCGACTGGATCGGGTCCTCGCATGACTCGCACTCGGTCTCGTAAGCGGCCGTGAAGATCGGCCCCAGGCGAGGCTTGGCCGGGGGCGCCAGATCCTCGGCAACGTCGTAGAAGTCGCTCATGAGATGTCCTGTCCGCAGTGAACGGCAGCCGCCAGGAAGAAGCGGCCCAGCTCGGCCAGGGCGTCCGCCGTGATCTGGAAGGAGGCCGAACCGTCCGACCGGACCCAGGCACCGTCCAGGACCAGCTCCACGCCGTAGGGGGTCTCGGTCCGACCGGTCAGCTTCCCCTGGCCGGACGACACGACATCGATCCCGAGGCCCTGGTGAGCCGTGTCGATGGTGGTCAGCCGGATCACAGCTGCCACCCCTCACGCTTCCAGTACAGCGCCACGTCCTCGGCCGTGGCGCCGCGGTGGAATGTGATCTCTCCACCGGTCGGAGTGGTCGCTGTGATGCGCCAGTCCGTGTCTGCGGCCTTGCCTCCTGGCGCCAGCGCGTCCAGCCCTTCCTGGCCGAACAACGCCCGCGCGGTAGCGGCCACGTCCTCGATTTTGATCTTCATCAAACCCTCGCTTTGATCTTGGCGGCCACGGGATCGAGCACCCGCGTGGCCTGGACTCTATCGATCAGGTCAGACAACTTCCCGGCCTTGCCGCCGGCCCGACTCTCCATGATCGGGAGCGTGTCGATGCCCAGTCGCTGGGCGTGCTCGATCATCGCCGTGGACGGCACGGCCTTGCGCCAGGCCCGGCCCTTGTCCGCCAGCAGGGCGCCGATGTCCCCGCCCAGCTCCTGAGCCTCGTCCTCGGCCAGTGCCATGGCCAGCTCCAGGTCCGGGGCCTGAGCCAGCTTCCTTGTCCGCATCCGACCCAGCGACGTATCAGGCCCTCGATCCCAGATCGTCCAGGCCCCATCCCGCTCCACCACGAACACGTAGCCCTGGGAGCGCTTGGCCGTGGGCAGGAACGGCACCCCGCCCTCTGTGTACTTCCAGGCCTTCGAGCTGGCCTGGACCAGGGCGTCCCACCGCTCCACCTTGAGCGGCCCGCGGTACTCCACCAGCTCGTCCGGGGTCAGGTCCCGGCCAAGGTCCCACTCGTCCTCCATCTGGGTCAGCGGCTTGCCGTCCTCGGCGGCCATGCCCGGCCGGTCGGACAGGTCCGCCACGGTGGCCAGCGACCCGCTCATATCGGACAGGCAGAGGACCGTACAGAATTGGTCCTCCCGCGGCGGGGCCTCGGCCTCCAGCCAGGGCCGGGCGCCCCGGCCGACCATCTGGATGAAAAGCGGCGGCGCCGAGCCGTTCGGCAGGCGCCGGCAGGGGCGGGCCACGATCACGCACATGGTCCGCGGAGAGTCCCAGCCCTCGGTGAGCACCATGGCGTTGCATACCACCGTGGTCACGCCGGCCTCGTACCGCTCCAGGATGGCCCGGCGCTCGTCCGGGTGCGTCCGGTCCGAGACCACCTCGGCCTTGACGCCGGCCTCGTTGAAGGCGTCCGCAAAGCGCTGGGCGCTGGCGACCAGGGGAGCGAACAGAACCGTGGAGGGACGCGGCCGGTACATGGCCGGGTTATCCGTATCCAGGTTGATCTGGACGGTGTGCTCCAGCCAGGCGTCCACCACGGCCTCGGGCGCGATCGACTCGGCCACCTGGGCGTCCAGGGCCGCTGGATCGTTGGAGAACGCCACGTCCGGGATCGTGATCGTGTACGGCACGAGGTCGATCAGGTGGCCCTTGCGGATAGCCCAGGGCAGCGACCGCGTGAACGGCAGGGCCTGCCAGACCTGGCCCAGGTTCGCGCCGTCCGAGCGTGCCAGCGTGGCCGTGAGGCCGAGCACGGGAATGCCGGGCGCCCGCTCGCGCTCGCATGAGCACGGCTGGTCGCCCATATCGCACCCAGCCTCCTTGACGGGCTGAGTGAAGGCGCCGAAGTGCGCCAGGATCGCCTGATACGTGGGCGCCGTGGCGTGGTGGCACTCGTCCACCACGATCAGGCCCACGTCCTTGATCTGCTCACACCGATAGAGCTGGCGCAACGTAGCGACGCTGGCCACCACGATGTCCGAGTCCACCTCGTTGCGGGTGGCCTTGACCACGCCGACCGTCCAGCGGTTGCCCACCACGGCCTTGAGCGTGGACACGGACTGGCGGACCAGCTCGTCCGTGTGGACCAGGAACAGGACGCGGCCTGCGGCGTAGCCCCGGAAAATCCCGGAGCCTGCCCGGTCCATCGCGTAAACACCGGTCAGCCACTCGTCCACGGCGCCGGCCGCGGTCACGGTCTTGCCCAGGCCCGTGGCCATCTCCAGAGCCACGCGGTTGACGGGCTCACCAGCCAGCGTGTCCCAGAACGCCCGGACGGCCTGGCGCTGGTAGTCCCGCAAGATCTTGGCGCTCACTTCTTGAATCCGCACCGTACGCAAGGCGACTCGGCGCCGTGCTCAGGAAAGATCAAATTGGGGCACGCTTCTGACGCAACATAATCGGCACTATGGTGCAGCTCAGGGTGATAGTCCGCCATGTGCGCAGGTAGATCCTGTGACGTGGCGGTGCAGCGGGGGACCGGACAGTCAACCGTCACGGGCGCACCATAGTGACCCTTATGGTGCGGTTCCGCGCCACGCGCAAACGCAGCGCGCGGGCACTCGGAATCGTGTCCGGTGTCCGACGCCTGAACGCACGTGCAGTCGGGTCCAGGTCGTACACCATAGTGACCGTTATGCTGCGCCCACGCCGCGATCACCGCTGCGCAATCATGATCCAGCCCTGGCACCGGGCAATCCGGGTGATGCTTGCCGCTCCACTTCGACCGGTCGGCATGATGTGGCTCATCGCGCGTCCACTCGATATCGATCGAGGCCGTGTCCCGCCAGGTCAGCGGAACGGTCACCTTCCCGGCGTTGGTGGACACCTCGCCCGTGATCAACTCCAGCATTTCGCCCGAGTCACCCCGCACCGTAAGCCGGTAACGCGTCACGTCGATCTCACTCATCAGTCCTCGCTCTCGCTTGCCTCGGGGTCATGCGCCGCGTCCAGCGCGGTCCAGTCCGGGGTCTCGTCCGGAAGGATGTCCACCTCGCGTGCCGCGCCGTAGCCGCTGGCTCCCGACCACATCACGGTGGCGAACAGGTCCACGGCCTGGCCGGTCTTGCCGCGACGCACGCGGCACGGCGTGTCACTGGGCTTGATCACGTACGGCAGCCGCTGGGGCTTGGTCTTGACGTTGCCGATCGCCGGCATGGTCACGCGGGTCTGGCCGCCGTCCAGGTTGACGCTGGCGGACACGTCGAACCATCTGCCAGTCCTGGACCAGAGCTGGTCACCCTCCACGATCTGGGCATAGGTGATGTCCAATTCCTCGCGCTCAGCGGGGGTTTTGGCCGCGAGCTCTGCCTGAAGGGCGATTACGGCGCCCCGCAGGCCCTTGGCTGCGGGGTAGTCGCCTTGCGGCGCGGCGGCCCAATCCTCGGCCGCCGCAATCACAGCGCGCTCTCCGGGGGTCACGACTCCGACCGTTCGTTCTGAGATTGCATGGTCTCGGCCAGAGCGCAGGCCCGCCCGAGCGCGGTCAGATACTTGCGCATCTGCTCCACGTCCCAGGCTCGCTCGTGACCCATGGCCGGGTCCTTGGTCTGGATCACGATCCGGCCGTCCGCCGTGGGTACGATCTTGGCGTATTCCAGGCCAGGAACATCGGTGATCGTATAGCCCTCGTCCTTGATCTTCACTGGCCCTCGCTCTCGTCTCGTGGTCCGTACGGCCGCAGAGAGCGGCACATCGGAGAGGGGGCGTGCTCAGGCGTGCCGTCCCCGAGCCAGTCACAGCGGCAACCCTTGCCGTAGTCGTAGGGCTGCTCGGTGATGGCCTCGTTCACGGTCTCGTTGGCGACCAGGAAAATGGCGGCGCCCCACGCTGCCACCGCGCCGGTAGCCACCAGCGCGGTCAGCCAGTCCGGTCCGTCCGTGACGATGTTGCACACGGCGCCGAACGCCCAGAGGGCGGCAGCGATGCGAAACAGTCTCACCATTGGTTTGCCTCCCACTTCTCCACGGCCTCGGCCTCGATCGCGTGGGCCTTGGTCACGTACTCGCCGCACAGGTGGTCATGGCAGGCCCGGCACATCGGCACGTAGTCCGTGCTGACCCCGGAGTCCTTGATCATCGCCAGGGGGTTCAGGCGCTCGCCCTGGGCCTCGCCCGTACACATGAAGGTCGCCCGGGCCTGGCAGGGCCCGCCGACCAGGGGATTGGGGAGTCCGCGCGCACGGTCGATCTCGGGGAACGCGCCGTCCGGAATCAGGCGCATACCGCCCTCGGGGGCGGGCTGGTTAGTAATGCCGGGAAGTTGGTTGCTCATACGCTGACTATAGCACACCTAGAACGACCATGGGCACCCATCCTCCCCCTACAGAAATGATGGATCTACGTGTGCTATAGTCAGGGACATGACCAACCTCACGGCCCAGCAGGCGGCCGGAATCCAGAAGATCAGGGACTGGTACCAGTCCGCGGACGGCACGTTCGGCGCCGATGTGTTCCGGCTGTTCGGGCCCGCCGGCACGGGCAAAACCACGATGGCCAAAGCCATCCCCGAGGCGCTGGGGATCGCACCGGACGCCGTGCGGTACGGCACCTTCACCGGCAAGGCCGCCCACGTGCTGCGCAGCAAGGGCGCGGCGCCGGTCTCCACCATCCACTCGGGGATCTACTTCCCGACCCAGGACGCCGAGGCCGTCGAGCGCCTGCGGGACCACCAGATGAACGTGCTAGCCAACGAATCAAGCATCGACAAGGTGCGGGAGGTCGGAGCGCCCCAGACGATCCTGGACGAACTGCTGGAGCGCCAGGCCGAGCTGACGAGCATGACGGCCGGCCTCCAGGCCGACGCGCGCCGGGTCTCCTTCGAACTGAACGCCGAGAGCGAGTGGGCGAGCGCCAGCCTGATCATCCTGGACGAGGTGTCCATGGTCGGGCCCAAGCTGGCCCAAGACATCGAGAGCTACGGCGTGCCCATCCTCGTGCTGGGCGACCCGGCCCAGCTCCCGCCCGTGGACGGCGGGGGCTACTACACCGAGGCGACACCGGACTTCCTGCTCACCGAGATCCATCGCCAGGCCCTGGAGTCGCCCGTGCTGGAGCTGGCCACCCGGGTGCGCCTGAGCACGGGAAGCAACCTCGGCCTGCGCCCGGACGACATGAAGGCCCGCAGCCTGCGGGAGGCGCTGGAAGCCGATCAGGTACTGACCTGGAGCAATAAGCGCCGCTGGGCCCTGATTACGGCCATGCGTAAGGCGCTCGGCCGCCCGGCGGGCCAGGTCGTAGCCGGGGACCGCATCATGTGCCTGACCAACAACAAAGAGCTGGCCGTGTTCAACGGCCAGCAGTTCGACGTGTTGGAGGCCGGCCTGACCTCCGCCAAGCCCAACCTCGGGCCCACCCTGCGGCTGCTCACGGACGACGGGATGGAGCGGGTCATCCAGGTCCATCCGGACGGCTTCCAGGGCCAGCAGGAGCAGCAGCAGGCCAAGGACGGCGGCATGGGGATGCGCAAGGGCCAGCCGATGCTCGCCACCTATGCCAACGCGATCACCTGCCACAAGGCCCAAGGCTCCGAGTGGCCGCACGTCTACGTGGTCAACGAGACCGACACCATGATCTGGGCCGCCG
>Ga0070679_100004086_pt1 | contig 13457 bp, 9 predicted proteins | sample KBSC63BmetaG_FD_65652 | JGI IMG/M metagenome (GOLD analysis project Ga0070679, IMG submission 65652) | Corn rhizosphere microbial communities from Kellogg Biological Station, Michigan, USA - KBS C6-3B metaG | ecosystem: Host-associated > Plants > Roots > Rhizosphere | place: USA: Michigan... | reverse complement strand
TGCGTCAACGCTTGGGCCGGGATCCCGCGGCGATCGAGCGCTTCGCGGCCAAGCGTCGCAAGCATCAAACCCCGAGGCTGCCGCTCGTCAAGCGAATCGCCGGCGCGTTCGCGGGGCTCGACCCCGACATCCGCTTCGCCGCGCGCACGCTCAAGAAAGCGCCCGGATTCAGCGCGGCGATCATCGCGATTCTCGCCATCGGGCTGGGCGCCACCACGGTCGTGTTGAGCGCCGTCGAAGCGCTCGTCCTGCGGCCTGTGCCGGTGGCCGATCCGAAAGCCCTCGTCGAGATTCAGGAGCGACGCCAGGGCCCGGGTCAAATGTCCAACTTCGGCGCGAGCGGGTTTCGATACGATCGCTATCTCTCGTATCGCGATGCGACGGCCAGCGTCTTCACCAATATTGCGGCGCAAAGTTTCGCGACATTCTCGATGCGGATCGGGAACGAGACGCGCTCCGCTGGCGGTCTCGTCACATCCGGAAGCTACTTCGACGTGCTCGGCGTCCGCCCGGCGCTGGGGCGTTTTTATGATTCTCAAATCGACACGCCGGGCGGTGCTCAGGCGGTCGTGGTGCTCGGCTACGACTTTTGGCAGGGAACGCTCAACCGAGACTCGAGCATCATCGGAAAGACGATTCATCTCGACAGCCGCCCAATGCGCGTCGTCGCGGTGGCGCCAAGGGGGTTCAAGGGTGCGATCGGCGCGGTGTTCCCCCTCGACGTGTGGGTCCCGGAGCCGGCGTATGCGAAGCCGCCTATTCGCGGCCGGAGCGTCGCCGACGAGGAGGCCGCCGGTGCTCTGGCTGTCCACTGGCTGAACATCTTTGGCCGTCTGCGACCCGGCGTCACCGCGCGCGGTGCGAGCGAAGCGCTCAAGGTCATGGCGCCCCGTGTGCCGGCCGAGGATCCGAGAACGACAATTCTCGATGCGTGGGCTGAACCGGTGCGGACGCTCCCTGCTCCGATGCAACAATCGATGGAGCAATTCATCGGGATGCTCCTGGGCGTCGCACTCCTGGTGCTCGTGATCGCCGCGGCGAACGCTGCGGGCATGCTGCTCGCGCGGGCGACTGCTCGCGCGCGCGAAATGGCGACGCGCATGGCCGTCGGCGCCGGTCGTGCCCGCCTCGTGAGACAGCTCATCGTCGAAAGCTCGATCTTGTGCGCGGCGGGCGGCGGCGTCGGAGTCCTCGTTGCGCTCTGGCTTTCGCGTTTTCTCAACGTCTATCGACCGTCCGGGATTCCGATGACGGTTGCATTCGGCGTGAATGCCACCGTGCTCGCGATCGTCGGCATCATCGTGCTCGGGACGGCGCTGATTGCGGGCATCATCCCTGCCCTGCACGCCACGGCGGTCGACCTCGCGAGCGCGCTCAAGGCGAGTGGCGCGCAGACGGGCGAACGGCGATCGCGGCTGCGCAGTGCGTTCGTCGTCGCGCAGATTGCGTCGTCCGTCGTTCTCCTTTCGACGGCAGGTCTCTTCCTTCGGTCCCTTCAGCGTTCTCTCAACATCGATCCTGGCTTCCGCGCCGAGGGGGTGATCACCGGCAGTGTCAGCCTTGATCACCATGGGTACGACCGCGATGCCGCCGAGCAATTCTATCGCCAGTTGTTGCAGCGCCTCCGCGCTCGGCCTGAGATCGCCGCCGCCGCGGTTGCGAACGCCGCTCCATTGAGCGGGTACGTGAACGACGAGGACACGAAGCGCGCCGGTCATCCCGACGACAAGTTCAATGCGCAATGGGCCGTCGCCGACTCAGGCTTCATCGAGCTCTTGGAGACACCGCTGGTCGCCGGCCGATTCTTCACGAGCCAGGACCGGCGCGAGTCGGCGCCCGTTGCGATCATCAACCTGAAGCTCGCGCAAAAGCTGTGGCCCAACGATCCGCCGCCGAGCATCATCGGACGGCGCATTCTCCGTCTCGAGCGCGAGGTGGAGGTGGTCGGCATCATCGGCAACGGCAAATACGCGAGCCTGCACGAGGCGCCGAGAAGCTTCGGATATGTGTCGTACGACCAGCGGTACGGGATGTCGCGCCTTCTCTATGTACGGGCCCGAACCACCACCGCGGCCGCGCAGCGGGCCACGACTGAGGAGTTGGCGAAGCTCGATCCGAACGTCGCGTTCGAGGGCCCCAAGTTACTCGCGCAGGACGTGGAGAAGTTTCTCAGGGAACAGCAGGTTGGCGCGCGCCTCATCGCGGCGTTCGGACTCGTCGGTGTCATGCTCGCGATGACGGGACTCTACGCGGTCCTGGCGTTTGGCGTCGCGCGGCGCATGCGCGAGTTCGGCGTGCGTCTCGCGCTTGGGGCGCGCGGCGCAGACATCATTCGATTGGTCTTGCGTCACGGACTTGGGCTGGTGGCCGTCGGTCTCGTGATTGGGCTTGCGGGCGCGATTGGCGCGGGGCGCGTGGTTTCGAGATTCCTCTATGATATCAGCGCATTCGATCCGGCGACGCTCGTGACGGTTCTACTTCTGCTGGTTCTCGTCGCCGTTGGGGCGAGCCTGGTGCCAGCGCGTCGTGGCGCGGCGGCTGATCCGATGACGTCGTTGCGGGCGGAGTAAGCCGCCCGAATTGGCCGTCTCACGGTTAGATGCATCCAACCCTCGAACCAACGCGGCTGTCTCATCGAACGGCATCGTTCGACTGAAGCCGCCGGTGCGCGTAGTAGCGCCGGCGACGTCAACACAACCGGTAACCGCGTCGGCACCCACTCGCCATGCGCTGTCTCGAGCTCCCGTTCCGCACGCTGTTCAGAACCCCGTTCGTGACGATCGTCGCCATCCTGTCGCTCGGGCTGGGGATCGGCGCGAACGCCGGGATCTACTCCCTGTTCAACGAGATCCTGCTGGCGCCGCTGCCGGTTTCGCACCCCGACCGGCTGGTCAACTTCGCCAGTCCGGGACCGCAAGTGATGTACTACAACTGCGACACGGCCGGCGACTGCGACGAGGCCTACGACTACCCGATGTTCCGCGACCTCGAGCGGGCTGCACCGACGACGGCATTCAGCGGGATCGCAGGCCACATGCCCTTCAACGTCAGTCTCGCCATGCCGGGGCAATCGCCGATCAGGGGCGATGGGATCCTGGTCTCAGGATCCTACTTCCCGGTGCTCGGAATTCAGCCGGCGCTCGGGCGCGTGTTTGCCCGGAGCGATGATCAGCCCATCGAGGGGAACTACGTGACGGTGCTGAGCTACGCGTTCTGGGAAAGCGCTCTCGGAGCGAACCCGGCGGTGCTCGGCAAACAGATCACGGTGAATGGCCAATCACTCACCATCGTCGGCGTCGCCCCACGCGGGTTCAGCGGCACGACCCTTGGCGTGCGGCCGGACGTGTTCGTCCCGATCAGCATGGCCGGACTCATGATCGACGGATGGAAGGGCGTCGAAACCGATCGCGACGAGCACTTCGTCTACATGTTCGGTCGCCTCGCGCCGGGCGCCACGATGGAGCAGGCTACCGCGTCGCTCAACCCCACGTATCACACGATCATCAACGACGTCGAGGCACCACGGATCAAAGGCATGGGCCCTGAGACTGCGGCACGATTCCGCAGCCAAGTCATCGCGCTCACCGACGGACGCCGAGGCCAGAGCTCGGCCATCACGGAGTCGCGGCTCCCACTGACGCTTCTCTTCGCCGTCACGGGCATCGTGCTGCTGATCGCATGCGCCAACATCGCCAATCTGCTGCTGGCGCGCGCCGCGAACCGCACCACGGAAATGGCGGTGCGGCTCTCGCTCGGCGCCACGCGACGGCAGCTCATCACGCAGGTCCTGACCGAGTCGGTGCTGCTCGCGGTCCTCGGCGGGATCGTGAGCGTCGTGATCGCGTACGGGACGCTGGGCGGAATCACCGCCCTGTTGTCGAGCGACGCTGCCCGCGCATACGACTTTCACTTGAGCGCGCCGGTCTTCGCGTTCACCGCGGTCGTCTCGCTGGTGACAGGTCTCCTCTTTGGGCTCGCACCCGCGCTCTCGAGCACGCGGCGCGACCTGGTGACGGCGCTCCGCAACAACTCGGGGAAGCTCGCCGGCGATCGCGGCGCGGAGCGGTTCCGCGCGTCGCTCGTCACCGTCCAGATCGCGCTTTCGATGGCGCTCCTGATCGGGGCGGGACTCTTCATCACAAGCCTCCGCAACATCAGCCGCGTCGATCTCGGCATCGACATCGAGAACGTCGTGCAGTTCGGCATCTCGCCGGCGCGCAGCGGGTACGACAGCACTCGCACGGCCGCGCTGTACGACCGCATCGAGCAGACGCTCGCTGCGCTTCCCGGCGTGCGGGGGGCCACGTCGTCCACCGTTCGGCTGCTCGGCGGCAACAACCGGGGCCGAACTGTGTCGGTCGAGGGATTCAGGAAGCTGCCCGACTCCGATGATGGCTCGCGCTACAGCAACGTGGGGCCGAACTATTTCCACGTGCTCGGCGTGCCGCTCCTGGCGGGGCGCGATTTCACCGCAGGGGACAGGATGGGTGGCGCGAGGGTCGCGATCGTGAACGAGGCGTTCGCGAAAAAGTTCAATCTTGGCCACGACGCCGTCGGCAAGCACATGTCCGTGTATAATGATTCCTTAAACATCGAAATCGTAGGGCTGGCCAAAGATTCAAAATACTCGAAGGTGAAGGACAAGATTCCGCCGGTCTATTTCCTGCCGTTGGCGCAGTCGGAGTTCGAGGGTGAGAACACGTTCTACGTGCGAACGGGCTTGCCCACGGACCAGAGCATCCGCGCGATCCGGTCGGCGATGAAGAGCATCGACCCGAATCTGCCGCTCGAAGCGCTCGAGCCCCTCCCCCAGCAGGTGCGCGACAACGTCTATCTCGACCGCATGATCGCTGACCTGACGGTGGCGTTCGCGCTTCTGGCGACGCTGCTCGCGGCGATCGGTCTGTACGGCGTGCTCTCATACTCCGTCGCGCAGCGGACGCGTGAGATCGGCGTGCGCATGGCGCTCGGCGCGGACGCTGGTTCGGTGCAAGGGCTCGTGCTGCGTCAGGTCGGCGTGATGACGTTGATCGGCGGAACGATCGGAATCGCCGCGGCGCTCGGGCTGGGCCGGGCCGCGCAGTCGTTGCTGTACGGGCTCCGGGGAAACGATCCGGTGGTGATCGCGGCGGCAGCGGTTGCGCTCGCGATGGTCGCGTTCGCGGCGGGGTTCCTGCCGGCGCTCAAGGCATCGCGGGTGGATCCGATGCAGGCCCTGCGGTACGAGTGACGCGCGCACCAGCGCCGATCATCTCAGCTCGAGTGATCCCCCGAGCGTCATCCGACCCACGGAGGCTCAACCGCGGTTCTCTCTCGGGGCTGAGATTATTGCTCTCGGCCTGCGGCGGTGCTAGAGCAAGTCTCTCAGATCATTGACGTTTTCTAAACGCAATGCGCCGAGAGAACGTGCGCCCAGGTTCGTGTTGTAGACGTTGCTGAATCAGGCTGCCTAGGCGCGACGCTCCGTGCTTGTGCTGGCGTACCGAAAATATACCGAAACAGCAGTGAGTGCCGTGACTGGCCGTGGATTGAGAACAGCGTTGCCAAATTCTTTTGAATCGTGTATTATTCGCTATTCGCGAATGGAGAATATATATGGCTGCTCAGCTTGCTCTACGTCCAATGGACATCCCTGTAGCGCTCCAGCTCGCTGACTCCGCGGATCTTACCTACGAGCAGATAGGCGACGTGTTAGGGATTAGCCAAAGCACTGCACATGATTCCGTTCGCCGGCTGCGCGCAGCTGGCCTTGTACAGGCAGAACACCTACGAGCAAATCGGATCGCGCTCCTAGAGTTTCTGGAGCACGGAGTTCGGTATGCATTTCCGGCTGTGCTTGAAGCACCCGCCGCTGGAATCCCAACGGCGTTTTCCGGACCAGCACTCGTCAATGAGATTGTGGCCGATCAACCCATCGTCTGGCCCGTGGCAAGCGGAACAACGTTCGGTCCAGCGATTAGTCCCCTGCTGCCGAATGTGGCAGAATTGCCTCGAAAGCAGCCGACACTGTATCGGTTGCTCACGCTTGTCGATGCCGTAAGAGTCGGGAGAACTCGAGAGCGATCGCTGGCGATGGATCTTCTGAAATCCGCCTTCAGGAGTCAGAAGCGACAACTGGCAAATGGATGAACGTACGGTGCCGCATTCAGACGCGCACCGTCCCGAAGGTGCGGCGGACACTGAACCGGTCCGCCGCACTTTCTTTGCTACCGCCTTACCTTCGCTTGCCAACATCGCACGCGTCGCGGAAGCCCTAGGCGACCTTCGAGATCGCGTGGTATTCATTGGCGGCGCCATTGCGCCCATTCTTCAAACGAATCCGCCGTTTCCCAGAATCCGTCCGACGAAAGACGTTGACGGCGTTATCGCGTCGACTTCGTATACCGAGGCCCATCATATCCACGAGGAATTAGAGCGCCACGGATTCCGACACGACACCAGCGATACCGCCCATACGAACCGCTGGATAACTCCGAACGAAGCCGTGCCGTTTGATCTTGTTCCTACGGGAGCGCATCCCGGCGGCAGCGGAAATCCGTGGGATCAGACCGCAATTGACACTGCCGAAACCCGCGAGCTTTATCCGGGGCTTGAGATCCTGCACGCGAGCGCACCCGCGTTCCTGGCACTCAAATGGGCGGCGCACGCTGACCGGGGGGCGAATGATCCGCGACAAAGCCACGACCTCGAGGACCTACTCGCACTGATTGCATCGCGCCCTAGTCTCGCTGACGAGGTTGGGCGCGCTCCCGACCACTTGCAGGATTTCATTAGACAGCAAGCAGCTGATCTGCTGGCGGATGCAGATATCGACGAGCTACTAGACGCTCATCTAAACAACGCTCATGCGAGGCGAGACGTCGTCCACATCGTTCGCACACGCCTACAGGAAATCGCGCGAATTCATCAGGCGAAGTAAAATCTGTCGATGGAGCCGCCTCTAGTTCTCTCTAATACTGGCCAAAACGCATTGGGAGCGTTCAACCACGTTAGTTGCACGGACTGAGAGCGAGTTCGGCGTGCGATTGAACTCTGCGATTGGAGTAATGCCGCGTGGAGTCGAAAGTTGAGCATCCTGGAAATGCTCCCATAACGTCGCGGCCCGGAGACAACGAACTCGGTGGATATTCGACAGGAATCGCTGTCGAATTCGTTCTCAACTCGCCGATCGCAGCAGCGATCGCTGATCAGGACCTTCCTGAGGATCTTTCGCCAACGGCACAACGGACCTACGGTGAAATCGGCGATCTGATTTCAGGGCGGACAAGCACACGTTCGGCGGCTTCACAATCTCCGCGTGATATCGGATCGATCCTTTCGCCGCGGCAGCGCCGCCGAACTCTAGACGTCCAGCCTGCGCAATTGGGCGTTTGCCAATTCTCTCGATTCCGGCGGACCGGGTGAGCGATCTCTAAATGATGCTTCGAATCGACTTAGACTCGCGAAGCGCGCCGCGCACACCCAAACGGTCCCCGGGAGTTGAGGCCACGGGGACCGTTGTGGGGACCGTTCAAATGCTAAGAATGGCCTGTCGAGTTCGACGGGCCATTTTCATAAGTCATTATATTTGAAGCACATCGAGAGCGGGCGACCGGGCTCGAACCGGCGACGTCCAGCTTGGGAAGCTGGCATTCTACCAACTGAATTACGCCCGCGTTTCCTGAAGCTAACGCTCGCCGTTAGGCCGAGCAATGTGGCGGACGAGTCCAAGCCTGCCCTGATGCGAGCGAAGCGGCCGTAGTGTCAGCGTGTCATCGTCGCCAGTCGCTCGCTACCCTTTGAGAGAACCAGCGTGTCGCCGGTAATCTCCGCGCGATCGGCTGCGTCAAGCGCGGAGAGAAACTGATCTTCCTGACGGGTCAACGCTGAATCGAGACAGGCCATCTTCGTCGCGGCCATTGGACCGATGCGAATCGACCTGCCGTGGAGCGTGTAGCTGCCGGTCGCGCGATTGCATCCGCCAGAGCCGAACACGTGACTCGAGTCACCGAAGTGGAGCCACGGCCGCTTCGATGCTTCCACCGGCAGCGCAGGTTGTCCTTTCAGCTCAACCAAGCGCCAGTCGGCGCCAGTGAGCATTGCCACATCGCCACTGCTTTTCCTCGTGGTACAGGCACTCGCGGCGACCGCAATCGCGCACACCGCGAGCAGTCCATGCACCGAGGCTCTGCCCTTTGTCATTGTCGCGTACTCTGCCGTTATCACCTGTCGAGCGTGCAGGTTCTGTGCGCCGCGAACGTTGACCACGTAGCCCAACCGGATGGAGATAGAGAAAGCAGTGAAATTTGCAATTGACTACACATCCGCAATCGGGCCCATCCGCCGTTCGCTAAACGCGACTACGCGAAGTGCAGATCCCTCGCCTGCGCTCGGGATGACAAACAGGGAGTCAATGGGTTCGATGAGCTACGATGCAGTCATAGTAGGTGGCGGGCTTGGCGGATCGGTGTTGGCGGAACAGCTGGCGCGCGCCGGACATCGCGTGCTCGTCCTCGAGCGCGAAGCGCAATTCAAGGATCGCGTGCGCGGCGAGAACTTCATGTCGTGGGGCGTCGCTGCCGCGCGACGACTCGGGATCTATGACGATTTGGTCAACGCCGGCGGACACGTCGCGCCGAACTGGATCCTCTACTTGATGGGCCAGCCCACGCGTGTGCGCGATCTCTGCGCAACGACGCCGGGCGGCGACCCGATGCTCAACATCTCTCATCGACGTATGCAGGAGGCGATGATCGCGCGCGCTGTTGCCGCGGGAGCGATCGTGCGGCGAGGCGCGACCGTGCTCGCGCTCGATGCCGCGGCGGGTCGCGCGCCAGTGGTGACATACGATGGGCCGGCTTCGACGTGGTTCGTAGCCCGGAGATGCTGCGAGTCTCGGGAATGTTGATCGAAGGTCGCGGAATACTTTCGCGCGGTCGCATCCGCGGGGGTTCCAGCATCATGGCTCGACGGCGCGCAGTCGATCGGCCCGCTTGCTGAATTCGAGGGCGCTGATCGCCATGTCCCGACGCCGGCGAAAAATGGTGTCGTGCTGATCGGCGATGCAGCGGGTGCGTCAGATCCGTCGTGGGGCTCAGGACTGTCGGTCACGCTGCTCGACGTCGAACACCTCGGGAGCGCACTGCAGTCATGCGACGACTGGAACGTCGCCATCGCGCACTACGCGCGCGAGCACGACCGCTATTACGCCGCGCTCCATCGGATTCACACGTGGATGACGGACCTCGCGTGGACCCCGGGTCCCGAGGCCGACGCTCGTCGCGAGCGCGTGATGCCGAAGTGGATCGCTCAGGTCGAAGGATTTCCGGATCTCGTTGGACAGGGGCCGTTCGGGCCGAGCGACGAGCAGGCGCGGCGGATGATGCTTGGGCTCGATTGAGTTTACGACGGGAAGTGCAGATCCGTCCCTCCGCTCGCTGCGCTCGCATCAGGGCAGGCGCTACGCTCGGGATGACAAAAAGAGCGGCGCTCTCGGAAAGTCCGAGAGCGCCGCCTGTCTTGGAAAGCACCGTACCGAGGCCTGCTCGCCGCCGAACGGTTTCTCGGTGGTTCGTCTTACGGCTGCAACGCGACGGACTTCTGTCCGCGCGACTCGATCACGAACACGACGCGGCGATTGAGCTCGGCGCCGGGCATGTCGCGTGACGCACCCGGCGTAACGAGGCGCGTCTTGCCGTAGCCGATCGACGCGAGCTGAACCGTCGACAGCTTGGGCGTGAGATAATAGCGCACGGCGTCGGCGCGACGGCGCGACAGATTGAGATTGTACGCGACCGAGCCCGACGGATCGGCGAAGCCTTCCACCGTCACCTTCGAACCCGTGTAGTACTTGTCGACGACCTTCGCGAAGCGATCGAGCATCGGCTGATCCTGCGCGCGGACGGCCGCGTCATCGTATGCAAAATTGACCGGCATGGCGAACTGCATGCCGTTCTCCATCGCGGTGATCTTCGCGCCGAATTCCGTTCGGAGGTCCTGCAAATCCTTGCGGAGGGCCTGCACGTCGCCACGAACGGCGCCGAGCTCCTCGCGGGTTACGCTGTCGGCAGACGCGAGTGCGCTGTCAGACGAGATACGCTGCGCGCGTTCCGCTGCCAGGTTGTTGGCTGCTTCCTCGCGCGCTCTTTTCACCGACCCGGTGGTGGCGCATGCCGCGAGCATCGGCAGCACGACGACGGCGGCGAGCGCGGAACGGTACGTCATACCCATGTGAAATGCTCCTGATTGAGATGCGTTCACATCCGCTGCAATGCAAAAAGCGCGCATTCGTGCCAGAGTGTGACATCAATCACGAATGTCGGCGGGTGCTCGTCACCCAGCGTTCATCTCGCCGTAATAATCGTCCCTGAATCGCGCGCGGAGCGAGGAAAAACCGTCGGCGCGGGCGAGATCTCGGCGACAGCGGCGGCGCGAGATTGACGAATCGAAGGCTGGCGAGCAGGGAAATTTTGGATGGTCTTCGATCCCTGATACCGGCGATCTCGCGGCGAGTGTCGAATACGAAAAAGGCGCCGCGATCGCGGCGCCCTCTTTCTGAGTTCAGAGCCAGCGGTCGGGATTGAACCGACGACCGCTCGATTACGAATCGAGTGCTCTACCACTGAGCTACGCTGGCAACTCGACCAAGGTGCTTGCCCTTCGCTAGCGCTCCAACGAACCGAACCAACAAGGTACTTGACGATATGCCCTGGCACGGACTCGAACCGTGACGCCTTGCGGCACCACCCCCTCAAGATGGCGTGTCTACCAATTTCACCACCAGGGCCCTGCATTCCTGCGATCAGCTATCAGATCTGAGCGATCAGAAAACCGGAATGACCGTACGCCAACCGATTCCAAGTTGCTTTCACTGGTAACTGTCCTACACGGGAGCGACGGGGCTCGAACCCGCGACCTCTCGAGTGACAGTCGAGTGCTCTAACCAAACTGAGCTACGCCCCCCAACAACACACCGCAACAGCACCTGCGCCTGCTGTCCCGCGCCCACACCGTCCACGGGATAGCCCGTAGGGGAATCGAACCCCTCTCTGCACCGTGAAAGGGTGCCGTCCTAACCGATAGACGAACGGGCCCAGGTTCTACGAACTTCGACCAACCACAGCATTGCTTCGCGAATAGCGGTAACGGGATTCGAACCCGTGTTTGGGCCTTGAGAGGGCCCCGTCCTAGTCCCCTAGACGATACCGCCATGGGTCCGCCAAGGGCGGACCCATGGCGGTGTTGCTTTGAGATCTTCCGTGCGTTGTCAAACAACCATCACAGGCCGGGAGGGACTCGAACCCCCAACCGCTGGTTTTGGAGACCAGTGCTCTACCAATTGAGCTACCGACCTAAACAGCTTTCAGGGTGACTGACGGGAATTGAACCCGCAACCCCCGGAGCCACAGTCCGGTGCTCTAACCGATTGAGCTACAGTCACCATGGACTGCTCTGCATTTTTGCAAACGCAGGCAGACATGCATTTTAATCTCGATCGGGTGCTGGATCAATTGCAGCAGGTCGCAGGATGCGTCTGAGGATGGTAGGTCATACACCACACGGTCTCCTGCGACCTCACATCCTGTGACCTCGAGTCGCCCGGTCTCGAGACGCCTCGAGATTCGTGCTACTTCGCTCGTTCCTGATATTCGCCAGTGGACGGGTTCACTTTCACTTTGTCGCCCGTCCCCACGAACTCAGGCACGTTGATCGTCACGCCGTTCTCGAGCTTGGCCGGCTTGGTCGACGCCGTCTTCGTCGCCGTCTTCATGACCGGCGCTGTGTCGACGACCTCGAGCACGAGCGAGTTCGGCAGCTTGATGCCGACCGGACGGCCGTCGTAGTACTCGGCCTGGATCTTCATTCCCGGCTGCATCCACTGCGCGTTGTCGCCCAGCATCTCTTCGTCCATCTCGAGCTGATCGTAGTTCTCCGTGTTCATGAAGTGGTACGTATCACCACCCTGATACAGGAACTCGAGATCGTGCGTTTCCATCGACGCCGGATCGATCGAGTCGGCGGCGCGGAAGCGATGCTCGAAGCTGGAGCCCGTCCGGAGATTCTTCAGCTTCGCCTGCACCATCGCGCGCAGGTTGCCCGGCGTGTGGTGGCGGAACTCGACGATGCGGCACGGTTCACCCTCGAACACGATCACCATGCCGCGGCGAATCTGGGTTGCCGGAATTGCCATAGACGCTCTACTCGATCAATAAAGAAGACGGTCGTGAAAAGACGAGAAAGTCAGCTCTAAAGCTAGACAGCCTTTGAACTTAGATAGGTTTGGCCTCGAGGTCAAGCGGTTTGAACAGCGGAACGGCGCTCGGAATGACGATTCGACGACCTATCGCTGCGCCGACGTCGCCGCACGCGCAACCGAGTCGAGCATTGGACGAAGCGCGCGCCACATGTTGTCCGCCACGATATGCTCGCCCTTGTCGTTCGGATGGACGCCGTCGCTCTGATTCAGATCGCGACGGCCCGCGACGTTGTTGAGTAGGAATGGCAGCAGCGGAACCGACTTCTCGCGCGCGACGGTGGGGTACACCGCATGGAACGACGACGCGTACGCCGGGCCAAGGTTGGGCAGCGCTTCCATCTGTACCAGCGCGATGAGCGCGTCAGGGCGCTTCGCGTGAACGCGATCCAGCGCCGTCTCGAGATTGCCCTGAAGCGTCGCTGTCGGAATTCCGCGGAGGCCATCGTTCGCGCCGCTCTCGATCACCAACACATCGAACTTTCCTCGCAGCAGCCAATCCAAGCGATCGATCAACCCAGATGATGTCTCGCCGCTCACGCCCGCATTCACGACGTCGAACGGCAAACCAGCCGAATCAATTTTGCGCTGGATCAACATCGGATACGCGCTATCGGGATCGAGGCCGAGTCCTGCTGTAAGGCTGGTGCCGGCGAAGAGGAGAGTTCTTCGGGAAGCGGGAAGCGGGACGGGGGAAGCGGGAGTTTGAGGGGTAGATTTCGACGCAGCGGCCGGCCTCGTTGAATCGGCCGCCCGTTCTTCCGCTGGTCTGGAACACGCCAATGCCGCGACCGTAAGTACACCGGCCACGACCAATCGTCTGGGTCGTTCCCGCTTCCCTCTCCCCTCTTCCCGCTTCCCTCGCATGCTCGTTGCCCGTGACCTTTCCAAGGAATATCGCAGCGGTGAGAACCCGTTGACGGTCCTGCGCGACGTGAACTTCACGATCCCGCAGGGGGCATTCGTCGCCATCGTCGGGCCATCCGGCAGCGGAAAGACTACGCTCCTCGGCCTGCTCGCGGGACTGGATACACCGTCGCGCGGGCAAGTGCTCCTCGACGACGCCGATCTCACGGCAATGAACGAGGATCAGCGCGCGCGACTTCGGGGCGAAAAAGTCGGGTTCGTTTTTCAGAGCTTTCAGTTGATCTCGACGCTCACCGCGCTCGAGAACGTGCAGGTTCCGCTCGAGCTGCGCGGCGACAGCGGCGCGAGTGCGCGCGCG
>Ga0070679_100004084_pt1 | contig 13462 bp, 14 predicted proteins | sample KBSC63BmetaG_FD_65652 | JGI IMG/M metagenome (GOLD analysis project Ga0070679, IMG submission 65652) | Corn rhizosphere microbial communities from Kellogg Biological Station, Michigan, USA - KBS C6-3B metaG | ecosystem: Host-associated > Plants > Roots > Rhizosphere | place: USA: Michigan... | reverse complement strand
AGCACGTTGTCACCAATCTCACAATTCTCACGTATGGAGACGTGCGAGTGCGCGAAAAACCGGGCGCCAATCCTTACGTTTCGATAAATCGTTACATGGGCAACCAACGTACAGTTCGGCCCGATCTCCACTCCCGATTCGATCACTACGTACGGGCCGATCGATGCATTAGGGCCGACCTTTGCTGAGGAATCGATAACCGCGGTGGGATGGACTCCGGCAGGGTAGTTCGGCGCGCGGAAAAAAAGGTCAACGGCCCGGGCGTAGGCAAACTGGGGATTACGTGTACGCAGCACAGGCTTGCCGGGAAAAGGGAATTTTTCATCCACAATGATTGCGGAAGCATCTGTCGTTTTGGCCGCTCCCGCGTACTTCGCATTCGCGATAAAGGTGATTTGGCCGGCGGCGGCCTCTTCGATCCCGGCAACCCCGGTGATCTCGGCTTCGGCATCGGAGGGTTCGAGGCGAGCGCCGAGTTTTTCGGCAATCTGGGTCAGCTTCATAAAGGCGCAATACTTAACCCGTGATTGTAAAAGGTGAGCAGGGGCGCTGTCAGGGAGCTCTTACTGCTCGGTAAAGAGACGCTCCTGGCGCTCGTCTTCGGCAGCAGCTGCTTTTCGGCGGGTTTCAGGCCGGCCGATTACTCCGAGAACGATCAACTGCTCCAGGGCAGAGCGCGGAACGAAGATGCGCTGGACGTTTCCCCGAGTATCGGGCGGAGTAATCAGGTACCCTTCCGGCGCCATCTGCGCGAGATCATTAGGCATCATGCCTTCAACAATGTCATTGTCGCTGAACAAAAGGCGCACCCAGAGCCCTTCCGTTCGCGGCCGGCTGGAGAAAGTCTTCCGAGGCGGATTGGCGGGTTCGGAGAAGTCGCGGACGAAGTCGACACTTTTGACTTCGGCAAGATCGATCAGAACGACTTTTCCGGATTGGTCGAGAAGCTCGAGTTGGCCTTCCGAAAGATAGTGCGCCGGGGCCACATAGCCGCTGATGGTGTCGCGGCCGCGCTTTCGAACAATCACTTTTTTTGTGGTGGAAGGCATGGGACCCGCATTTGATTCTCGCATTGATTGTGGGGGTATCAAAGGCGGCAAGGGCAGTTTTGTGAGGCGTGAGTAGCCAAAAGGTTAACCTTTGTGATATTGTTTCGGGTTTGTGCAGGTTCCTGCGGTTGACGTATAAGTCTTGTATAAAGTGCAACTTACGAGAGCTTGGAGATGAATTGAGCACTCCCGGGGCGACCTTGGTGTGCCTGTAAGCTGATGGCGGATTTCATTTATCTGATGGAAACCCGGCTTTCGCCGGACCAGCAGCGCGCGGTTGCGCTGGTGACTGATGTCGCCCGGGCCCACGAAATGAATGTCTACCTGACGGGTGGGGCGGTACGCGACATCATTAGCGGGTTCATCATCCGCGACCTGGATTTTTCCGTCCAGGGCAACGCACTCAAACTGCAAAAAGACTTCGAAAAAGCGGGCGCGGTTACGGAGGGGAGTGACGAACATACCCGCACGATCATGCTTCTGCTGCCGGGCAATGTTCGTGCCGAAGTGACTTCGACGCGTTCCGAGAAATACGACAAACCGGGCAAGCCGCCGGAAATCACTCAAGGCACAATTTACGACGACATGCGCCGCCGTGACTTCACCGTGAACGCGATGGCTCTGTCTCTCAATCCGGGCTCGCGCGGATTGTTGACGGACCCATTCAATGGTGTGGCGGATATCGAGCTCAAGGTCCTGCGAATTCTCCACAACTACGCCTTCTATGAGGAGCCTTCCCGGCTGATTCGTGCCACCCGCCTGGCGACGCGTTTTCACTGGACCCTTGAAGAGCGTACGCAGGCACGTTACGACGCTGCGAAGGAAAACAACTACATAGAGAACGTCAACGATCGAGCGCTGGGGCACGAAGTAGAACAGCTGGCGCATGAGGACCAGCCGGTCGACGTGCTCAAGGCGCTGGAAAAAGAGGGTTGGCTCAAAGTCCTGGCCCCGCACCTTTCTTTGAGCAAAGTAGACGCATCGGCATTGACGCAGGTATTCAAGTTCAAGCAGCAATTACAGGATGTGGGCCTCAATCCGGACGTGAGCCCGATCGTGATGTACTATCTCACGCGCAAGCTTCCGGAAAAGGACGTGAAGGACGTCCAAAAGCAGATCCCGAACAAGGGGTTTGTGGATCGCTGGCGCCGGCTGGACGACGAAGCCAAAGATTTCGCCAAACGCCTGATGGCGAAGGAACTGAATCAGCCTTCCGCCACGTGGAAGTTCCTGATGCAGAGCCGCCCGGAGATCCTGTTGTTTACGGCCATGACCGTGCGGTCTTCTGCGGTGGAGACCAAGATCAAGAACTTCCTGACAAAATGGCCGCTCCTCCGGCAGAAGCTGCCTTTCCCTGAGATGGCGGAGATGCGCATTACGCCGGAACTGCCGGAGTACAGGAAGATCATGGACGAGGCGTTCCTGCTTCTCATGGACGGGAAGCTGCGCACGCACAATGAGATCGTCAAGTTTCTGACGCCATATTCGCCGCCGGAGCCGCCTCCACCTCCGCCGCCACCCAGACGCGGCCGGGCGAAGAAGGAATCTCCTGCTCCAGCTACGGCCACAGCTCCTGCAGGTCAGGCCGCTGCGACAGCTGTAGCAGCAGGTCCGAAGAAACGCGGACGCAAACCCAAGAATGCCGCTGAAACTGTACCCGCGCCCGTTGCTGCTCCCGCTCCGTCGAAGGCCGCGGCAGCCGCAGCGGCAAAGCCCGGGCCGGGACCGGTGAAAGCTCCGGAAGCAAAGCCTGCCCCGAAACCGGCAGCCAAGTCCGCGCCTGCGAAGCCCGGGCCCGCGAAGCCAAAGCCTGCAAGGGCGGCGGGTAAACCGCCAGCGAAGAAATCTGCGGCAAAGCCGGCAAAAAAGGCTCCAGCGAAAAAGAGCAAGAAGAAATAGTAGCGCCGGAGGTTCCCGCCCCGGCCAGGTGCTTCCCATCACTTGGGGCTGAATCTCTGATTAAGCCCACGATTGCTCGCCCCACAGCTTGCCGGCCTTAAGCACTCACTTAAACTTTATTGCATGAAGACAAATGCGGTGCGGCTGCTGGAGTCGCAGGGTGTGCATCACGAGTTGCGTGAGTATGAAGTTGACCCGGAGGACCTGGCGGCGGAGACGGTGGCTGCGAAGATCGGATTCCCTCCGGAACAGGTTTTCAAGACATTGCTGGCGCGCGGTGATCGAAATGGGCCATGTTTCGCGGTGATTCCCGGGAACTTTGAGTTGGATCTAAAGGCACTCGGTGCAGCATCCGGTGACCGGAAGGTCGAATTGGTCCCACTCAAAGAGGTACAGCCGCTAACCGGATACATTCGCGGTGGAGTGACCGTGCTCGGCGCCAAGAAGGCTTACCCGGTATATGCCGATGAAACGATCGAACTCTGGGATGTGATTTCGATTTCAGCAGGTGTGCGAGGGACACAAATTCTGGTCAAGCCCAGCGACTATCTCCGAATGACGGAGGCAAAAGTGGCGGAAATTGCCAGGCAGAAGCAGGTTGGATCCTGCAAAGGGTAGGTCGGCGAGTTTACGAGATTGCTGAGCCGGGGGAAGCGGAGGCCTGGATCGCCGCTTCAGTTCGTTTCTGCCGGCGGAAGTACAAGTAAAAAGGAATACCGATCGCGCAGATTGCGAGCCCCCATCCTGCCTCCTTCGGGCGCGCGAATAACGCGTTCAAGGCCCAAATGCCCCCGAGGAGAACATAAAGTCCGGGCACCCATGGGTAGCCGAAGCAGCGATACGGGCGCTCGGCGTCCGGCATTTTCCTTCGGAGAACGAAGAGTGCCGCCACCGTCAGGACGTAGCTCAGGACCATCATGAACATCACGTAGGTGAAGAGCTGGTCATATTTTCCGCTCAAAGCAAGAATTGATGACCAGATGCCCTGGACGATAAGACTGTTGGAAGGGGTGTGGCGGCGTGGGCTGACCCGAGCCATCGATTTGAAGAACACCCCATCTTCCGCCATAGCGTAGTAGACACGCGCACCGGAGAGGATGCAGCTGGCCATGGCGCCAAAACAGGAAATGGCAATCATCAGAGCAAGCCAGCGCGCGACGCCGGAGCCAAACAAGGCAACCGCCGCTCCCTGAGCGACCGCGGTCTGCTGTGCGATCGCGCTCATAGGCAGCGCGTAAAGATAGACCGCGTTGATAGCAAGATAGACCAGCCCAACAATGAGCAGTCCGAGGATCATGGAGCGCGGCAGATTGCGCTTTGGATCTTTGACCTCGCCGGAAACCCAGGTGATGTAAACCCAGCCATCGAAGGCCCAGAATACGGCGATTAAAGCTACGCCAATCCCGGCCAGAATTGAGTGCGAATCCGCGCTGGCAGGCAAGGGAACGGAGTAGTGGGCCCATGTGCCCCTGCCGATCGCAAGTCCAAGCACCACGAAAGCCGCTATAGCGGCGAACTTCACCCACATGGCGACGTTTTGCATAATCGCGCCCTGTCGGACGCCATAGATGTTCACGATCGTCTGGATGATGATGGCGGTTATGGCTACAAGATGCCCTCGGGTGAGGGTGAAGTGTGCAGATGCCAGGACGGCGCGGTCCGCCGCGAGCGCAGGGAAGATGCTGCCAATGTATTGTGCGAAGCCGGCGCCCAGCGCTGCGATGGTGCCGCAGACGCTGACCGTGAAGATCATCCAGCCGTAAAGAAAGCCCATGAACTCGCCGTAGGCTTCCCGCAGATACAGGTATTGCCCACCTGCTTCGGGGAACATGGCGCCCATCTCGGCAAAGGCGAAGCAGGCAAGCAAGGTAATCAGCATGCCGAGTCCCCAAACCGAGAGGAACAACCAGGGGCGGCGGGTGCTGAGGGCGATATCCTGCGCGGTCAGGAAGATGCCCGAGCCAATAATGCCGCTGGCGAGGAGGAGAATGGAGTCGCCGAGCGAAAGCGAGCGGACGAGTTTTGCAGAGCCTGCCACTACGGGTGAGTCGCGTGGTGTAGATAGTAAACGGGAACGGAGAGGCGGGGAAGAAAAACCTTTTGCGAGCACTATCGGCGTTTGCCGCGGGCCATCCGGAACTCCGCTGCTAAACGACAACGCAAATATTCATCAGCGTACCGCAGGTGATTCGTCTAGTGACCGTTCATCAATACGCAGTCGAACAATCGATGATGTGCTATCGCTGCTGATCGTCATCATAGCGGTCGCGGCGATCATGGGGCTGGCCGGAGTGGCGGCCCCGGGGGTGTTCACAAAAGTCATCATCACCACGGCATTCATCCGTGCGGTCAGGGGAGAAGATCACTTCCATTACGATGCGAGCGCGCGGGACCACCCGATATCCATCCACATATCCGGCGCGAAAGGCCAGGCGATAAGCAGCCTGGAACAGCTCACGATCACCCAGCGAGTGGCGGTAGCCGTTATCCGCGCGCCGATAGTCGGAGCAGCGGTAGTCGGATTCGGCGTGGCGGGAATGGTCATACCGGCCGCGGGAGTATCCGTCGCGATAGCCGGCGTCATAGGCGGCACGGGCCAGCTCTGCGTCGCGGTCAGAATCATGGTGGTTCGTGGCAGAAGCCGGACGAGCATATAGCAACGCGGCAGCAATCAGCATAAGTACTGACAAACGATGTCGCATGGCAGAACTCCCAGCGCGGACCGGAAGCGGCCTGAACACTAGGCCGGGGGAGTTTTTCCGCATGATCAAAGTCTAGTGTCAAACCGGCCCGTAGGCGCGTGGTTCCAGGCAGTCGAGGGTCCATGTACGAAAGAGACTGCTGATCAGGCAGTTTGTGGCTGCCGTCGTGCGGATGGGGACGAACGCTGCTCGGCCGGCCGGTCGTCTTTCAGCCCAAAATGATATTTTGCTATTGCTTCGCCTAAACAATGCGGGTATCGTGTGAAGGACGGGCCTGCGCAGCTCCGCTGGGTCTGCCCCGGTAGGGACCGAGGGCGGTGGGCGAGGGGCCAGTTAGAATGAGACATGCTTCTTCATGGAATATTTCCGGCTGTCACCACGCCGTTCGGCGCAGACGGTTCGCTCTATCACAAAAAAATTGAGCACAACGTGGATCGCTATTCGAGGACGCCGATTGCAGGCATGGTCGTACTGGGTTCGACGGGCGAGGCGGTGATGCTGGGGGATGACGAGCGTCGTGAAGTGCTGAGGATTTCTGCCGAGGTGGCTGCACCGGAGAAGGTGCTAATCGCCGGTACTGGGGCGGAGTCGGTTGTGGAGACGCTTCGTCTGACCGAATATGCCGCCAGGCTCAAATATGACGTGGCGCTGGTGCGCACGCCTCATTTTTACCGTCCCCAAATGAAACCGGAAGCGATGATGGCTTTTTACCGGACGGTGGCTGACCGGTCCCCGTTACCGGTGATGCTGTACACGGTACCTCCATTCACGGCTTACGACCTGCCGCTTGAGGTAATCACGGAATTGGGTCAGCACCCGAACATCCTAGGGATTAAAGAATCCAGCGGGAATGTGGGAAAAGTGGCGGCGATGGTAGAAGCTACGCGCGGGATCAAGCGGAGTACGATCGTCACCGAGCAACAGCAAGCCGTGACCGAACGGATGAAGTCAGCGCCGCTCACAGTGAAAGCCGGAGAACTAATCAGTCCGGAAGCGGTCCCCAGCGGGAACGGTGGAACTGCGGTGGCTGCACCGCCGGCAACCGGCTTAAAGACGCGCAGCAAGGAGGTCGGGTTCCAGGTACTGGTAGGGGCTGCTCATACCGTGCTGGATTCGCTCCAGGTGGGCGCCACTGGAGCGGTACTGGCGTTTGCCGCTCCCGCCCCGACAATTTGCTTTGAAATCTTTGCGGCATTTAAGGACAATGACTTGGAACTGGCAAGATCCAAGCAGCAAGGATTGGCTACAGCGGCCAGACGGGTGGTATCGGAAATGGGCGTCCCGGCGGTAAAATACGCCATGGATCTGAACGGGTATTACGGCGGTCCTCCCCGGCTTCCATTATTGCCCTTGTCAGCGGCCCAGAAAGCAGAAGTTGAGGGCATGATGAGTAAGTTTCGCAACTGAGTTTGCGACCAGACGAACAACTTCCGGAATTTGCGGGCGATCACTGTAGCGACGCTGTCAGGATGGGTGTCTTGGACGGCGGCTCAGGAGAGGTGATCTAAATCCAGAGCTGGTGGTTGAAGATGTTGGTGCTCTGGGTTATGGTGAAAGCCCAACACGGTGCTTAGCGGATTCTGATTTTGTTCCGCGAATTGGAACCAGGATCCCAGACAGCGGGGATAAAAGGTGTTGTCAGCGGGCAAAAAATTACGCGATCTCCGGGAGCAGATGGGGCTCACACTACGCGATGTGGAGCTTGCAAGCACGGCTCTCGCCGACCAGCGCGGCATTGAGGAGTTCATTGTGAACCCCAGCCGCCTCTCCGACATCGAGACCAAGGGCGTGATTCCCAGCATCTACCGGCTCTACGTTCTCTCGGTAATCTACCGGGCGGATATCGCGGAACTGATGAAGCTGTATGGGATCGATCTGAGTTCCACCGTGGCCGACTATGCGATCTGTCGCCCGGGCAAGACGCACAGGCTCGAAATCGTAACTGGTCGAGGAACAGCCCACGTTCCGATAAAGCTCGATCCCGGGTTTGATGTGCGCCGGTCCACCGACATAGGCCGGATGATAGAGAACTGGGGTACTGTCCCACTGCAGTTTCTTCAGGAACTGCAGAAGAAGAAGTACACATATGCGTACATCGGGACTGAAGATCTAACAATGTATCCGCTTCTGCTACCCGGTTCATTCGTCCAGATTGATGAGGACAGGTCGCGGGTAGAAGAAGGGAAGTGGCGGTCAGAATTCGAGCGTCCGATCTACTTTGTGGAGACCCGCGAAGGTCATGTGTGCTGCTGGTGCTCGATTCGTCGCGGCGAGATAGTGTTGCAGTCGCACCCGCTTTCGCCGGTGCCGGCGCGGATTTTGAAGCATCCGCAGGAAGCGGAAGTGATCGGTCAGGTTGTCGGGGTAGCTATGCGACTTGTGGAGTGGTACGCCCCTGACGAGCAAGAGCCTGCACCGAGTTCTGCAGTAGACGAAGATGCGCACCGAGAAGTCCGTCGTCGTTAACCGGTGCATTTAACACGAACGATTCCGCCCGCAAGAGTCCGCGCTCGTTACCCGTTGAAGTGGCGTACTGGTACTCGCTGAAGATTTCGCGGATCGGCTCTCGCACCAGCTCTGCGGCGGTTTCCACGTGCGCCAGACGCACTGCTTCCTGTGCCGCCCGGGCCCCGAAAGTGCGGGTCAGACCCCAGTGACTGTAAGTGCCATCAGCCATTTGCAGCGAACAAATGTAGGCCAGGCGTTCGAGAAGGGTCGGCAGGGCGTTCAGGGAGCGTCGTTTAAAGTCGTCGGCAGCTTTCACAATCATGGGCAGTCCCGGAAATAAGCAAACAGTTCAAGTTCAAACGATCGTTCTCAAAGTTAGCACAAACCCCCATCTCACTCCGAACTTTGAGAATTTGTTCTGAATCCAGAAAATCTGGTGACCATGGTAACCAGAATACCGATTGGACGCCTGATCTCTGGTGCGTTCTTTCGGCAATGCTCGTTTTTGCATCCAAATAGCTCAAAACTCTGGCTTCATGCGGCAATTCGGCAGAGTTTACAACGAGAGGAGATGTGATGTCTCGTAATCGCTTTGACAAAGACGAGCGGTCGCCAGAACGGCGGGAAGACGATCAGGCGAGGCTTGATGAACTTGGAGATGATCCCGGACAGGTTGGACTGACCAGCGGGGGCCAATCCGGCAGTACCCAGCGGCTCTCCGAGGTTGAGGATGCCAGCCAAGAATCAGTCGAAAAACTGGCCGAGACCGGCCAGGATCTGGAGGCGTCAGCCATCGACGGGGTGGAAGACGCAGCTGACCACCCAGAACGTCCGGTGCATACCCATCAAGAATACGGCCATCCGGACGATCTGCCCCCCAATCGCCAAAGGGAAGACTCAGGCGAGCCGGAGGATGAAGCAGCCTAGCGTTTTCAGCAGCGCGTGGATCCCTGCTTGGATGACGGCCGATCCGATTCAGGAAGCTTCGGAACTGGGCAACGAAAAACCCCGCATGCGGCGGGGTTTTTCAACCTAGAAGATGTGAATTTCTTTATATGGCGATTGCTGCCGGTATGGCAGTCTGAGTTTGTAGCGCTCCAAGTCGAATTACGTTCTCACGCAGGTTCTGGTAGGTAGGAGCCAAAGCAGCAGGCGTAAGTTGCAGCGAGGGAATCGCGTACTCAACTGACAATTTGGCCATAGCCACCAGTGACTGGGTGCGAATCTGCGTTGCCATTTCCAACACCTGGCTGGCAGCCTGCACAACCTGTTGATCAGCGCTGGCCTGTGCGGCTGTCGCCATGCGCATGACCACGGCAGCATTGCCGGATATCCTGCTTACGTAGCGCAAGGTCACGCCGACGCGCTGGCGTTTCAAAGACCAGAATTGCCGGCGAGGCAGCCGCTCGCGCAGGAACAATTCATCATCGCGGTCCATTAACGTGCGAAATGCCTTCAGGTCCACAGGCCTTACCGACTGCCGGGCCTGGTTCCAGCGGCGCCGTACCGCCATGTAAAAGAGCCCGACGGCACAAAGCGCAAGCGCAATTACGATTAGAGTAAGAATCATTGATGTATCAGCTCCAAAATTGCCTGGTTCCACTGCTCAAGTTGTGAAGGCTGAGGTAGTTCGGTCGTCGCCGGTGCATGTTCGGGCACCAAGAGGTATCCAAGCCAGATAAGAAGGCTCAGGTCGAACGAGAAACCTGCGATCATCGAAACAAAATCCGTGATCCCTTTACTTGTGTACGGCAAAATCGCCAGTGCAGCCAACTTTGTCGCGACAAAAAGTCCCAGCCCGAGTGCAATGCCGAACGTGGACTGCCGCCAATGCAAACCAAATGCTCCAGAGAATATGAACAAGAACACGATCGCGCCAATCTCAATGATCCGGGCAGCCTCTTCGGCCATGTTAAGGGCCCTCGCAAATCCAGTTGCTCCTGAAGATGCCTGGTAATACAGGACACTTGCGGCGAGAAGAAAAAGCGCTCCGGTGCTTACTTGGAAGACCGTCACAGCCATGCGTCGTAATGCTGCATGAGCGGTAAAAAGATCTCTGAAAATCTCGTATGCAACACCAAGTCCCAGGACGATCGCGATGCTCTCGCCAATCAAGTACATGTAAAGGTAAATCCTGGGCTGTCTGTAAAGGGCGAATGCGGCGGCATTCTCGGCGAGTACAAACGACGCGTACATCGTGAAAATGGGAAAACGACGCCATGCGCGCTTTAATAGAAGCGCGGCGACCAGCGCAATTTCGAGCGCAAGGCCTAATATCACAGCTGCTTGAGCCGACGACGACATTCCCATGCAACTAAAGAATACGTCGGGCCTAGGCCATCAGCAACAATTTTTCCGCACGCTCGTTACGTCTGTAATATTCCTCATCTCGCAGGACAAGTCTGGCCTGATGGACACGTTGGAATAGGGAAAGGCCCATCAAGGACTCGGGACCTGCTAAAGACAGGGTTGGATAGCGTCACGATCAAAGCAAGCAAAGCAGTGATTGAAATCTGGCGGATTCTCAAATCGTCTCTCCAGTGAAACAGGGCATGGAGCCCCGTTGCGATGCGGAGAGTTTCCGCCATGCAGACCGTATCTGCAACAATTGATTGAAGTTGGAGTTTTTTCCGAATTTGGAACAGTTTTTCCCAAAATGGAACAAACCATTCTCGATGGTCAGAATAACGGACCTATCCGGCAAGAAGCGGGAAAGCCAGGAACCACAACGTTCATGCTGCACAAGCTCCAGGATTTCCTATCCAGTTCCATTACTTTCTTGTTCCATTTTCCAAAATCGGTAATGACGTATTCATAGCAAAATGGCGGGGTGTGAGGCTTCCGCGGGGTGCAGCGGAAACCACGCATGAAATCTGCATTGTGCGTGATGGTGCGCGCCCCGAGAGGGCCGAGTTTCCGAGATTACGATTCAAAGATGGTGGGGATTCGTGGAAAAGATCATGCTGTTTCTTGCCAATCAGAAAAATCCTTCCTGCCATGCAGGAGGTAACCGTAACAGTATGTCCAAACAAGGATTTGTTCATATCAGCTACGCAATCCTTGTTCCTGTTTTCGTTAAGTCTATGCTTGGTTTGTGGGTGGGAAGAGGATTAAAGCTGCTGGCTAAATTCCGTAAACCGAACAGGGCTCCAAGTCCGCTAGCGAAAGCTCATCGCACCTAAATCGCTCGTCGGATGCCGCGCTACGCCCCCATGCTCCTCGAGAAAGTCGTTCAGTTTGTCTGGGTTAATCTTCACCTGGATCACGGCGGCTTCACTCGGTTCCACGCTCACGATCAGAAGCTTGAGATCTTTTCCTTCGGGCTTGGCATAAATGAATGCGTGCTCGCCGGTCCGGCGGGAGTAGCTTTTCACCATCGGTTGCCAGCCGGATTCTCCTGCCCGCAGCACAATTTCGTCGAGCTTTTGGTCGGCGGCAGTTCCCTCAAGTTGCTGGTCTTCGAAGATCGCACCTTTGAAGCTCTTGACTCCGGCTATATGCGAAACTTTCACTACCAGCCCGGCAAATCCCATCACCCAGCGATGGTTACGGTGCACGTGATAATTGACTTCAATGTGGTGCACGATACGATTGAAGTCGTCACTTGCGAACACCGTCTCCGTGCCCAGGGTCAGCGCCACAGAGGCGGCGCAGAATATGACGGCAAAAATTTCCAGCTTATTTCTTTTCATTGGACGTGTCCTTTTTGTCGCCAGTCTTGTCCGCAGCAGGGGAAGCATTCGGCTTGGACTTGTGTTTCGGCGGATGATCGCTGATCTCGTCTGGAATTCCGAAGTGCCCGCCCAATTCGCCCAGTTTTTCGAAGTCAATCTTGCCAACAATGTTCACTACCGTGAGCTCCCTGGCTTCGGCCACCAGGATCGTCACGCCGGTGATCTTGTCGCCATTCTTCAGCAGATAAATCTCGTCTTGCTCATGGTCACGTTTGCTGCGGCTTTCCACCACACGCTGCCATCCCGGCGCGGTCAACTGCGCGCGGATCGCCTGTACGTCCGCCTGGCTGTACTGGCCCGCCTCGTCAAATTCGAAGTTCTTTACGTAAATTCCAGTCAGGTCTTTGATCAGATCTTTCACCTGAGCCGCATCAGGATCGTTGGATTTGTCGAGCACCGTGACGGCCAGCTTCAGCAATGCGCCATCCAGTGTCACGTCGTTTACTTCAGCCGCCTTTTCGGCCAGCTTGTCGAGATTGCGCAGTTCGAGCCGTCCTGGCTGTGCTGCTGCCGCATGGGATGCGCAGAGCAGAACCAGCGCAAGCAAGCCATGCATCCACAATCTGGTTAAATGTGCCCTCATAGAGTTCGTCTCCTCAATTCGCGGGTTCATGGCTGTTCGCCTGCACTTTCTTGAAAACGTGGCTCAACTTCGCTGTCGCAATGCGTACCGCCAATTCCGCCTGCTGTGCGGCCACCTCTTCTTTGGCGCGTTCGGCCTGATGCTCCTGATACGCGCGGTATCCACCTAATCCGGCCACTGCCATCACGACCGCCGCGACCGCTGCCACCCACGCGGGCCGCAAGCGCAACCAATCGAACCACCGCGTTGAAGCTCCTCTTGATCCAACCTGGGTAGTCTCAGGTGCCTGACGCTGCTGATTGATCCGTGCCATCACGCGCTGCGAGAATGCGGCGCCAGGATCTTTTCTCTGCAGCTGGTTTTTCAGGTCGTCTTCAGAAAATTGCATACCGTACCTCCCCAAGAGAGCGCGTCAGCTTCTTCCGTAATTCAGCCAGGGATCGATGCAACGTGCTCTTCACTGTGTTCACAGGCATGTTCGTGAGCTCCGCGATCTCTGCCGGCCCAAGCTCTTCCTGATACCGGAGGATCACGATCATCCGCTGCTTCTCATCGAGCTTAGCCAGTCCCCGCGCGAGCAGACCCAGCGCGAAGTGATCTCGATTGTGAGTGCTGGCAGTGGGCTCGGGTTGATCCTCCAGAGGCGTTTCCGGCCGGACCTTCCTCCTGCGCCCCTGGTCAATGCAACGATGCACTGTGACCCGCCGGAGCCAGTTCGTCAGGTGCGCCGCGGATTCAATCTGGTTGAGCCGCTGGTACAACTCCAGAAAGACTTCCTGCGCCATGTCCTCGGCCAGTGAGCGGTCCTGCAGATAATGCCACCCGATGCTGAACACCATCGCCTGATGGGCCTGCACAATCGCCGCGAAAGCGGAATTGTCCCCGCGCCTGCAGTGCTCCAGTGCGGTTTCCAGCTCTGCCGTGCGGTCAGGCCCCAAGCGTCTCTCCTCTTCTGAGCCTAAATACGCAAAGTCCGGCCCGGTGGGTGCAAGTTTTTTGTGGGCAGCCGTGGTGGAACTCCAGTCTGGCCAATCCCAACGATACGCC
>Ga0070679_100004081_pt1 | contig 13466 bp, 10 predicted proteins | sample KBSC63BmetaG_FD_65652 | JGI IMG/M metagenome (GOLD analysis project Ga0070679, IMG submission 65652) | Corn rhizosphere microbial communities from Kellogg Biological Station, Michigan, USA - KBS C6-3B metaG | ecosystem: Host-associated > Plants > Roots > Rhizosphere | place: USA: Michigan... | reverse complement strand
AGTACCGACGGGCCGCCCGGTTTATGATAATGATAGTAGTAAAGCCCGGTTGTCAAAACGCCAGCTGATACCCAATAAGCGATGATTCGACGCCTCTGTCTATAAAGGATAATAGTGATTATGCCTACAACCCACACAATTATCCCACTCCCTAAAGAAAAGCTCGCTATTACTGCTGCGATTATGGCGCCTATAAACTTCGTTTTTTCTCTGGTCCCCATTCTCTTGGCTGACCCTAGGCGATCCAGAAGATAAATTGAGGTTAGTATAGCAGCAATACACAAAAACCATTCTATTTGCCAACCCCAGGACCAATTTTCCCATTGGACTGGAGAGTAGAACCAAAAACCAAGAAAAAATGTGCCCAATATAGCCAAAACTGAGTTTTTAATTCTTACAGTCATCATCTTGTAAATGAGACTTACGGAAATCAAGGATAAAATAAAGCTTAAAACAATTTCGGCTCCTATGTTCCAATGAGTTACGTAAGCCATAATTAATAGAACTGCATTGGGAAAGAAAATTCTGTGTTCATTATGTTGTCGCCAGAGATCTCCTATCGATAGCATGTGGTGGTCGTAGTGCTGAAATAAGGGCACCATCTCCCATTCGTCCCAGAATGGTGTGTTCACGCCGTAGTGAACTATCCCAATAAAAATGAGCGTTGCGGCAATAATAATTGGAGCTAAGGAAATATGTTTTTTACTAAGGCTGAATTTCACTATAACTTATGGTAACAAATGCTGTATAAGTACCCTTAATTTTTATAATACAAGCGTGTTGACTAGATGGCCTTTATGTTAAAATAGGTATGTAACATAAAAAACAAACAGCGGTAATTATGATTAAAAGCAAAGCAATTAAGAACCCCGTCTATTTATCGGCCACGATTATCTTAATCGTCATTTTTGCTGTAATCGTATTTTTGCATTTTCATAATAAGGATATAATCCCAACTACCAATCCCGTTTCATCTAGTAAGACTACGGCCAATAGTAATGAACATCCAAAGTCATCGCCATCAGCGTCCGCGTCCGACGGCTCGGATAAGAATCCGGCATCCCAGGTAGCAACAGTCGGAACAAATCTCGCCGCGCCCTATGGTACATTCGTAAGCGATCATCGCCCAAGTTTAAGCGGGGCGAACAATACCCCCAGTTCGGAATTATCTACTTGTACAACGTCACCCGGCGCTAGTTGCTATATCAACTTCACGAAAGGCGATGTGACGAAGAGATTGCCAACGCAAATCACAGATGGCTCCGGTTCAACCAGCTGGCACTGGGACGTATCGCAAGCCGGGCTTAGCCAAGGCACCTGGGATATAACGGCAGTGGCAACGTTAGGCGACCAAACCAAGTCCACATCCGATACATTTAAACTAGAAGTTCAGCCATGAGAAAATTATTTAGTTTTTTGCTTTTATTCTTATTGGTCGCGTCAGCTTTGATTTTCTTCCGCACTAGCGCTCTGGCGTTCGATGCCAATAACTTAATGGATGACAGCATTTTCAACGACTATACATCCATGAGTGCGGCTTCAATAGATAGCTGGCTGAATCAATTCGGCAGTAGCTGTATCAGCCCTAATAATGGGTTTTCGACGCCGGATCCACAGGGCTGGTCAACCTCTCAGAATAAGTACTTATTCGGCGGCAATGTTTCGGGCGGCCAGGCCATTTACGATACGGCTCAACTTTATCACGTTAATCCTCAAGTTATCTTAGCTACTCTTCAGAAGGAACAGAGCGTAGTTACCGGCGCAAAAGGCTGCCACTACGACCGGCCCAACGCGGCTGATGCTTCCCAGTTATATACTTGCACAATAGGCGGCGTATCGACCACCTGTACGGATGCCTGCCCCTTCTCCTACGGCGGTGGCTGTATGAATATCGCGATGAGCTACAACTGTCCCGGGTCTTGTAAGGCTTCCAGTGAAGGTTTTAGCCTGCAATTGACACTAGGTACTTGGATTCTGCGCTTCAGCCAGGAAAGAGCATACGGGATACTTACGGGATATCCTGGCTATGAACAAGGTGATGAAAACTTCTGGTATTCGGGCCCCATGACTGCCGGCTGGAGACAAAGGATTACGGGCGGCACGTTAGACCATTATGACGGTACGTACACTACACAAGATGGCACAGGGGTGACTATTGCCAATGGAGCAACAGCTAGCTTGTATACGTATACTCCGTTTACTAGTGGGAACAGCAGTTTCGTGACATTATTCACTCAATGGTTCGGTAATACCACTGGACCTGGTTATCAATTCGTAAACGGCGTAAACCCCCCCAATCAGATTTCACCTAACGACATTGTTTCTGTTCAAATTAAAGTTAAGAATACTTCTGGTTACACTTGGTACAGTGATGGCAACGTACCCAGTGGTGGTCACCCTGTACGATTAGCGACACCAGCATACGCCGGCACGCCATTCGCCAATCCGGCAGACCCAGCCTGGCTGGGCACTAATAACCAGGTAAAGATGCAAGAAGCAAGCGTTGCTGACGGTGGCACGGCTACATTCTCATTTACATTTAAGGGGCCAAATCAAGCCGTCAACTCATATCAAACGCAATGGACTCTTGTGCTCGACGGAGTAAGATTCTTCCCCTACATAGGTATGGCCTGGACGACCTCGACTCCTACTCCATCCTATAGCTATCAAGTAACCGGCTCTAGTGGCCTTACCGGTGCTATGCCCACTAACTTCACACGCGCTGTTTCTTTTACGATTAAGAATACGGGGAACGTTGTATGGTTTAATGACACGTCTAAGCCCACCGGTGCTTCGCCGGTTCGCATTTTGACTACAAATCCTGTTTACCACAATTCAGTATTTTACGATTCGGGTAGTTGGTTGGTTCCTAGCCAAATAGGGATGAGTACAAGTCGTGTTGATCCTGGAGAAACTGCAACCTTCAGTTTTAACATCAGGACTCCTTCTAGCCCAGGCGATTATTCCGAATCGTATGGACTAGTACTGGACGGGGTTACATTCTTCTCAAATACGAGTCCCATAAATATTTCCGCACAAGTTAACGACTACGCATTTTCCGTCTCTTCAGTTGATATTCCATCAAACCTTTTAGCCGGTCAGATGTATAGCGCAAAAGTTATCCTAAAAAATGATGGTTTTGCAACTTGGTACTCTGATGGAAATACCCCACCCAATACCCATGCTATCCGTTTAATGACCGCTGGTTATCAAAGCAGTCCGATAGCTGATAAAACAGATCCAAATTGGCTTGGTACCTCTTCACAAATAAAAATGGCCACCTCAAGCGTTGCTCCTGGGCAGACAGGTGAGTTTGATTTCACTTTGATTGCGCCATATAACATTAATACTTATCAACTTAACCTCATGCCGGTGCTTGACGGAGTTGCGATATTCCCATTCTCTATCAGCCAAAAGACCCAGATCCCAGGTAGAACATATGGATACATGCCTACGGCAGCAGTCAATCCACCGACCAATATGTCCCCCGGACAGGTAGCGAACGTGACATTGACCATAAAGAATAACACCAACTTCATATGGTATAGCGATGATGCTAAGCCTGCCCAATTCATGGGAGGCAGCATACGGTTACTGATGGACAATCCATATTACCGATCATCTAAATTTGCCAACTCGCTTGACGCCAACTGGCTCGGTACCGCTTCACAAATTAAAATGACGACCCCGACCGTCGCGCCGGGGCAAACCGGTGAGTTTGACTTCACTTGGAAAGCGCCTCCTCCCGGACAGTACCAAGACAGATTTACTCTGGTGCTAGATGGGTACAGCCTCTTTCCCGATATCGGCATGCAGTACAACACGCGCGTTCAGTAAAGAATACTGTAACATACTTATTATGCGTACTCCATCCGTCAGGATTGTCATTCTTAATTGGAACCGGCTTGATCTGACAAAGAAATGCCTGGCAAGTCTTAGTAAGCAGACATATAAGGATTTTGGGGTTATTGTTATAGATAACGGCTCATCCGACGGCTCCACGGCATGGCTAGCAGGCCAGGATATCTTTTTAATTCCAAATCCCAAGAATTTAGGCTTTGCCAAGGCTATAAACCAAGGGATATCAAAAGCCCTGGAAGATGGCTGCAAGTATGTAGTCTCCCTTAATAATGACGCCGCACCAGCTAAAGATTGGCTGAAAATATTAGTCGAGTATATGGATGCCCATCCAAAAGCAGGCTTCGCGCAGGGCGCATCGATGCAGGCTAACGAGATGGATAAGTTTGACAGTACCGGTATATATCTCGAGCGAGGCTTCATCCCCAATCAGCGGGCCTCGAATAGTCTCGACCCGCGCCTGGATATCACCGCCATCGGACCTAACGCCGCCGGCGCCATATATAGAGCCGCCATGCTTAAAAACGTACAGATTAAGCCGGCTGAATATTTCGATAGCCGGTTTTTCGCGTATGTCGAAGATGTAGATTTTGATCTCCGATGCACACTAAGAGGATACGAGTTTGCTTTCCTGCCCGGCGCCAAGATGTATCACATCGGCTCCGCTACTGGCAGTAAAGTTGCCCGTAGAAAAATGTACTGGGGAGCACGCAACATGGTCTGGCTGGTCTTTAAGAACGCTCCGGCTAATGTGCTGAGGCGGACGGGAAAGATTATTATCAAAAGCCATCTGGCTAATCTGCAGTTCCTGTGGCGGGAACAAAGAGCTAACTTCCTACCATATGCTTGGGGACTGGCGTCCGGTATCGCTCTTTGTCCGCTTTTTATCGGCAAGCGCAGGACTAATCTGCGCCATCAAAAATTGAGCAATGAAGAGTTTCTTGATTTGCTTACGCCTTCAAACCCTCCCCTTAGTAACCCGCTCCGCCGGCTAGCTAATCTGTTAAAATAGCTAGGATGCCAAAAGACGTATTAGTAAGCTTTGTAATCTTGAATTGGAATGGGCTGGAAGATACGCTGCGCTGCCTGGATTCTATCCGTCAGCAGACTATAAAAAAATACGAGATTATCGTCGTTGATAACGGCTCCGCGGAAAATCAAAAAAATGTCTTGCGCAGAATTGATGATGTAAAGCTGATCGATTTTCCAAAAAATACCGGTTTTACGGGTGGGCAGAATGCTGCGTATGAGATTGCAGGCGGTAAATATATCGCTCTAATTAATAATGACGCGGTTATTGCCGAAGATTGGGCCGAAAAAGCCGTGGATGTCATGCGCCGCAATTCTAAGGCGGCGGCCGTCGGCGGCCGGGCATATCAATGGGATGAAGAGAAGAGCCAGAAGCCCTTCGATAATGATAGGCCGTTCTACAGTTATCAGGTCGTGAGCCCAGTAACCGGGCACGCCAAGACGGTAACCTATGGTGATAACGAATGCGCCGTGAACTCAATTTCCGGCTCGGGCGTAATGATTCGCCGCAAGGCGGCCAAAGAAGTAGGTTACTTTTATGAACGCTTTTTTGCCTATTACGAAGAGACTGATCTGTTTGCCCGCTTCAAACGGGCCGGATGGCAGATAATATATAGTCCCGATGTCCATACCTGGCACCAAATAGCCAAAAGCACTCGCTCCAAGCCGAAATTCTACCTATACCAAATGCATCGCAACCGCTTCATCTACGCTCTGCGTAATTTTGATTCAGGCTTTGCTGGTAAGTTCGTGAGATTTTATGCCAAAGAGTACTTAAGAGCCGTCCGGTACATCATCCGGCATGGCCGGGCTAATTCGGTCGAGCAGCAAAGCCTGATCCGGGCATTCTGGTGGAACTTGGTGCATTTTCCGCTCACGATGGCTTCCCGGAAAAAAATACAAGCCGTGGGCGGAGAATACAGCCTTTCGCTTCTTTACGACAAAGGCGAATCAATCTCCGTAGTGATTCCCTGCTATAACTACGGTCAATATGTCGGTGAAGCTATCCAGTCGGTACTGGATCAAACCCTGCCGCCGGATGAAATCATAGTAGTGAACGACGGCTCAACCGACGACAGCTTGGCGAAAATTAATAAATATAAAGCCAGGGTCCGTATCATTGATCAAAAAAATATAGGCGTAATTGCCACTAAAAATAAAGGGCTTAAAGAAGCTGCCGGCGACTGGATCATATTCCTGGATGCCGATGACATGATGGATGAGAAATATATTGAAAAACTTTACGGCACTGCCCGGCTGTGTCTTTCGGATGTTGTCTACTCCGGCATGGAGTTCATTGGCAGCCATAGCGATATTTTTGAATCGCGGCCATTCACCGAACACTCGATTAAAAAAGGTAATTACATAAACAACAGCGCGCTGATGCGACGCGAGCTAGTTTTGGGGGTTGGCGGTTACAAAAAGCAGATGGAATTCGGGTTTGAAGATTGGGAACTATACATTTCCCTGGCCGAGGCCGGAGCCAGGTTTAGGCAGGTAGACGAAGCACTGCTGCAATACCGGCGCCATCAGACTACCAGTCGTGATATAGAATCCTGGAAAAAATTGCGGCACGCGCACGAGACGGTTCGTCGGCTTCACCCCGGCATGTTCACGCTGAAGCACCGTGTCAAAGACATTGTATATACGCTGTTGACTATCCACCAGCGGCGCACGCCGCTGCGAATGCTCAAGGATTTACGCTATATGATCATTAAAAAGATTGACCGGCTGGGCGAACACAATAGGGCGGTTAATAAATTGATGGGTTTCGGGCGGCTACTAGCTTCGGGGAGATTCACGACGATTTTGGATAAGATTAAACTAAATATCCGGAGGCTTGTAAGACGATGAGCCAGAAAATCGGCGTAGTCATAGTCAGCTATAATTCGAGCAGCGAGTTACCGTCCTGCATCCGTGCCGCCAAAGAAGCGGCTAAAAAAGCTGGGCTGGAGTACCTGCCGGTCGTAGTCGACAATAATTCTAGGGACAAATCAGTTGGGGCTGCTGAAAAAGCTGGGGCAATAGTTATATCTAATAAAGTAAATCGCGGCTTCGCTGGCGGCGTTAACCAGGGAATTAAAAAATCTTTTGACAATGGCGTCGATTTCATACTTATTATTAACCCCGATGTAAAACTATCCCCCGAATCGATTGGGATCATGATTGACGCCTTGAAAATTTCAGGGATAGGAGCCGCGGGGCCAAGCTTAGTTAATAAAAAAGGCGAGGCCGGTAACGAGGGTTATTATTTTAAAGCGCCTTCGTGGATATCGGTCAGCCTTTTCTCTACTTTTCTCAGGCCAAAATTCTTAAGGTCAAAATTTTTCGTAAATCATTTCTTAGAAGAAGGCGACATGTCCAAGGATCGGGAGGTCGAACAAATTCCCGGCGCCTGCCTGCTGACATCCAAAGAAGTTTTAGATAAGGTAGGGCTGCTTGATGAGGACTTCGCTATCTGGTTTGAAGATGTGGAGTGGTGCTACCGGGCGCGGAAGAACGGCTATAGAATGTGGTTCTGCTCACAGGCAAGAGTCGAGCACGAAGGCGGAACTTCTTTTGAGCGCTGGCAGAGCCTGGATAAAGCCGTGACTTTCTATGTCAGTATGAAAACGTTCTTCAATAAACATAAGCCGCTAAGCGGTGTGCTTGTGAGATTAGCGATTACGATTAATTCTCTGGTTTTGTTTATAAAGAACCGAGACAAATCCAACCTGGTTTTCCTGAAGAAGTTCTGGACTCAAAAACGCGGAATCCTGCCCAACTAAAGACTTATCTTCTATTGAATAAAGCCACTATCTCATTAATTATAGTGTCGTAGGAGATAGTTTCAAACTTCCTGGCTATGTTATAGGATTTTTTTGACATTTGTAATAGTTTGGCATTACTTGTTGACTTTTTATTTAGAATCCTCTCAATTGTAGATAAAACATTGTAGAAATTATTGGCGTCTAATAAGTACCCGTTAACTCCATCCTCTAACTGTTCCTCCATGCCTGAAACGTTTTTTCGAAGTAGCGGATGGCCGGATATCATACCCTCGAAAACAAAGATTGGTAAGCACTCCCTGATTGAGTAGCAGATTGTAATATTGGCCTCCGAAATGACATCTAGAGTCTTTCTGTGCGACAGAGGGGTATAATATCGAAAGCTTTCTCCTAGCGAAGAAGCGTGCTGGATAATTTGCCTGGAGAGGAAATCTTCTTCCAGGCCGATGAATCGTAATTCAAAGTTACGATATAAAGACGGCCTGTTATCGTAATAAATTTTTTTAAAGTTTAGGAATGCATAAAGTATGGGTAAATGACCTTTTATGCCGCCGCCAGTTTTGCCGATCATAATAAATGTTAGCTTGTCGAAGTCGCTAGATTGACGTGCTCGATGATATTTAGATGGTATTTGTACTTTGTAAACTTGTTTCTTGATATGTTCCTGATCGTTGAAAAATTTCCTAATATTTTTTAAGGATTTCTCTGCGGGATTAAAAATTATAATTCTGCCTTGGGATAACAGCTTATGTATGAGTTGCCTTTCCTCATCATTAAAAAAGGTGTCGGGCCAATCTTCTTGGATATACCAGACTAGACCTCTTATAGAGTTGTTTTTAAGTTGAGAGAAGATAGATTGTTTTAAATCGAAACTGTGAGCAGCAGAATTTAGAACAACTATATCGTTCTTGGTGAAAGTAATTTCGGTATCTATTCGATCATGAATAATTGTTTCTATGCCAAGTTTTTCAATTTCTTCCCTGTACTCTTCATTGACAGGCCTGAATGTACTCAAGGTCGCCGGAAGCTCTGGATATTTGCCCCTAAATTCCTTAATCACATCTCTAAATATATGTGGAGCGCCAGTGGCGTCTAATTGATTGGTGATAAATCTTATGTGCGGTTCTTTGTCAGTGAAGGAATAGAGCTTTCCTTGGTTTGTCTTAATATTTTTTTCAAGATCTCCTTTTTGTTTCTCAAGCGTAAAGATCGTCTGTTGCATTTTATCTTTCTCAGATAAATATGCGCCAACTCCTGGTATTTTTTTTAGTATGGGTATCAGAAGACGCTTAATTATCCCCATAAGTAACCTCCTGAATCTTTCTGCATTTCTAGAAACAATCTTCTTAAGTTGTTATTATACTTCAGTAATAAATTCATAAGAAGGTGAACTTATCCGAGTGAAGTATGATTTCGAAGTCTATATCAATGAGCCGCTGCCATTCGATAGGCAAATTAGTAAGTACTTCAGAAAAAATGATCCTCTTATAATATTCGAAGTCGGTTCTTGTGAAGGTGAAGACTCAATAAGACTAAAAAGGCGTTTCCCGAATGCAATAATTTATACATTTGAGCCATTACCAAGTAACGTAAAAAAAATTAAGGAGCATTTCAAAAAATACGACCTACCTACAAAGAGAGTATTTCAATTAGCATTAAGCGACAGTAACGGCACAGCAGAGTTTTTTGTATCTTCAGGCCAACCGACCCACATACCCGAAAGTGAAAAATCTGATCACTGGGATTTTGGTAATAAATCCAGCAGTCTTTTGCCACCAAAGGAGCATAAAAAGACTTTAAGCTGGATTAAGTTTAAAGATAAGGTAAAAGTGAAAACTCAACGATTAGATGATTTTTGTCGTCAAAATCAAATCAGCAAGATAGACTTTGCGTATATTGATGTGCAAGGAGCCGAATTAATGGTTCTGAACGGAGCTAACGACATGCTTAGCAAAATAAGTTCAGTATGGCTAGAGGTTGAGGCGATAGAGCTGTACGCCAATCAGCCACTTAAAGATGATGTTGAGAAGTTTATGGCTACTAACGGTTTTGTCAAAGTAATGGATACTGTTAATGAGGTGTCCGGGGACCAGCTGTACGTGAGGCACGACCTAGCCTCGCAACGCTATAGATTATTCAGTTTAATTAAGAGGAGCGCCTGAGGTGGTTATCGTAAAGTTATATGGCGGTCTTGGTAATCAAATGTATCAGTTTGCTGCCGGAAAATCACTTGCCCGCCGATTAAATACTGCTGTTCTTTTAGACCTCGAGTGGTTCAAACATGTAAAAAATGATCCTGAGCTAACTTTAAGACATTACGAACTTGATGGTTTTGGCATATTACCGCCACGAATGAGAGCAAAAGACAAACTCGCACTCAAACTAAATCATCCAAAAGTATTTAAAGAGTCTTTTTTCGGTTATCTAAAAGAGTTTGAAGAACTATCTGGCAATATAATTTTGGATGGCTATTGGCAGAGTTATAAATATTTTGAGCTTTACAATAAAGATATAATTTCGGAATTTAAATTTCCGAGCAAACCTAAACCTCGTAATAAGAAAATAATTAAAGATATAAAGAGCTCAAACAGTGTGCTAATCCATGTCAGGCGTGGTGACTATAATACCAAGCGGGGGAAACAATTCCACGGCCTTTTGCCGATGAATTATTACAACAAAGCAGTCGCTGATATTTCCAAAAGAGTTAAGCAGCCTATGTTTTTTATTTTTTCTGATGAGATAGAATGGTGTCGTCAGAATTTTGATTTTAAATATCCTACCGAATTTATCGATAGCAATAGCAGCAACACGGGGCCTGAAGATATGCAAATGATGTCAGCATGCAAGCATATGATTATAGCCAATAGCTCTTTTAGCTGGTGGGCGGCTTGGCTTAATAGAAACCCTGATAAAATTGTGTACGCCCCACTAGCTTGGTTTAAAGGCGCCGGACATATTATTGATGACCGAATTCCACCCAGTTGGATAAAAATATAGCCGCCAATGAGAACACCAAAAGTTTCAGTCGTGATGACCGTTTATAACGCTCAAGATTATGTAGGCCGTGCAATAAAAAGTATACTTGACCAAACGTTTGATGATTTTGAATTCATCATAATTGATGATGGATCAACCGACCGCAGTCTATCGGTAATCAAATCCTTTACAGATAAAAGAATTCTTTTAAAAAGTCGACCCAATAAAGGAGTACCAGCATCCTCTAACGAGGGGATTGCTTTAGCTCGCGGAAGTTATATCGCACGGCAGGATGCTGATGACATCTCGTCAAAAAATAGATTACAAAAGCAAGTTGAGTTTTTGGACTCTCATACTGATATTGACCTTCTAGGGACAAATTACACTGCAGTCGATGCAAAAGGTCAAATAGTCTTTGTTACCAATATGTTTACCCGTCCGGACGACTTAAGGCTCGCCATTGTTTTTTGGAACCAATTTGGTCATGGTTCTACGATGATGAGATCATCGATTTTAAAGAAAGTCGGTGGCTATCGCGAAATTAGTATTGTGCATGACTATGACCTGTGGTTCAGGATTAGTCGAGTGGGGAAAATGGCGAATCTAAAGGACTGCCTATACATCTGGCGTTATCATGGTAAATCACTGTCGAATAGTAATTTCGATAACACTACACATCAATTAATTAGCGTTTATGAAGAAGCTTTTGATTATTTCAGACTCAACCGTAAGGACTACTCATTTCTAACTCTACATCCATTATCTGCTAGGAATATCTTTGGATATTTCAGTAACAAGAGCCGTATTTATCGCAAGATGGCAGTCATGTATTCAAGGAACGGATTGCGTCGCTACTCGATACTGCCACTACTAATTGCAATTGTCTTAGCGCCTTGGGCTAAGCAAAATTATCTTTTTTTCGTAATTTCTATTTTTAAACCGGAAAAAATAAAGCAACTTCCTTATGACTGAATATGAAAATATTAGTTTTTAAGCTTATACTCCACATCTATAGGAGGAGATATTGAGGTATTGGAGTGCTCAAGACGCTTGACGACAAAACTAGTTGCTTCCTCGAATCTATCCAGCATATTCCCAACGCCGTCGGCCAGGGCTAAAGTTAGATAATATTTACCTTGACTGTAAATATTTGGTGTCCTCCATGTAAATATAACTGTACTACTTGCTTTTACCTTTTTGATATCCGGTTTACGCAACATGCGATTATTCATGCCTATTAATTCATAGCCATCCTCACGCCAAATATGAAATCCATATTGTAGATCCTCTATATCCTTTTTAATTTTGGCTTCAACAATAACCACAATATTATCATCTGACACTTTAACTAATACATCTACAATCTTGGCGTCACCATTCCCGTAACGCCTAGGTTTATCGCCTGAATTACCAACTTCTTGTAGTACCATAAACATTTTGGAGTAGTTATCCGCTACACTCTGGGCATCGCCAGCATAAACAACTTCGCCACCATCAACTAAGATGCCCCTATCACAAAACTCGCGGACCGCACCCATATCGTGACTAATAAAAACTACTGTTTTATTATTTTTTTTGAGAGTTTTGAAATAGCTAAAACATTTTCTTTGAAAATCCGCATCACCAACAGCTAATACTTCGTCAATTAATAAAATATCGCTCTCTGCTCTGATGGCAATTGAGAATGCTAACCTTACCTGCATGCCGGATGAGTAATTTTTTAATTTTTGGTCCATAAATCTTTTAAGTTCCGCAAACTCTACAATATCGTTATACATTGATCCCATTTTTTTTCGCGAAAAGCCTAGCAGAGCACCATTTAGATACACATTCTCGCGGCCTGTGAGCTCCGGATTAAAACCAACGCCAAGTTCAATGAACGGGGTTAGCTTACCGTTTACTTGAACTGTGCCCTTTGTAGGCGTGTAAATGCCCGCCAATAGTTTAAGCATGGTGCTCTTGCCACTGCCGTTGCGACCGACGATTCCAAAGAATTCACCTTTCTTTACCTCAAAGCTAATGTCTTTCAGCGCCTGCTGCATTTCATAGCCCTTGTTCGGCCTAACAAGGTTCACGAAGGCAGATTTAAGAGAAGAATGTTTTTCGTGTGGCAGTTTAAAAACTTTACCGACACTATCAACCTTAATTGCAATATCATCCATCTAGATGTTCTCCGCGAAGTATTTTGATTCCTTACGGAAATACGTCAGGCCGGCCAGAAAGACAATCACTACTATCACGAACGGGATAAACTTATACCAGCCCCCGCCGAAAACCTGGTAAATAGTACGGCTTTGGTGTGTGATCGCCGAATAGCGGGCATCTTGCACGGTTTGGGCCATCGGGTTGAGCATTATCAACTTCTGGAAAGTAAGATTTGTAATCTTAGCTAAGGGATACAGTATCGGCGTTAAATAAAAACCAGCCTGCAGGATAACTTCCCATATATATCCGATGTCACGGTATTTCACAAAGGCGGCAGATAAAAACAACGAGATGCCGAGGGCAAAAACATATACTTCTAGTAAGATCAGCGGCAACCATAATGTGCTCCTTAGTAAATCCACATGATTGATAAATAAGAAGAGCATTACTACCAGCAGGTTAAGCAGTAGGTTAATCAGTGCTGATATGCTGCTGGACAGCACTACAATCCAACGAGGTATGCTGATTTTGCGGATTAGATCGCCGCGGCCGACGATTGAGCCCAGGCTCTGGGCGGTCATCTCGCTAAAGAAATTCCAAAGTACAATACCGAGTAAAAGATAAACCGGAAAATGCGGGACATCGCCGCCAATCTTTAAGAACTTCACGAATACAACGTACAAGATAATA